>Ga0182012_10003264_pt1 | contig 17342 bp, 14 predicted proteins | sample 612S2SmetaG_FD_120486 | JGI IMG/M metagenome (GOLD analysis project Ga0182012, IMG submission 120486) | Permafrost microbial communities from Stordalen Mire, Sweden - 612S2S metaG | ecosystem: Environmental > Terrestrial > Soil > Wetlands > Permafrost | place: Sweden: Stordalen | collected...
GTCCCCGGTGTCGAAGTTCTCGAACTGGTAGTCCGTGCCCGCGTCCAATCCGTGCAGCACAAGTTGCATCGTCGTCTGCGGCGCGTGGGGACGCCGGAAGGCCAGGACGACCCCGCTCCCCGCTGCGGGACGGTCGAACTGGAACGCCATCCAGACATCCTCCTCCAGGCTGAAGTCCGTCAGCGGATAGAAATCGCTGTACAGCAGGTCGTTCTGGATCCGGACGAACTCCTCATTCATCGTGTGGAGCAGCGCCCAGTCCTCCCTGGTCGCTGTGCCCACTTCGACGCTCGACGCATAACACGGCGCCAGGGAGCTCCGCACCACGTACTGGCCCGGGCCCCAGGCACCACCGTCGGTGGTCTGGGGCCCGACACCGGTCCCGTAGTAGGGGAGCCACAGGGATATGCCGTAGGTCTGGCACTGGTTGCCGGTCGGTTCGAACTGGTAGTCGCTCCGATCCAGGGGAACGGAGCGGCGCATCGTCTCCAGGTCGTTGCGGCGGCCGCCCGATGCGCAGCTGTCGATCCAGAGGGCCGGGTGCCGCGTCCGCAGTTCATCCCAGAAGGCCAGATGGCCCGTCACGTGCTTCACCTGGGTCATCCCGGTGCGGCCGGGGACGTCCCGTGAGTTCCAGTAGTCGAGCGGGTCCATGTTGAAGTCCTGGCGGAACACGTCCAACTCGTGGCCCGGGGCCACCTGGCCGGTGATGATGGAGTCGAAGCGCTCCACCGCCCAGGCCCACGCGTCGGGGTTACCGAAATCGAGGAGGAAGCTGAAGTCGGCGGCGGGGTCCGGCGGCGGGATGAGCCACTCCTGGTGGTCCTTGAAGAGCTCGGTGCCGATACCCACCCGCTCCGGTTCGCTCCACAACACGGACTTCATCCCGTGATCCATGGCCATCCCGAATGTCGGCCTCATGCCGTCCGGAAAACGCACAGGGTCGGGGAACCAGTTCCCCACGCCATTGGACCAGTCCTGAGACCAACCGTTGGGCAGACCACCCGGGATGGCGTACCACCCGGCGTCCACCCACCAGTGGGTGTAGAACCCCCCTCGGTCCCTGGTGGTGCCGTGCTCGACATAGGAATCTATTGCCGACAGCTCCTGGGCCTGATCGGGGTAGAGGGTGAGGCCACCGGTGGTGGGGGCGATCGGTGTGGGGAGGGTTCCCCCGAACCGCGGCACGTTGTAGTCGGCCATCCATCTCCGCCATGTGTTCTGGGCGACGAGCCAGGTCTCCGCCCTCCAGGGCATGAGGACGATCAGGGGGGTCCGCACCGTCTCACCGGCGTCCAATACGGTGTCCAGAGGCCTGGCGTCCGCGATGTCCTCGTACCCGTCCACCACCGGGTCGGCCGACGTCATGGCGGCTTTGAGGCGCAGACCCTCCTCCCCGTCGACCAGGAGTTGGGTGGTCCACTGCCCCGGCCATCCCACGGCGGCCATGACTCCCCGGTCACCCCACGAGATGTTGAAGTAGGGCCACGTGCCGTTCGAGGGCCGGCCCCCCACAGGGGACAGGAGCTGCTTCTTACCCGGCACCAGGCGGGATGTCTGCGGCGCGTAGTCGTCAGCCTGCTGGGCGCTGCCATTGAAGTGGTGCAGGTCGTACGGCACCGTGGGCGATCCGTTGACGACGGTGTCGGCCGCCAGCACGGCGTTCAACCTCTGCGACGGGCCCGGGGACGGGTTGGCGAAGGAGACCGTCCATTCCAGGGCTCCGTAGAGTTCGTACACGACCACCGCCGCCTGCACCTGAAGCTCCCCGGACGGTGCCCGCCATGTGACCAGCTCTTCCGAGCGTCCCGGCACCGAGCTGATGTGACCCCTCGTCACCCGCCACTGGCGCAGGAGCACCACTGACGACTGCCCGCCGTAGCTGAACGAGAAGGGCGGGTTGGCGATGAACTCCGACACCGCCGCGTCGGTGACACTCACCGCCGACGGCCCGGTTGTCGACGCCGACGGGCTGGTCCCGCATGAGGCCAGGGCCGCCGATCCCGTGCCTACACCCAGCAATTTGAGGAAGAGTCTCCTGTCCACCGTTGCCACGCTCCCCCGGGGCCGGCCATGGCCTACCCCACGTCCTCTGACCACCTCAGCTGCCGCACCACCCCGGTTCGAAGAGGCCCCGGGCCGATCGGTCCCCCTGCCGCATCCTATTTCGTGGCCACCTCGCCGGCACCGTGGATGGTCCCCCTTTCTGTGCGGCCGGTGTCAGGGCCCAGATACCGCCCCACGGTCAGAGCCCAGACGGCGTCCGGAGTCAGAACGGGGCTGAGGCCAGTTGGGCAAAGGCGGCGGCGACCGGTCGCGCCCGGCGGTGGACGTCGAAGAGTCCGACCTCGGTGACCGCACCGGTGGGGTTCACCAGCTCGGTCAACCAGTCGAATTGGTCTCCCCGGCTGTACCAGCAGAGCCCCCGCACCGGCAGGCCGTCGTGGCGCAGGCCGCGCAACCCGGCCGTGAGTGAGAGCAGCCACGGGACCTGGTCGTCGACACCCAGGGACAGATTCGAGGTCTCGGCCACCCAGAAGGGCACGTCATAGCGGTCGTGCCACCGTCGGAACTCGGCCACGGCGAGGGCGATCCGCTCATCGATCGACCAGTCGGGTGCCGGCCCGCCGACCGGAAGGACCGAGGTGGGGTAGAAGTCGAGGCCGGCGATGACCCGGTCGGTCACGGCGAGGGATCGGATGCGCTCCAGCAGGGCGGGGTCGACCGGATCGAGATAGTGGTCGGCCGCCGGGAGGGGATCCCGTCCGAGGTGCAGATCCCAGACCAGCCAGGTCCATTCACGCAGCGCCTGCGCGTCAGCCCCGGCTCCGGACGTCACCGCCACCGGAACCGGGAACCCCTCGGATCCGATCCACCAACCCCCGCGATCGGCGCGGACGCGTGCCAGTGCCTCCAGGTTGGCCAGGACGATATTGGCCAGGATCCGGGCATGATCGGGCCCGGACGCCAACCGGTCGTTCCAGAGTCCCAGACACCCTGAATTCTCCGCGGTGACCCCGGGTTCATTGATCGGCGTGAACCAACGCGGGTGTCGGTAGCGGTTGAGGAAGGTATCCACGTAGCGGCAGAACGAGTCCACCCACCGCGGGTCGGCAAAGCCGTCGAAGGCATCGGGGAGACCGAAGTGCAACAGGTCGACGACCGGCTCGAGGCCGTTGTCGGCACACAGCCCGAGAGCCCGGTCCCAGAGCGTCCAGTCGTACCGGCCCGGCTCCGGTTCACTCAGGCGCCACGGTACGCCGTAGCGGACGATCCTGACGCCGAGGCCGGCGATCGAGCGAAGGTCGGCGTCCACCCGGGAGTAATGGCCGCTCTGGGCGAATTGGTCCTGGCGATGGGGAACGCCGTGGTCGAGGACCCAGGGGTCAGACCCTTCCTCACCGACGGCCCACGCGAAGTCGGGGAATCCGTCCTCGGCACCGATCGCGTCCGACATAGGGCTGCGAATCTATCGGACCATGCCCGATCGGCTCATTCTCCCCCCGGACGATCCAGTAGGAGAGCCCGGCGAGGCCTTCCGTCCGTGGTTCCGGCGCCAGGAGGCCCCATCGAGCGTCCAGACCGCCCCCGGCTGGATAGAGTCAGCACCAGACACCCGTGCCGTCGGGGATCCCGACCGTGCGGTCACTTCATTCAGCCCACCGAAAGGTAGCCCATGTTTGAGATTGTGGTTGTGGGATCGGACAGCTCGGAGACCGCCCGCCAGGCGGTGGTCGCCGCAGCCGACGTGGCCAAGATCGCCGGGGGGATGCTCCACATCGTCACCGCCTACGACCCGAAGTCCGTGCGTGCCGAGCACCTCCCCCCGGAGTTCCAGCTCTCCACCAACATCCATCCCGCCGACATACTCCTGGACCAGCTCTCCGCCATCGGCAAGGAGCGGGGGCTCGAGGTCGAAGTCCATGCGGTGACGGGTGACCCTGCTGCAGCCATTGTGAAGGTCGCCGAGACGGAGCATGCCGATCTCATCGTGGTGGGCAATCAGGGCATGAAGGGGGCACGTCGCATCCTGGGCAGCGTGCCCAACTCGGTCGCCCACTCTGCGCCCTGTTCCGTGCTGATCGTCGACACCGAGGTCACCGGCTGACCACGGGATCCCCCGCCGTCGGACGTGGACCGCACGGCCCCGGGGGCGGTGGGCCGGGCCGGTAGGGCCGGAGGGACGGTGGGGGCCGTGGGGCCGTGGGGCCGTGGGGCCGGACCACTGATGACCGTGGGTTCCGCACACCGGGGACTACAGTCGGTGGTACCGAGGCGCGACGAGAAAGCGCCGAGTGACGAGCACGATGAGCCACCCAGTCGGAGGTCGGCCCGATGAGCGAACCTGAGGTCTTCCGGACCTGTCCCCAGTGCGGTTCACAGGAACTGCCGAAGCTCATTGTGAGATCGGTGCGGGTCAACGGCTACGGATCGAACTGGCAGTGTCACGCCTGCCGGTACACGTGGTCGGATTCCGGCAACGACATGCGCTCGGTGTCCTAGAGCGGGTATCAACCGGTGGCGGCAACCGGAGACGGCAACGGGCGGCGGCAACCGGAGACGGCAACCGGAGGCCTCCCCCGAAGAGACCCCCGGGGCTTTTACAGCCGGGAGTACTGCTCGGCCTCGGCATCGAACCGGGCCAGGGCGTCGGCGCCCACCGATGCCCGGGTCAGGGTGATGGCGGCGAGCACGTCGTCGGGTCCGACGTGGGGGATGCCACCTTCGACGGCCCGGTCGAAGGCGATCTGGGCGCTCCGCTGCGCAGCCAGGGCGAAGTCCGCCGGGGTGAATCCGTTGGTCCGTGCCGCCACATCCTGTGGATCCCCGGCCGGCAGGAACTCCGAGGCCAGGTCGGCCCGCTCCTTCACGTTGGGGGCACCGACGGGAATGATCAGGTCGAACCGGCCCGGACGCAGCAGAGCCTGGTCGATGGCGGCGATGGAGTTGGTGGCCATCACCATCAACCGGTCCGGTCGGGACTTGAACGTGGGTATGACTTTGAGCAGTTCGTTGACCAGGGACTGGCTGTCCGGCCGTTCGCTCCGCTCGGCGGCGATTTCGTCAGCCTCATCGATGAAACACACCAACCGGTCGATCTTGCCCAGCTCGGTGAGGGTGTCGCGGAGAGCACGGGCTCCGTCGGGTCCGTGACCGAGCAGAGACGGATGGATCTCGACGAAGGCCCACGACAGGCGCGAGGCGATGGCCCGGGCGAACGACGTCTTTCCGGTGCCCGGGGGTCCGAACAACATGACCGCGGCCGGGGGGACCAGGCCCAGCTGGTCGGCGAGGTCGGTGTGGGCCAGAGGCACCACCACCCGTCGGTGGAGGATGTCCTTGGCGGCCGAAAAGCCCTTCAGGGACTCCCACAGGCCCTCGGGAAGCATCTGGCCGCCGAACCGTTCGACGATGGCCAGCTCCTCCGGCACCATCGATGCATCCCGGACGTAGAGGTGGATCCCGTCCAGATGGGTGAATCCCTGATTGGCGAAGGCCAGTTCGCCCACCTGTCCCGGCTGGACGAAGGCCAGGAGGCGGAGCGCCCCCCGGTGGATGATCTCCTGGTCGAGCTGGCGGAGCAGGGCGGACCCGATGCCCTTCTGACGCCAGTCGGGATGGAGGGCCAGGGTCATCAGGTGGGCATCGGAACCACTGACCCGGGCCACGATGGCACCGACCAGGAGTCCCGACGCCACGGCCACAGCGGCCGGCTGGTGCCCGTGGAGGGCCTCGACCACATCGCTGCGGCTGTAGGCCACGCCGGTGGCGGCTCCGGACACCTCGATCAGATCGACGATGTCTTCGATCGACGTGGGTGGATCGAGGTAGTCGAGAGTGAGCACCCGGACCTGGCTGTTCACGTCACCCACCTCCGCTCTCGCCGCCCGCCCATGGTAGTCCCCGGGAGCCTCCGGCCTTGGGCGCCGATCCGTGCCGATCAGCGCGGACCAGAGGTCGGAATCCCCCACAAGCTGGGATAACACGCCGGGGGGCGGGCGGACTTCCCCCAGGCGGCGCACTAATCTCCTGTCAGTGACCCTCCCCGTGGACAGCGACGCCCCGGCCGCCGACCTCCTCGGGACCTAGGTCAGGAGATGGAGGGCGACACGACAGAGGGTGACCGGCACCCGACCCTGCCGCCGGGCGCCGATGCCCTGCCGCCGGGCGCCGATGCCCTGCCGCCGGGCGCCGACGCCCCGTCTCCGGTTCGGGCCGCCGATGTCCCGGCTCCGGCCGACCGGATGCTGTCGGAGGCCCAAAGGGCCGCCGCCTTCTCCTCGGGAAACGTCTCGGTGGACCGGGCCGCCGCCCTGCGGGCGGGATCGGACCCCGTACCCCGCCGGATCATCCGCCTGATCATCCTGGGCTTCGTGGTGCTGGGTATCGGCGGCATCATCGGGGAGAAGCTGATCGGCAACGCCGGGGTCGGGGCCCTCACCTCCACACCCGTGACCACCCTGGCCGGCACGGGGGTCCCCGCCACCGGTCCCGGGTCACCCTCGGACACAGGCACGGCGAACGCCACAACTCCGGTCACCGGGGGCGTCCCCTCACCCTCCCCCACCCCACCCGGCGTCCCCGCCGTCGGGGCGTCCCCCGACGCGGTGATCGGCCTCACCCGCCTGGCCGGCAAGCCGGCCCCCGGCCTGTCGTTGGAGAGCCAGAGTGGAACGCCCTGGAGCCTGGCCGATGCCCGGGGCAAGGTGGTGGTGGTGGCGTTCGCCAATGCCGAGTGCAACGACATCTGCCCGGTCCTCGCCCAGGAGATCACCGAAGCCGATCAGATGCTCGCCTCCCACCGTGCCGACGTCGACTTCGTCGTGGTCAACTCGGACCCTCTGGAGACGTCCCTCTCGCCCGTCCCCCCGGTCCTGAGCCGGACCGGCCTGGGCCGGTTGACGAACCTCACCTTTCTCAACGGGTCGCTCAGTGCCCTGTCCGCGGTCTGGAAGAGCTACGGCGTCACGGTGGCCGTCGACAACGCCGACCGCGTGGTCACCCATAATGACGTCATGGACTTCATTGCGCCCTCCGGAACCCTCCGGTTGAGCGCATCGCCGTTCGCCGACGAGAACACGCTGGGGATCTACAGCCTGCAGCCCGGCGTCATCCACACGTTCGCCAGAGGTATTGCCGACTCGGCCTCCGGACTGCTCAAAGGGGCATCGTGAGCGACGACAGCGACGACAGCACCGACCTGTCCGGCATCGAGGATCCCTTCACCATCGGGGCCATCGTCGCCCAAACCCCGGAGAAGCCGGTCTGGTACAAGCGGACCCCGGTGCTGGCCGGGGCGGCGGTGGCGGCCGTCATCATCGCGTCAGTGGCCGTCGACCTGCCCAGTCACACCACCGTGGCCACCGACATCGCCGACCAGACCAACATCATGAAGCAGATCAACAGTGACATCGACGGCTGCTCGTACGGCGTGAAGGAGACCTTCACCATCTACCGGGACACGAAGCAGGGCCTGCTCTCGTCGTCGGACCAGGCGGAGGCCCCGGCCATGATGCGTGACGACCAGACCGCCTGCTCGTTCACCAGCAGCGACATCTTCGACCTCTCGAACGTCGAGGGAACCGGCACACCGGCCGGAAAGAACGTCGGAGACGTGGTCAACGTGGTGACCCTGTGGGCCACCTCGGATGCGCTCGGGGCCATCGAGGACATCCAGACCCTCAGCAGCGACCCGGGCAACCGGGCGGCTCTGAAGAACCTCTCGGTGCAGGAGGTGGCACTGGCCAAGGACCGGGCCACCGCCGACCGCTTCGTGGCCACCGCCGACCGCATCCTGAAGGCCGACCTCCCGATGCCGGACCTCCCCGTCCTGCCCCAACTCCCGGGCACGACCTGAGCCTCCGTCCCGCACTCCCCTCCCGACCTGGGCCCCGCCCCACCCCGCCTCCGTCCCAGCCCGCCCCGTCCGCCAACCCCCGTCCCACCCCGCCTCCGTCCCGACCGGCGGCGTCGCCTGTCCCCCCGTGGGCCCCGACCGCCCTGGTCAGGTGGCCGTCGGGTCCACACTCAGGGGGTCGTCCGGTCGGGGCCGGTACGTCCGGTCCCGTATCCGCTCCTGGCGCATCAGGAGGTGGAGCTCCTCGTCCGGGTTCTCCTCGGACTGCAGCCAACGGACCAGGTTCCAGTAGACCACCGGGATGAAGGCGCAGGCCGAGACGAACCACAGCACCCCCGTGGCCAGCTGCTGATCGGCGGAGAGGCTCAGACCCACGCCGGCGTGGTGGGGATACGCCTGATACCACGAGCCGTGGGACAGACCGACCAGATAGGCCATGATCCAGACGGCCCACATGGCGATGGCGGCCAGGGCCACCCGGGCCGGACGGGTCAGCCGGGGGGTGAGGGGCGGCGACTCCACCAGTTCGAGCCACAGGCCGATGCCGACGGCCACCAGAACCACCAACTCCACCGCCACCGTCCACGGGTGCCGTCGCACCCCGTCGACCGCCACCGGTGTCCGCCACAGGATCACCCCGGCCAGATACAGGACGGTGAAGCCGGCAGCCCGGATCGGTTCCGGATGGCGCCGCCGGGCCTCGGCCAGCCGGTCCACCCGACCGAGGCCGTCCACCCGACCGAGGCCCCCGTCCCCGAGGCCCCCGTCCCCGAGGCCACCGCCCGCGAGGCCACCGCCCGCGAGGCCCCCGCCCGGCAGGAGCGGACGGCCGTCGTCGTCGAGCAGCCGGGGCTGGTCCGAGGCCAACCCGAGCAGGGACCACGGGGCACCGGTGACCACCAGGGCCGGGATCACGATGGCGAAGAACGAGAACTGGAGCGCCTCCACGAACTCATAGCGCCGGGCGGCACCGGAGAGGGGAGGAACCAACCACGCCACCGTCAGGAGGGCCGCCACCACCAGGAGGGCCCGCCGGAGCCGGAGGTGCTGATCGTCGGGCTGCCGCCGGGACCGGTCTGACTCGGCCCCGGAGATCACCGTCGATTCGTGCGGCGTTGGAAGAATCCCCAGAGGATGACCAGAAAAAGGGTGCCCAGGGGGATGGCGACCGTCAGGACCTCGGGTCCGATGAACATGTCGGTGGCTGTACTCATGCGAGGACCAATCTCACTGTCGCTTGACGAACATTGTACTCGGGGAGCCGGACGCCTTCACCATGCATCCTCAGATCAGATAGAAGAAGACCCAGAACAGCGCGCTCACCACGACCATGAATCCGAAGAAGTAGGTACAGGACTCGACGTTGGCCCGGAAGAGCAGGGCGGCGGGAGCCATGGACGTGGCGGGCGACCGCTCCGGGCCGTCTTCGCCCGCACTCCGCCGGCGGAGCCGCAGGCACAGGGCCAGGTTGGTCTCAAGCCAGTAGGCCCCACCCACCAGCATCATGATGTTCATCACGGCCCAGCCGATGAAACACGAGGCGTACCCGCTGGACCCGGGGAAGAACGGGAGCTGGGTCAGCTGCCAGATCTGCAGTCCGATGGCCAGCAGGATCCCCAGCACGGCGACCCATCCGCTCACCTCCCAGTCCAGCACGGAACCTGATCGCATCCTCCACTGTCCGTAGATGGCCAGCAGCGCCGAGGCCACCACCACGGCGAAGATGGTCCAGCCGATGCCGGTGGGTGCGGTGATCCCGTCGGGGCGCCACAGCTTCCCCGAGTTGTTCGACTTCAGGTAGAAGTAGGCGAAGGCCAGGGAGGCGAAGAGGAAGGTGAACATGCCGATCATCAGCCGGCCGCCGGTCCAGTAGGAGTTGACGGCGGCCCGCAGTTCGAACTCCCGCTCCTCGGGGGTCTCGGAGTAGAGGGGCTGGTCGGAGCTCTCCACGGACGGGGGGATGTCGGATGTGGCGGTCACCGCGTTGTCTCCACTCCACCGACGGGCGGTTGGGGATCGTCGGCGACGCTGGCCGCCGGTGAGGAGGCGGCCGCCGTCACCAGTACCCCGTCACCGAGGTCGGCCACGGCCGGTGCGTCCTCCTCGCTGTAGTGGTAGGGGTCGCTGAGGACCACCGGGATGCGTTCGAAGTTGTAGTAGGGGACCGGGGTCGGGGTCTGCCACTCGAGGCCCAGGGAGTTCCACGGATTCTGCGGCGACGGTGTGGGCTTGATGAAGATCGACCACACGAAGTTGGCGATGAAGACGAGGAAGGAGGCACCGAGCAGGAAGGCGCTCACCGAGGCGAAGTCGTTGAGGGCCTGCAGGTTCTGGGCGTACTCGAAGACCCGTCGGGGCTGGCCCAGCAGGCCGATGAAGAACATCGGGAAGAAGGTCATGTTGAAGAAGATAAACATGGTCCAGAAGTGGATCTTGCCCAGCTTCTTGTTCATGGTCTTTCCGGTCATCTTGGGCAGCCAGAAGTACAGGCCGCCGAAGAAGGCGAAGATCAGGCCGCCCATGATGGTGTAGTGGAAGTGGGCGAGCACGAAGAAGCTCCCGTGCACCGTCACGTTGACCGGGACGTCGGAGAGGAACACCCCGGTCACCCCACCGATGAGGAAGTTGAAGAACACGGCCAGGCAGAACAGCATCGGCACTTCGAACCTGATCTTGGCCTTGTACAGGGTCCCCAGGCCCACCAGGTAGATGAACCCGGTGGGGATCGAGATCAGCTCGGTGGTCAGCATGAACAACGGACGCATGTCCGGGTTGATCCCGCTCTGGAACAGATGGTGCTGCCAGACGAAGAAGGACAGCAGTGCCACCCCGACCATGCCGGCCGCCGCCACCTTGTAGGCGAACAGCGGCTTCCGGGTGAACACCGGGAGGAGCTCCGCCACGATGCCGAAGCCGGGCAGCGCCATGATGTACACCTCGGGGTGCCCGAAGAACCAGAAGAGGTTCTGCCAGAGGAACGAACTGCCGCCGTGCTCGGTCACGTAGAAGGCGGTCTGCGCGGTGTGGTCGAGGATCCCGAACAGCCCGGCGGCGACCAGCGTGGGCGTGGCCAGGGTCAGGAGGGCGCAGGTGGCCAGAATCGACCAAACGAAGATGGGGATCCGGCTCCACGTCATGCCGGGGGCCCGGTAGTTGATGATGGTGACGGCCAGGTTGAATCCGGCCGTCATCATTCCGAGGCCGATCACGGCGAATCCCACCAGGTAGGACATCATTCCCACCCCGGCCTGGGTCTGGAGGGGCGCATACCCGGTCCACCCGGTCGGGAAGCCCCCGTAGAAGAGGGCCGAGAGGATGACGAAGTAGCCGGCGCTGAAGGCCCAGAAGCTGAAGGCCTCGACCCGGGGGAACGCCGTGCGCCGGGCGCCGATCATGAGGGGCACCAGCCAGTTGCCCAGCGGCCCCACGATGACCGAGGTGGCCATCATCATCATCATGGTGCCGTGCTCGCTCACCACCGAGATGTAGGTCCCCGGGCCGAACACGTGGCTGGACGGGGAGAGCAGCTCGGTCCGGATCCCCATGGCCAGCAGCCCACCGGTGAAGAGAAACAGCAGCACGCCGATGACGTACTGCATTCCCACCACCTTGTGGTCGGCGGTGTAGCGGAAGTACCGGGTCCAGCTGGTCGATTCGTAGTCGGGTCGGGGCTCCATGCCCGCCATCTTCGCCAGCGGATAGTTGAGGGCACCGATGCCCAGCAGCCACCCGAGCACACCGAGCAGCAGGCCACCGGTCACGGCGATCGAGTTCTGACCCGTATTGGCGATGTTGGCGTAGCCACTCCCCACGACGTTCCCCAGCCAGTGACCGAGGAGGTACCCCGCCACCGCGCCGATGACCGCCGTGCCCAGGTGCTGGCTGAACCAGCCCGGCCGGGCAGGCAGACCCTGGAAGCCACCGAGGACGGGCGGCGTGGGATCCGGGTAGGTGACCTCGGTCCGTCTTTCGGCAGCAAGCGTCATGGTTCGATCATCACCCCGAGGAGGTTGGCTTGACAGGGACGGCCCCGTAGACCTCCGCATTGCTGTAGGGATCGACGTTGTCGGGATAGTACCCACCGTCGGCACCGTTGGCGTCGGGTACGTAGGTCCAGGCGAATGCGGGCAGGTTCTTCGTGTTGGCGGCGGTGGCGAGCTGGGTGGCCTTGGCCCAGGCGAAGAACGCCGACTTGGACACCACCCGGCCGTAGTTGTACATGGCGCCGTGCCACAGCCCGCAGAGCTCGTCGCAGCGGACGGTCACGCTGCCGGTCTCCCGGGTGGTGGCGTAGGCGACGTTGTCCAGCTGGGGATTGGCGTCGGCCTTGATGCTCAGCTGATAGGCCCAGAAGTCGTGGATCACGTCCAGTGAGGTGACGTGGAAGGCGATGGTCGTGTCGTTGGGGAGAACCAGCTGTTGGCTCTCGAATCCGCCGAAGGTCGGGTAGCGGTAGGTGAACTTCCACTGCTGGGCGATGACCTGCACCGGCAGGATGGAGGCCGACGTGGGAGTCCAGATGGGATTGGGCCCTTGGCCTCCCCCGGATCCGTCGTTGGTGATCAGTTCCACGGTGCCGAAGACGAACAGGCCGAGCACGATCACCGTGGACGTGAGGATCCAGCCGATCTGCACCCCGAGGTGGGTGGTGGCCTGGGGCCCGCCCACCGGCTCGGGGACGCCCTTGCGGGTGGCCCGCCACATGATGACCGAGTACGCCAGGTAGACCCAGACGGCCAGGAGGACCGGCAGGGCCACCAGAAACAGGATGTTGAAGTCGAACTGGTTGTCCACGGCGGCCGAGGTCATGGTGCCGGGGGGAACGTGCGGTCCGACCAGGAAGTAGAAGAGCGGATCGAGCACCGCCGCCAGAATCGCCCAGATGATGACCATCCGCAGGATGTGGCGGGGCTCCCTGTGGCCCGGCTCGGCTCCGGGCGGATCGGCGGCCGTCCCGGACTGCCCTGTGGCGACGTCGGCGACGTCGGTCACGAGACGACGTCCAAGAAGCCACCCATGTAGCCCACCGTGCTCATGGGTCCCCCGTTGCCGAAGAGGAAGCCCAGCCCACAGGGGACGAAGCACTGCCACGGGTACTCACCCGGGCCCGGGGTCACGAACGAAGCCTTGATGATGTTCTGTGCCGATGACGGAGCCGAGCAGGGGGCCTGGCCGCAGACGTTGGTGGCGTTGGGGGAGACACCGATGAGGGGGATGTTGATCCCCAGGGTGGGGATGGCGAAGGTGTGGCCCACGCCGTTGCCGGTGTTCGAGTTGTACGCCCGGAACACCTTCCCGTTGTAGGTGGCGACCCCACCGATGGTCCCCTGGACCAGTCCCCACTGCTGGTTGCGCAGGGGGCTCCCCGAGTCGTACTGCTCGACGGTGAGATTGATCCGGGTGTGGGCCGGGACCTTCCAGATGGTCGAGTGGATCCACTGACCCTGGGGGTCCTTCACCAGGTACGAGACCCACGTGGGGTGGTCGCCGAACCCGTTGCCGATGGCCCCGACCGTCTGGACGGTCAGGTCCACCGGTGCCCCGGCGGGCTGAGCCGAGGTGAAGTCGACGGTGGGAACGGAGCCGGCGAGGAGGAAGCCGAAGACGCCCCAGAGGACGAAGCCCACGGCCACGATGAAGAGGGCCACGAGCACCGACACCCTTCCCCCAAATGACATCGCAAGCTCCCATGTCGTCGAGGGATCGGCGGGGCCGACGGCCCTCCATCTCCCACTGGTGCCATCCGTCGGCCCGGCGGAAGTCCGGGACGTCGGGTTGGTCTGTAGAGGTGACAGTATGTCCACCGCCCGTGGGCGTCAAGCACCGAAGGGGAGGCCGGTGCGGAGCCGGTGCGGAGCCGGTGCGGAGCCGGTGCGAAACGGGCCGGAAGCGCAGCGGGGCCGGGAGCGGTCGCGGTCGCGGTCGCGGTCGCGGTCGCGGTCGCGGTCGCGCTGGGACGAGCCGGTCGTGCCGGGAAGGCCCGGTCGCGCTAATGGGCGTCCGGCGCTCCGGACCGTGCCGTCCGGAAATCCGCGGGATCCACGGCCGGTCCCCGGTGCGACAGGCGCTCCAGCACGCCCGACAGGGATCCCTCCTGATCGATGGCCCGCTTGATGATCACCACCAGGGCCGGGACGGCCCAGAAGTCACCGCAGATCCACAGGATGGCCGCGCCGATCTGCTGATCGGCGAACGGGGAGAGGGTCACGCCCGGGACGTGGGCGTAGACCGCGTACCAGCTGGTGGCGGTCAGGATGCTCATGGACATGGCCAGGACGAACATCAAGATGTTCGTGCTGATGACCGCGCCGGCCTGCCAGATGGGCGTGGCCCGGGTCCGGAACGGGTGGGAGGGGACGATCTGGAGCCAGAAGAGCACCCCGGTGACCACGAAGCTGCCGTGCATCAGCCAGATGTGGACCGGTTCGTTCCGCTGGGCCAGGTCGAACGGGCCGGGGAGGTGCCACACCACCATCACCGCGTTGAAGGAGATGAGGGCGAACCACGGTCCGGTCACCAGCCGTCCCGTGCGGCGCAGTCCCCCCGACCACGGCCCGAGCATCACGAACCGGCCGATCCGGCGTCGGGCCCCGACGGGCAGGGCGAACGCCAGGGGCAGCCACGGGGCGCCGAAGACGATGAGGATGGGCGCGTAGAAGGCGATGAGCAGGTGCTCGATCATGTGGACGAAGAAGTACCGGCCACCCCAGTAGTCGACGGGCGAGGCCACGGCGAGGAGGAGGAACCCGAGGCCGGCGTAGAAGGCCAGGGAGTGCAGGCGCCGGCGGCGGGTCCGGGCCGGGTCGGAGCGCCCGCGCAGCCGGGCCAGGCCCACCTCGTGGGCCACCACGATGACCGCCACCACGATGACGAACGGGTCGACCCTCCAGTGCTGGGTGACGTAGTGCATCGACGGCTCCTCTAGCCCCGTCCGGCCTCCGGGCGGGACCCACGGTAGTCGCGATGGCCGGCCCTCAACCCGAGGATCCGTACTGGATGTCGACCTCCAGGGACTGGGTGCGGTGCCATCCGCCGGGGCCCGACGTATCCACCAGCAGGGTCGACTGGTCGGCGATGAGGGCCTGGAAGGTACCGGCCGGGCCGGCGGCCACCACCGACGTCCCCGCCGGCAGGGCCGGCAGCCGGAACCAGGCGCCGCCGGTCGGCGTGACCACCTCGGCCGTCGGCCGGCCGGCACCGGGGCCGGACACGACGATCAGGCCGCCGGCCGGGGTGTCGCCGGTCGAGATGAGACGCCCGGAGGCCAGCGGGAGCGGTGGTGAGACGGTCCACACCGTCGACCCGGTGGCGTTCCATGCCGCCGAAACGACCGGGGCCGACGCCGGGCCGGAACCCACCAGCGCGGCGATGCCGGTCGGGGTGGCGAAGAGGCGCAGCACCCGGGTGGGTCCGGGCGGCAGCGGGAGGGTCGGTCCCACCGACCGCCAGCCCCCGCCGACCGACTCGAAGATGCCGGGATGGCTCCCCCGGCCGCAGGCCGCACCGACCAGGGGATCGCCGGCGGCGGTGAAGGCCACGGCGGTCAGCCCGGTGATCCGGCACGCCGAGCCGGCCGCCGTGGCCGACAGCGACGCCACGGTGGCCAGCGGCGTCCAGGTGGTCAGGTCGTTTCCGCCGGCCACCACCTCGCCGCCGTGGCGGCCCAACAGGGCCAGGTGGTGGCGGTCGCCCGATGAGGCCAGGGCGTCGGGCACGGGCGCCAGTCCGGCGGGGAGCAGGCCCTGGGACCACGTGGCCCCCCGGTCCGGGGTCTGGGCCAGCGGGGAGAAACGGAGGTTCTGGGACGGCTCGAAGCCGGCGGTCACCGTCCCCGAGGGGTCGATTGACACCACCAGGCCCCCGTTGCTGGCCACGCCGGGAGGGGTGGCCAGACTCCACGACGGGGACCCGACCGGACGGAAGAGCATCTGCCAGAAGGTGTTGTCGGGCTCACCGAGGTGACCCATGGCCAGGGTCGCCCATGACGTGGCCGGGCCGCTGGACGAGCTCGCCAACGGGACCGACAGCGGGACCGACAGCGGGACCGACAGCGGCGCCGTCCCGGTGCCGGCCGGGGATCCGGGCGGGGGCGAAGATGAGCACGCCGCCGCCACCACCGCCACCGCCGCCGCCACGACCAGGGCCCCGAGCGGGGTCGCGGCCGCCTTCCGGCGCAGGCCCGGTCCCCGGCGCAGGCCCGGGAGACGGCGCAGCTCCGGGCACCGCGTCGACCCCGTCCGGGCGGTCACGACGGGACGATGGTCCGGACGAGGCCGGCGACCAGGCCCGAAAACGAGGACTCGCTGGCCGAGGTGGCCCCACCCGGATCCGCATCGAGGATCTCCCGGGTCCGACCGCTTCCGTCGATGATGTAGACGATGTCGCTGTGGGCCACCATGGCCCCGGCCGGGCTCACCGCCGACTGCTCGCCGTAGTCGTTCCAGACGTTGTGGAGTTCGTCCAGCGATCCGGTGAGGAAGATCCAATTGGGCAGGCTGTCGAGGCCCTCCTGGCGGTCGAAGGCCGCCGTGAAGGCGGGGGCGTTGTAGAGGGGGTTGTTGACGACGGCCACCATGTCGACCCGGGCGGCGTCGGCGCCGAGCATCTGGTCGGCCAGGCGCAGCTCCTGGGCGATGAACGGGCAGTCCGTCGTGCACACCGGGTCGAGGAAGGTGAGCACCACCACATGCCCGGAGAGCGAGTGCAGCGACACCGGCCGGCCGGTCTGATCGGTGAGCGAGAACGGCGCCGCCGGGATGTCGACGAAGTTGGGGGTGCCGTCGGCGGCCTCGGACACGATGGCGTCGGCCGTGGGATTGACGGCGGCCCGGGCCATCGGCGCCACCCCGAGGAGGACGATGCCCACCGCCCCCACCGCCGCCAGCGTCCGCACCAGGTAGGACGGGGCCGGTCGGGGGGAGGTCCCGGCCGGGGCCGGCGCCGGTGTCCCGGCCGCCCCCGGCACGGTGGCCCCCTCGGATGCCGGGACGGGGACCGGGGCCGGGACAACGGCCGTGGCCGGGGCACGGACCACGGCGAGATAGCCGGCGGTGAAGACCACGGCCATGGGGATCATCGAATTGGGATCGGTGCCCACCCCTCCGAGGAACCCGAAGTCCTGGACCAGGACCCAGTCGGCGAGGCACAGACCGGCTCCGGTGAGAACGCCGAGCCGCAGGAGGGGAGGCCGCCCGCTGACGAAGGCCCCCCCGATGGCGATCAGGAGCACCACCACCACCAGGTTGACCGCCCAGCCGTGGTCGGCGTCGAACGATCCGAAGGCCCGCACCCACGAGGCGAGCACCGACGGCTGGGGTAGCCGGGCCATCAGACGCACGGTCGTCGTCAGGGTGCCGGCGGAGGCGTCCGGGCCGGACCCACCGGACCAGAAGCCCCGACCGGGCCAGGCCTGGAGGATGCCCATTCCGATGAAGAAGACCCCCATCCCCCGCAGGAGCCTCCGCCCCAGTGTCGGCGTCCCCCA
>Ga0182012_10003265_pt1 | contig 17342 bp, 16 predicted proteins | sample 612S2SmetaG_FD_120486 | JGI IMG/M metagenome (GOLD analysis project Ga0182012, IMG submission 120486) | Permafrost microbial communities from Stordalen Mire, Sweden - 612S2S metaG | ecosystem: Environmental > Terrestrial > Soil > Wetlands > Permafrost | place: Sweden: Stordalen | collected...
AAAGCCGGTGTCGCAGGTTCGAATCCTGCCGGGGGCACTCACTGTTGATGCAGGTCAGCGTTGGTTTTCGGGTTCCCGCCGACTGGTCTTGGTTTGTTCTGGTCGGTCCCTTGGTCGGTGATGGTGTGGCATCAGATGACGCACCGTGGCTGGCGATAGTCAATCGTGCCGCGGCGTCGAGTCGGGAAGCGATGCCGTCCAGGTCCGTCGGGAGCGAGCCGCGTCCTGGTTCAGCGTCGTCGCCGCAGATTCGTGACCGAGCAGGCGCGCGACAGCGACTGTGTCGAAGACCGCAGTCGGCCAGCCAGCTGACTCCGACGCGATGCCCCGCCGTTAAAGGGTCAGCTCCGCCGATACGATCCACCCGCCGGGCACATACACGGGCCGAAAGCCGCGATGTCGCGCTTCCACCCGATGTCGGTTACGTCGACTATCCCTGGAAGGACTCGACCGAAGGTGGCGTCCAGGTGACCGAGCTGCAGAAGGCCAAGCGCCGGGTCAAGGCCGTCCGCGCGATCCGCCGCAGCACCGAACTCGAAGGTTCCCGCAGCACCAACGCCACCCGTGCCGACCAGGTCGCCTACGCCCGCGGGACTATCACCGCCGCCGAGCTGCGAGATCGCGTGCGGCGCCGGTACAACGTCCAGTAACCGAGTCCGGAGTGCCGCACCCCTGGGACACCGGCGATCTCGAACGGAACTGGCAGGGCTATTTGATCCCTGGCACGAGCATCCTGAGGAACCGAGTCGGTGCTCAGACACCCGACGCACTCCGGGACGCAGAAAACGACCTCGTCGAGGCACGTGTTATCGAACTCCGCGAGGCCCCAGACTTTCTGGGTGACCGCACATATGATCTCGCGTACCTGAGCGATCCACCGTCAGCTCTTTCGGGACGTGTACGTCTGGGCTGGAGATGTGCGGACCGTGGGCATCGAGAAGGGCGGGGAATCTTTCTGTCCACCAGGCAGCATTAGCCAGCCGATGACGCACAGTACGAGCAGGTCTGGCCACCCTGGGACTCGGCCGAGACGCCTGCCCATGAGCGGTCTTGAGGATGCGAACCAGTGAGCTACCCTCGGGACATTTGGTTGACAGGTTTCGAGAGGTGCCACCGTGTTCAAGCAGATCTGCTTCTTTCGTAAACGTCCCGACATGACTGTCGCGGAGTTCATGGACTACTACGAGAACCAGCACTCGCGGTTGTCCGAACGCATGGGGCGATCGCCGTCCATCCCGAACGCGGTGCGCTACGTGCGGCGCTACCTGGTCCCGGAGCGCAACCCGGTGACGGGCGAGGTGATCGACCCGGGCTTCGACTGCATCATGGAGATCTGGTGGAATTCCCGGGAGGACTTCGAGCACTCCCAGCGACTGATCAGCGCGCCCGATCGGTTGTCGTCGATCAAGGAGGACGAAGCAAGGCTCTTCGCCTCACATGCCAACCCGGTGTGTTCGGTGGTGGAGTTCGACTCACCCATGGGTCCCGAGGGGGAGCCGACACGGGTCGAGGTGACCTACGGCCCCGCTACCGGGTGAACACCTCGATCGGCCGAATCGTCTTCAGCATCACCAAAGGGATCCGGCGAGAAGTCGACGCCTGGTAGCCCGCGTAGGGCGGGAACAGATCGACCATGTATCGCCAAACCGCATCGCGCTCGGCGCCCTCGGGTTCGCGCCAGGTAGCCTCGAAGGCCTGGGTGGCGACCTGAACCCCGATCGTCGTGCTTTCCAGAATGTTTAGGTACCACGCGGGATGACGGCCAGGGCCGCCCTTCGACGCAACAACCACCAACTCCCCTGCGACGTTGCCGTAGATCAGTGCCTTGACGTACACCTTGCCCGAATTTCGTCCGACGTACCTGATCAAGCAGTGCGCCGTCACTTCGTGTCCACCGACCGCGCGTACGTCGACGATGTGGCCCTGGGCGCCGCCGGAGCCGAGGTATGTCGCGAGATGCTCACTGGCCCAATCACTTCGTGCCGCGCGCAGCGCAGCGGCTTCGACGTCGCCCATGGTCACTCCTCGCGGTCGGAGAAACCCAGCCTAGCGCGCCCCAGCGGCCTGGAGATCGTTTGATACCAGTAAAAAACGTCTTCACGGCCCTCGGCCGTGCCAGCGTCAATGCGCCCGAACGCCACGCCTGGCGTCGTTAGGTCCGTGGTGACGGACGGCAGCGTCAGCGGACGGTAGCCGCCGCGGCGCTGTCGTCTCGGGTTCGCGTCAGCGCACAATATTGGCGATCAGCCCGGACAGGTTGGCCGACCGACACGGAATTGCTCGGCGGGCCGGAGCGACTTTGGACTCAACAATTCATTCACGTAGCTTCGGTGGTCTGCCACTGTCTCCCCATCAACGGCGTAGCGCCGCGCGGCGCGAGCGCGACGTCAAACACCGACGCACCGGTTCGGCTCGCAACACGCTGTCCCACAACGCATTTCGCATGAATGGTGGACAATCGCCATTATCCATGAAGTCGGCCTTAAGGAAGACGGCGCAGTGCGGTCTATGGCCTCCCCCGAGGCCGGTTGAGGATGCCCGAGGCGCATGGCATGTTGAGCCTCTCGCCGTGTCGCGGCAGTGGAGGCCTCGACTTAGCAGCCTCGGGTCGCGGCACCGGCGAAGAAGCTGTTGGCCATGGCTGTGGCCCACGAAGCGAGTTTAAGAACGACAGATGCGTCGCCCTAGAGACAATCACTCCTGGCTCTAATACTGTTGCAGTGGACCAGGATTGGTGACAATTGATTATGTTGTATTTCTTTGCTTTTGATGCATTGTTTGTTTGTTTTCTTTCGTCGTTTTTTAACGTAAGTATGTACGCCCAAAGGCCTGGCTGTACGCCACCTATTCCGCCAGAAATTCCGTCAAGCAAGTCTTAGCCAAGGCTCGGGTTCCAGGGTTGCGAGGACACCAGCTCGGCGGTCCAGCGGCCGGATTTGATGAGTGCGGCGACTTCCTCGCGGATGGTGTTGCCCAGCTTCGCGGTGAGCTCGCGTGGCAGTTCCAACTGTGTGGTCGCTGCCACGCCAAGGTGCTGGGTCAGCCGCGGCTCGCATATCGGAGCAAACCGCAAGCGGCCGTCGTCGACCTCGCGATGGCAGGCCGACAAAGGAAGGACACCGTAGACGAGCCCGGCTTCGATAAGCTTCTTGGTCACCTGCAGCGAGTCGGTGGTTATGCGGTAGCTGATGCTGACTTTCGTTCGCAGAGCTGCGTTTTGAAGAAGCGTTGCCGCACCGGATGGGGAGCGCGGGATCACCAGCGGCAATGTGACGACGTGGGTAAAGGCGACGGGCCCGGCCGGGTCGAGGTTCGAGTCGGCTCCGCCGACGAGAACAAGGTCCTCAGTCAGCATCTCGCGGTAGAACACTCGCTCGTCGGGCACCGGGTTGATTAGCGCCACGTCAACCGCGCCCTTTAACATCGCTTCGACCAGCTGATCGGTACTGCCCACGGTCACCGAGAAAACGGCGGCGGGGAACACGGTGTTCAGGCTGTTGATCAGCGGAACCGCGAGCACATCGACCGCTGTCTCCGGTACGCCGAGCAGCACGTTGCGGTCCAGGCGCGCCAGCGGCGACCCGGCGTATTTGACGGCAAGTTCCAGTTGACGCAGCGGTGCGGCGGTCGAGGCACGCAGTCGTTCGCCGGCCTCAGTGAGCTCGACTCCCCGGCGGGTCCGCCGGAACAGTGCAACTCCCAGGTCGTCTTCGAGTAGTTGGAGTTGACGGCTCAACGCGGGCTGAGCGATACCCAGCAGCCCGGCAGCTCGAGTGATCGAACCTTCTTCCGCGATCCGCAGGAAATACTTGAGCCGGTGAGTGTCCATTGTGCTTCGAGATATACCAGCCATCGGAAACCGGCATGACTGAACGTCGCAATCGGTATTACCTTCCCAGCTGCTTCTCGCCTTATCGTCGCCATTCAGGTGGACGGTGAAAGGAGACCCCATGACGGTTGACGACGATGCAGCGGCGATCGCTGCTCTGAATCTGGACCGCTTGCCCAGACACATCATTGATAAGCGGGTCACCGAGCTGATGGACCTGTCGGGCAGAAAGGCGTTCGTCACCGGCGCCGGTGGCGATGGGCTCGGTCAAGCCATCGCCAACCGCCTGGCCGGCCTTGGCGCCGACGTTGCGCTGATCGGGCGAACTTTCGAGAAGGTGGAGCGCCGGGCTAAAGAGATCGAACAGCGGTGGGGTGTGAACGCGTTTCCGGTTAAGGCCGATATGTCCGATTGGGACCAGGTCCACGAGGCGGTGCGCGTCGCCCATGGCGAATTGGGCGGGTTGGACATCATGGTCAACAACCCTGTGATGGTTGTCGGTGGTCCCTTCGAGAACCACAGCAAGGAAGACATCGACCACACGGTGCTGGGCAGCCTGACCATGATGATGTACGGCGCGCATGCCGCATTGGAATTCCTGCTGCCGCAAGGCTCGGGCAAGATCATCAACATCGGGTCGGTCGGGGGGCGCATCCAACAGCGTGGGCTGGTCGTCTACAACTCGTGTAAGTCCGGCGTCATCGGGTTCACCCGCAACCTGGCCCACGAAGTCGCTCCCCGTGGTGTCAACGTGCTCGGCGTCGCGCCGGGAATCATGATTAAACCGGAGATGATGGAGTATCTGCTTAATCCGCAGACCCCTGCGCATCACGCGGGCCGAGGGGCGATCCTCGAGGCAATCACCACACAGGTGCAACTCGGGCGGGCGTCGCTGCCCGAAGAAGCCGCCAACATGGTCGCCTTTTTGGCCTCGGAAGCCGCCGACTACCTCTGCGGGCAGACGATCGACGTGGCCGGCGGGCAGTGGATGAACTGAGTATGGCCACCCTTAACGAGATCAAGGACGCGGCCGTCGAACGAACGGGTTTGGATCAGTTCGGCGACGATTCGTTCGAAGAGGGTCTGGCGATCCTGGTGGCGTCGCTGCGCGACGAGGCCCGACTCAACGCCCGCGGCGAGGCGTTCATCTACGGGCGCATCACCGGATATCTGGGACAGCGCCTGCACGTCGAAGATTGGTACCGGCGTCATCCCGAGATCGGCGACGAGTCGATCGTTGCGCCGGTGATCGGACTCGGTTTGCCCCGCACCGGGTCGACGGCGCTGTCGATGCTGCTGGCGCAAGATCCCGCTGTGCGCTATCTGCGACGGTGGGAATCGTCGCAACCCTGTCCACCACCGTCCACTGTGCGGGGCGTCGACCCCCGCATCCCTCCGGACAAAGGGGAGATGTTGGGCACTCGCTATCACGTGCCCGCGGACACCCACGGGCCGATGGAGTGTCACGAGCTGATGGCCCTGGACTTCAAATCGCACATCTTCCAGTCGTTCGCGCAGATACCGACCTATTCCGCGTGGCTGGTCGAAAAGGCAGACCTCGGACCCGCGCTGGCCTATCAGCGCAAGGTGATGAAGCTGCTGCAATGGGGTGAGCCCACTAAAGAGTGGCGGCTCAAATGCCCGTCGCACGTGCTGTGGCTCGACGCGGTCGACGCCGCCTTCCCGGATGCCCGCTACGTGATGACCCACCGCGACCCCACCGATGTCATCCTCTCGGTGGCCGACCTCTACGCCGACATCATCGGTTCCTTCACCGACCACATTGATCGCCCCTCCATCGGCCGGCTGAATGTCGAGCACTGGTCGCTGGGCATGGACCGGGCACTGGAATTCCGGGCAGGCGGAGCAGACAAGCGTTTCTATGACATCGACTTTCGCGCGATGCAGGCGGACCCCATCGGCGAGGTCACCGGCTTATACGGCTGGCTCGCCGAGCCGGTAACTGACGAGTTCGAACAAAGAATGCAGAGCTGGTGGACCCTGGCCGCGGCAGAACGTGAACCCAGCTCGCGCGCCGATCCCGTCGAGTTCGGCATCGACTTCGACGCGGTGCGGCCCCGCTTCGCCCGCTACGTCGAGCACGTCAACCGCTGGACCAAACACTGCGCTCGCTGACCGACAGGAACAAAATGTCGATTGACCTCACCGGCGGGATCGACCCGTCCCGCGAATACCTGTTCGCCCAGCGTCCCGAGAACCCGGAAATGCGTGACTCCGTGAGCTTCTGGACCGTGGACGACCGCGGACAGATCGGCCTGCCGCGCATCGGGGTCGAGGCCGTGGCCGCAAATTGGGCCAACCACGAAGCACAGATCAACATCGCCTTCCCCGACGGCCGGGTGTATCGCCTCCGTGCAAGCGGCCCATCCGTGCCGTCCGAGTCGGTTGACGGTAAGCCCACCGTGTTGGGTGGTGCCGGATTGGTGTTCCGCTGCGTCGAGCCGTTCGGAACCTGGACCATGAATTACGCGGGCAAGGCAGTGGAGACGTCGTCGGCGGACCTCGTCGCCGGCAAGACTGACGGACCGCTCGTCGATGTCGCATTCCACGTCGAGGCGAAAATGGCGGTGCCGCCATGGATTCAGGGCGCCCTTCAGCGTGACGCGGGCGACAGGATCAAGGACTCCGTTGAGGGAGCACTGATGGGCGGCCCACGCTACGAACAACTCTTTCGTGCCACCGGAACCGTGACCATCGTCGGTGACACCCAGAAATTCACCGGAAGCGGCCTGCGGATTCGGCGGCAGGGTGTGCGAAAGCTTGCTGGCTTCTGGGGCCACGCGTGGCAATCCGCGCTGTTCCCCAGCGGAAAGGCATTCGGCTACATCGCCTATCCGCCGCGCCCCGACGGCCAGCCGACCTTCAATGAGGGCTACATCTTCACCGGTAATGGGGATCTGATCCCCGCGCGCGCCGCGCAGGCGCCATGGCTCACCCGGCTACAGGCACTCGGCGAGGACGTATCGGTGGTTCTCGAGACTGCCGACGGCAGCGTGCACATCGAGGGCGAGACGGTGTACTCCACCCACGACATCCACCACAACGACGAAACCTTTTCGGTGCGGGCAATGAAACAAGAGAACTCGAACTTCCCGGCGCTGCAGCAGGCCGGCGTGCGCTACCGCTGGGACGGCGAGCAAACCTACGGCATGCTCGAGCGCTCCAACCCCCTCGAGAAGATCAACCTCGGCGACAGTCACGGTGACTGATCCGCCACCGCGGACAGGTTGTCACCGGACTGAGCACTCACAACGACGGAAAGGACATGCTCGCAATGGAACCGAGGTTGGCAGGCAGGGTTGCGTTAGTTACCGGGGCCGCCAGAGGCCAGGGCAGAGCCCACGCGCAACGGCTCAGCGCGGAGGGCGCCGACGTCATTCTTGTCGATGTCGCAGGACGGTTACCGGCCAGCGTGCCCTACGAATCCCCGACGCCTGACGACCTCGCCGAAACAACTCGGCTGGTCACCGAAAACGGTCGGCGCGCCATCGCGGCGGCGATTGACACCCGTGATCTCGAAACGCTGCGCGCCGCCGTGGACCATGGCGTCGCCGAACTCGGTCGCCTCGACGTCATCGTCGCGAACGCCGGAATTTGCTGCCCCGCACCATGGGATCAAATCACCGGCAAAGATTTCCAAGACACCATCGACACCAACATCGTCGGCACCTGGAACACCGTCATGGCCGGCGCACACCACATCATCGACGGCGGACGCGGGGGCTCCATCATCCTCATCGGCTCCGCCGCCGGAGTGAAGATGCAAGCCTTCATGGTTCACTACACCGCCAGCAAGCACGCCATCACCGGCCTGGCACGGGCCTTCGCCGCCGAACTCGGACGCCACCGCATCCGGGTCAACAGCCTGCACCCAGGCGCTGTTGCCACGGCCATGGGCACCGGCCGCATGCGCGAGGCCCTTCAGAACGCTGCTGATACCTACCCACACCTACAAGGCATGCACAAGCCTCTGCTTCCCGAGGGCATAGCCCAACCAGAGGACATCGCCGACGCCGTCGCCTGGCTTGCCTCCGATGAATCGAAATTCGTCACTGCATCGACTGTTTCGGTCGACCTCGGCGTCGCTTACTGCTGACCGCCCGAACATGACAGAGGGAGAGAAATGCACGGACTGGACGGCAAGACCTTCATCGTCGCCGGGGGCGCCACCGGCATCGGCGCCGGAACGGCGGAGCGACTGGCCAGCGAAGGAGCCTCGGTAGCAATCGGCGACATCGATGTCGCCGGGGCAGATGCCACGGTCAAGCGGATCACCGCGAATGGCGGGCGCGCGATCGCGGTCGAGTTCGACCTTGCCGACGAACTATCCATCCAGAACCTCGTTGAACGCACCATCGCCGAATACGGCCCAATCCACGGGCTGCACAACGTCGGTGCAGACCTATCCGATGACAACTTGGGCCGCGACACTACTGTGCTGGACACCGACCTCGACGTGTGGCACCGCACCCTGGACGTCAACCTCCTCGGCTATGTACGCACCATCCGGGCAGTACTGCCCCACCTCCTGGAGCAGGGCGCAGGAAGCATCGTCAACACCTCGTCCGGCGGATCGCTGGGTACCGACCCAATGCATGTTGCCTACAACGCGGCCAAGGCTGCCGTCAACCAGTTGACCCGCCATGTGGCCAACAACTGGGGCAAACAAGGCGTTCGGTGCAACGGTGTCATGCCCGGGCTCGTCATGGGCGAGACCCAGGAACGACAGAACGATCAACAGATGCAGCAGATGTTCCTCATGGCCGCCAAGACCACTCGTCTCGGTCGCCCAGCCGACCTGGCCGCCATCATCGCCTTCTTGCTCTCAGATGAAGGTGAATGGATCAACGGTCAGGTCTGGTACATCGGCGGCGCATCCCACATGCGCCAGTAACCAGCGCCGCCGAGAAAACGGCGATTCGCCACGCCGCCGCTAACCGCCGCCTGCTGAACAAGCTCATCGGACAGCTGCCGCCTACGCACAAAAGTTGGCCAACCACTTGATTCTTAATCTCATCGGAGGTCTCTAGAGGTTCGACGGGTCCCAGGCGGCATCGCCGTCGTCGTCAGCCGCTATCGCTGCAGTTAGTTACCAACCGTGCTTACATCCGTGACAGGGTGAACGGGTACGTGTTGGTCCCGGCCGGCGCACCGCCGCAGCCTGCTGCGAATGAAGAGGTCAGAGAACCGGCCAGCGTCGTTCCATCCCATGAGTAGGTGTCGTGGGTGGGCACGGTGGGGCCGTAGTAGACGTCTCCGCAGCGCAGACCGTCGGGAACGTCGACGATCAATGTGTAGTGGCCGTCGGCGAGCTGCGCTGCACCGTCGTAGCCGAAAGCCTTTGCAATGGGCCTGGGAATAGCGCTCACGTGGACACATCCACCGGAGCATGGCGTAATTGCCCAGAGCCACGTGTGGAAGTCGTACCTGCCCACGATCTGAAGTTCATAGTTGCCAACCGGAATTTCGGCCCGGGCAACCGGCGCAATCGCGAGCGCAGCCGCCATCAGTGCAGCACTAAGTGTCAGGGTCTTCACGTGACCCTCCGTTCGCCAGGTGCCGGACGCCAGCAGGAGGCAAACGTTTCTAGCGCTGGGCAGATTTTGGACTTCGTCAATGTCACAATCAATGTAGGAGAAGGTCTTTCCAGGATTTCTGCGCTGTGGGTTTGGCGAGATCCGCTTGGCTGTATAGGTGGCCGTCCGGGCCGAGGTAGTTGCCGGTGCGTGGGTTGTAGATGGCGAAGCCGACGGCCGGAGCACCAAGGTTATTGGTGTGCAGCGAACTTGGAGATGTCGTTGGGGCGGTCTGGCCGGCGTCGGGCATGTCCATGGGTATGGGTGGTTCGGGCAGAGCAGGAGCCGCCGGCTGCCGGGCGGCCGGTGCGGGCGGCGGAGCGCCATTCGGCGGTAAAGGCGTTCCCTGAACGGGGCCGAAGATGTTCTGGTCGCCGTGGTTGATTCGTTGGTCGGGAGGGATGCCTTGGGAAATGAGGTTGGGATCGAGGGGGTTGGGGCCAAGGATGTGCTGGCGGATCGCTAACGGTTCATATGGCTTGTCGCTGTCGCATATCTGGACGGTGGGTGCACGTTTGCCGGGGTGGCCCATGCATGGATAGTTACGTGCGCCGCGCACCGCGCTAGGCGAGTCTTGGGGCAGTTTGCAGTAGAGCCCGTCGGGGGTGTCGACGGTGGTGGTGTCGGCTGGTGAGCGCCATTGCGAGGGCGGGAGGAATCCGACCGTGCACGGGTTGGGGTCGCCGACTGTAGCTGCGAATTCGCCGCCGGTGGGGATTCCTGTGGCGTTGTTGCGGGGTAGCGCGGCTTGGATGGTCGAGATGAACGGCGGTTCCAACACGAGGATTTGTTCGATGGAGGGGTTGTAGGTGACGCCGATTTGACCGATTGTGGTGAGGTTGGCCAGCAGTATCGGCAGGGTGGGTTTGATTTGGGTGAGCAGACGCGAGACTTCGTTGGCTGCTTCGGGTCCGCGCTTCAGCAGGGTCCGGAGTTGGGGGTCGTTGTGGACGAGTTGGTCGGTGACGCCGGCCAGGCTTCGCGCCCAGGTTCGGATTGACTGTTGGGTGTCGACTTGAGAATCCAACAGTGGGGCGCTGTTGGTGATCAGCGTTTGGAGTCGATCGGCGACGCTGTTGAAGTCATGCGAGAGCGTCGACGTGGAGTCGGTAAGTGAGCCGAAGTCATAGCCGGCACCGTTGAGACCTTTAAAGGTTTCGTCGAGCAGTGCGTTGAGTTTGTCTTTGGGGATGCTGCTAAGCAGCGAATTGACTTGATCGAGTACTGGTCCGACCGCCTGCGGTACGGAAGTGTCGCTCATGGCGATAACTGACCCGTCGTGAAGATAGGGCGGTGCATCGGCGCGAGGGACGAGATCGACGTATTGCTCGCCGACCGCTGAAATGCTGCGCACTTCGGCTTCAAGGTCGGCGGGTATCTTCGCCCTGCTGTCCATTCTGAGGGTGGCCTGGGTGTGGGTGTCGACGCCGTCGGTGAGGCCGACAGCGGTGACTTTGCCGATTTGGACTCCGCGGTAGGTGACGTTGGCGAAGCGGTAGAGGCCGCCTGAGTTGGGCAGTTCCACGGTGACGGTCATGCGCCCGATGCCGAGCAGGGTGGGTGCTTGCAGGTAGACGAGGGCCATGGTGACCATCCCGATGATGGAGAGGGTTGTGAAGATGATCAGCTGGACGCGGACAAAGCGGGTCAGCATCATCCGCCTCTTGGCTGGGGTGGGGCGGGTAACGCTGAGGGCTGCTCGGGTGGTGGTAGTGGTGTCGCGGTGGGCGGCGGCGAGGGAGCGTTGGGCGGGGCAGGCGGTGGGCTCGCCGGTGGTGGGGCCAGGGGCGCATGCAGGGGGTCGTTGGTGAAGCCCATGTACCCCGGTTCCCCGGGAGCGGGTACCAGGTTGGCGGTGAGATCTTCCCATCGGGTGCCGCGCAACATCGTGCGTTTAAGTCGCGGAATGGTGAGGTCGATGACGGCGTAGAGGTTGAGGTAGTCACCGCGTACGGCGCGGTTGATGATGTTTTGTCCGAACGGGAATACGGGCAGATAGGCGAGGACGCTGCCGAGTTTTGGTCCGATGTCGGCCAGTGCACGCAGGGCGGGTTCCAGGTTGCGCAGGTTGGTGACCAGATCGTGTTGGCTCTCGTTGATTAGCCGGGTGGTGGTGTCGCTGAATGGTCGGAGTTTGTCGAGTGCTGCGGTTAGGCGGGGGCGTTCGCGGATGAGCACGTCGAGTGCGGGTGGGATGTCGTGTAGCGCGTGGGCGATGGTGTCGTTCTGGGCGGCCAGGGTGGCGGTGAGGCGGTCGAGTCCATCGATGGTGGCGGTGATGTTGTCGCGCTGGCGGTCGATGGCACCGAGGAATGTGTCCAGGCGGGTGAGGGCGTCGCGGATCTGGCCCTCGCGGCCGTGCAGGGCGTCGTCGACGTTGCGGATGATGTCTCCGATTTGTGCTACCCCGCCGGAGTTGATGAATAGTGATAGCGCCGAGAGGGTCTGCTCAGTCGAGGGGTAGGCGCCGGTGCGGTTCAATGCGATCGTGGCGCCGGGGGTGAGTCGGCCTGTTGGGGCCTGCCCTGGTGGCGGGTCGAGTGCTAGGTGCATGGAGCCGAGCAAGCTGGTTTGGCCCACGGTAGCCACCGCATTGGCTGGAACGGCCACATCGGGTTTCACCGATACTTCGATGTCGGCGTGCCAGTTGCGCACTTTCATGGCACCGACGCTGCCGACGACGACGTCGGAAATTAGTACCGGTGAATTAGGTTCTAGTGTACCGACATTGGCCATTTGGAGGTGGTAGATCGCCGCGCCTGGTCCGCGGCCCACGGCGCCGGGAAGCGGCAGAGTATTGACGCCTTGAAATGCACAGCCGGTGGTGGTGAGCAGAAGCGTACTGCCGCAGGCCAGGACTCGTCGACCGGTGCTGATGAGATTCATGAGGGCACGTTGGTATCGGCCGGCGGCGGTGTTGGTGGTGGCGATGGCTGCGGGCCAGGCGCCTCGGGGGCGGGGCGACCGGGTGCTGGTCCGGAGGCTTCCGGTGGCGGGGCGGGGGCGTCCGCCGGCGGCGGTGTTTGGCCGGGCAACAGTAGCTCGGGAAGGGTCGTCGCCGGACTGTAGGCCGACACCGCGGGTGGCAGCTCGGGCGGGGTGGGGGCCGGTCCTGTGCCGCCCGGCGCCAGTGCGGGGTCGGCGTAGATGATGTTTTGTGGCTTGGCCGCGGGCTGCAGGTAGGGGTTGATGGGGACGGGTAGGCCGTTGAGGCTGGTCTGTTGCAGGGCAGGGCCGAGGTATTGGCCGCATAGTTTGCCGGTTTCGGATGAGGTGACATTCTCGATGGCGCCGATTGCGCCGCAAAATAGGTTCGTGAGGTTCGAGAATGGGCTCATCACAAAGGTTCCTGTCACGCTGCCGCTGTCCGGGTTGTAGATGTTGTAGCCGTTAGCGATCGCATTGGGTGCCACGTGCAGCAGATTCTCGAGGTCGGTGCGGTGATCGACAAGGTTCTGCGTGACGTTGGCTAGGCGTTGGATCTGTTCGGCGGTCTGGTTGCGGCTACCGGCGATGAAACGTTGGACGTCGCCGAGCGTGCTGGATAGGTTGGTTAACGCGGCGTCGAGATCGGAGCGACTTTCGTCGAGAACGCTGGTCAGGGTGGCGAATCGGTTTTGGAACTCGACGATTTGGGTGTTGCTGTCGCGCAGGGCGGTTACGAAGGTCTCGAGGTTGCTGATGATGTTGACGATGTCGCCGCCGCCGTCGGCCAGTATCCGCGCGGTCTTGGACAGCTCGGCCAGTGTTTGACGGAATTTGTCGCCGTTGCCGGCTAGGGCGGCTGCGGTGCTGGTGATGAACCGGGATACCGACGTGCTTGAGGTTTGTTCTTGGGGCCCCAGATCAGTGGCCAGTCGCTTCAGCTGGTCTTTGATCTGATCCCATTCCACGGGTATGGCGGTGCGGTCGAGAGAGATGACCCCGCCGTCGCTCATCGTGGTTCCCCCACCGGATTCGTAGGCGGGAGTCAGTTCGACATAGCGTGCGGCGACGAGGTTTTGGGCAACGATTACGGCTTTGGCTTGGGCGGGGATCGGTACATCGTGGTCGATCGTCAGCGTCATTCTGGTTCGGGTGCCCTCGGGGTGGATGCTGTCGATACGTCCGACGATCACGCCTGCGACCTCGACATTGTCGCCGGGGTAGATCGCGATGGCTTTGGTGAAGTAGGCGGTGATCGACGTGGACCGGAACACAGTGTTCCGGAGCAGCACTGCGATGCCGGCAACGAGAACTACGACCAGGACGGCGGCAGCCGCACGTCCCAACGGTTTGCGGCGACGCGATAGCAAATCTGGTCGGATCATCGGCTTCCACCGGGAATCCCGTTGTATGGCCAGGGGAATTCAGCGCGGGGTCCCGCCTGGTCGGGCGGCTGCCCGGCGTCGGTGCCGCGACGGAATCCGAAGTAGTAGTCGAAGAAGGGCTGCAGGGTTTCGGGCACCAGCATGTTGGGGACGAACGCGCTGTACGCGTAGCCGCTGGCAACGGTTTCACCTTGGGTGATTTGGTATTTCGCTAACCCTGGGAGGGCTTTGGCGATATTGTCGCGGTTTTTCTCCAGCATCGCGGTGACCGAGTTGAGTCTTTGCAGGGTCGGCGCCAACTGCTTTTCATTCTCCGCGATCAGTGCGGACAGCTGCTGGGACAGCGCGGAGGTGTTGGCGAGGATGTCGACGATGGCTTGCCGGCGTTGCGCCAACACGCCGATCAGATCGTTGGCGTTGAGGATCAAGGTGTTGAGTTGGTCGCTGCGTTGTGCCAAAACATCAGTGACTTGACCGGTGTGCTTGAGCAGTTCGGCAAGGGTGGTGTCACGGCCGTTGAGCGACTGCGACAGCCGGGTGAGCGCCTGCAGTGTTGGGCCGAGCTGCGGGGCGATTTGGTCCAGTGTCGCTGAGAGGGCGTCCAGGGACTGATTCAGTGATTGCGTGTCAGTGCCCGCGGTGTTGGTGGTGAGGTCACCGACTGCTTCGGTCAGCGAGTAGGGCGAGGCGGTGCGTGTGACCGGGATGATGCTGTTGGGTCGCAATGTGTTCGCCCCGGTTGATTCTAGGGTGATGATCCGTTGTCCCAGTAGTGATCCGGTGCGGATGTGAGCGGTGGTCGCGGAGCCCAACGTAACGCTGCTGTCGATGCTGAAGGTCACCAGGGCTTTCCCGTCGCGCAACGAAACGTCGGACACGCTACCGACTTTGACGCCGGAGACCTTGACGTCGTTGCCCGCGACTAGCCCTCCGGCGTGGGAAAACAGCGCCTGATAGCGGACTGTTGTCGCCCAATTCAATAACGATTCGGGTTTCAACCCGATTGCCACCACCAGGGTCGCCAGTACGGCACCGATGAATCCTGCTTTGATGAGATGTGTTCCGCGGTATTTGAGCATCAGGGCTCTGTGCACCTCCCGGTTTCTTGACTGAACCATGGGGCCACCACGGTGCGGCCCTGGAGGTCGGTGGCACGTATCGATATCCCGCATATGTAGTAGTTGATGAAGCTGCCGTAGGCGCCTAGGCGGATGAGTTTGCGGTAGTTTTCGGGCGCTTTACCTAGTGCGGCGTCGAGCTTGTCCTTGTCGTCGTCGAGCAGTGGAGCCAGGCGATTGAGCTGGTTGACGGTGGCTGTCAGCGGTACCCGCGCATGGGTGAGCAGATCGGCGATGGAGGCGGTGCCGTTGTCGAGGGACTGGATCGCTGCGCCGATCGGGTCGCGGTCTTCGGCTAGGTCGGTGATGAGCCGATGCAGCCGTTCGATAGCGCCGGAGAATTGTTGGCCGTCTTTAGCCAGCGTCCCGGCCACGGTGTTGAGGTTATCGATGAGGCGTTCAACGGCATCGCGGCGATCGGCTATAGCTGTGGCAAATGATGACGTCTTGGACAGAATTGATTCCAGGGTTCCGCCTTGTCCCTGGAACACTTGGATCAGCGACGCGGTTAAGGCGTTGACGTCCTGGGGATTAAGGCCGTGGATGACGGGTTTAAGGCCGCCTAACAGCAGATCCAGATCCAGAGCCGGGGCGGTGCGCTCAATGGGGATCTGAGCTCCAGCGGGAAGTAATCGGGTCGATCCCGGCCCGTCGACCAACTCCAGATAGCGGTCACCAACCAAATTGAGATAGCGCACAACGGCTTTGGTGCCGGTGGTCAACGCCACGTCACGGTCGGTATCGAAACTGACAACGACGGTCTTGTTCGATTGCAGCGACACCTTCGCTACAGTGCCCACTCGGATGCCCGAAACCCGGACTGAGTCACCGGATTTCAAGCTAGCGGCGTCGATGAAGACCGCCGAGTAGTCTTCGGTCGACCCGGCTCGGTACTGACCGAACACCACAAACAGAAAAGCCGTCATCACGCTCATCACGACAGCGAACAGGCCGAATTTGATTGCCGGACCCACGGTAGCGCTCATCCCGGTTGACCGATCTGCGCGGAATTGCGGGGTGGCCCGTCGATCGGTCCGAACAGCTTCTGCTTGAGCCAATCGGAGTTGGGTATGATGCCCGGGTTGCCGTACTGCCACGGATTAGCACCCACGTCGGCGACGACGAACTTGGGTCGCATCTGAAACGGCATGTCGGGCAACCCGATCTCGGCGCAGTGCGAATCCCCCTTAGCCGCCACCTTCGGCAGGTTCGACGGGTAGCGGTAACGCTCGATACCCAGCCCGAAACTCAAGGAGGCCACCACACCGGGAACCGGCGAAGGAGCACCATCAACGACGGGCCAGATACCCGCCAAGCCACAGTAAAGGCTTTCGTGGTGGCGGCTGAGCACATCGGTGGTCGGCACGAGTAGATTCAGCACATTGCTCAGGGCTTGGCGGTTGGTGCCCACGACATCAGAGCCAATGTCGCCCAAGCCGGCAGCGCTAATCAAGATCGCGTCCAGCTGCTGTTGCTGGCTGACGATCGTGTTACTCAACGTGGTGGTGTTGTCGATGATATTGGTCAGATCCGAGGCGGCATCGGCGTAGGCGTTGACCACCGTCGGCGCGGCCTCTAAATCGTGTTCGAAGGTGGGCAAGCTGGGATTGAGTCGCTTCAATAAGGCATCGAGATCGGAGAATGCCTCGCCGATCTTGTGTCCGCGGCCACTGAGTGTCGAGGCGATCGCATCCAGGGTGGCGTTGAGCTTTCCCGGTTCGATGGCCGACAGCAACGATGTAAGTTGCTCGAATAACGTATTGAATTCCACGGTCACTTGCGAGGCGTCGAGCACACGCCCGGGCTGCAGCCGCTCCACGTCGGGGTGGGTGGGCAGGCGCAGCTGGACGAACTTATTGCCGAAGACGGTCGTGGATGCGATGTCGACACCGACATTGGCCGGGATGCGGTGCATCTGATCGGGATCCATCTTCAGGTGCAGTGCGGCCTGCCCGTTCGGGCGTTCTTCGATCCAGGCAACGGTGCCGACTTGGACACCCAGCAGCTTGACCTTTGCCTGAGGATTCATCACCAGCCCGGCGCGGGGCGACAAGATCGTGATCGGAACCGTCCGTATGAAATCGCCGCGAAACATGAAGACGCACACCATAACCACACAGGCAATCGTCACCACCGTGACCAGCCCTGCCACCACCCGCACCGCCGAGCGCCGCACCCGTAATCTCACCGCGCTAACGCCAGTACCGAGTGCGTCTGTTGCGTCGAATCGCGACCGACGTTTTCCGCACCGGCCGTCGTGCCGGCGCTGAAGTCGGCGCTGTTGCTGTCGCAACCCCCGACACTGCGCTGGACTCGGCTGATCCAGCCCCTGTCCTGGTGGTAATGAATGGGTCTCCTTCGGTGCGGTTACTGCGGGATCAGTGGAGCGACCGGTGTAGTGGTCGTTGCGTGCACGAGCAGTTCGGCAAGCTCTGCAGGCCGGCTCAGGAACGGGGAATGCGAAGAATCGATCGTCAGCGGTTTAACG
>Ga0182012_10003266_pt1 | contig 17338 bp, 16 predicted proteins | sample 612S2SmetaG_FD_120486 | JGI IMG/M metagenome (GOLD analysis project Ga0182012, IMG submission 120486) | Permafrost microbial communities from Stordalen Mire, Sweden - 612S2S metaG | ecosystem: Environmental > Terrestrial > Soil > Wetlands > Permafrost | place: Sweden: Stordalen | collected...
GGCCTCACGGACCTGGTCCTGCTGATCGGGGGGCACCACTTCGTTGACTGCCGATGAACTGCCGTCGATGTCGCTGAGCTGGAAAGAATCAGGAGCGATCATCGAGCACAGGGTGTGGCCCTGGCAGCGTTCTGAATCAACCCAGACCTTCACTGTTTCTCCTAATGACTCACGGTGCGGCTCAGGTGTTCCGGCCGCCGTTGACGCCAAATATCTGACCGGTGATGTAGCCGGCTTCCTCGGACACCAAAAAGGCGCATGCCGCAGCGATGTCTTCCGGCTTGCCGATCCGGCGGACCGGTGTGGCCGCGATGGTCTTCTCGATGTCACCGAGGAACCCGTTTTGCTCGGCTTTGCGCAACATGGGGGTGTCGATGAAACCGGGCGGCACGGCGTTGACGGTGATGCCGTTGGGCCCGTATTCGAGCGCAAGCGATTTAGTGAGCCCGTTGACTGCGGACTTGGCCGCCACGTAATGCGACATGTAGGGCGCGCCGGAGTGCGTGCTCGACGAGGAGATGTTGACGATTCGTCCCCACCCGGCCTCGACCATGTCCGGCAGCACTGCCTGAATTGTGTGGAAGACACCGTTGAGGTTGACGTCTATTACCCGCTGCCAGGTCTCGAACGTGATGTGGTTGAAGCGCTTGAATCCGTCCAGACCCGCGGCGTTGACCAGAACGGTGACGGGCCCCAGCCGATCGTGGATCGCCGACAGTGCGGCGTCGATCTGCGATCGGTCCGTGACGTCGGCGGTGAAAGCGAGATCGGCGTCGGACGGTTGCAGGTCGATGGTGGCGACGTCTAGCCCGTCGGCGCGCAGCCGGCGCGCGACAGCCAGACCGATTCCCGATCCGCCACCGGTGACCACTGCGGTCTTCACGTCCTCACCACCGTCCAAGCCCCTCCAAACATGCCAGTCTCACTCACAAAGAATCTCCCTTACAATTATGAGAACCTTACTCTCGCGCCAGAGCGGCTCGCAAGACTACCGGGAAACCGGCTACAGCCTGCACCGAAGGGTGGTTTGGGTGTGCTTGCCTCACTCGGCAGCGGGCTCGATCCCATTCCTGAGAATTTCTTGAATTCTCGAGACACGAATGTAAGATTCGCCACTGAAGAGAATCAAATTATCCTGAGCGTAACCGGGGAGACAGAATGCCATCGCAGGCCACAGCAGCGATTCTCGCGAAAATCGCCGTGCCGGTCGTAGCGGCCAACGCATGAGGCCGCTGGAAGGCATCAAGGTCCTGGAAGTCGCCATGTACGGGTTCGTCCCGTCGGCTGGCGCGGTGCTGCGCGAATGGGGCGCAGACGTGATCAAAGTCGAGCATGCGGTGACCGGTGACCCGCAGCGCGGACTGCGGCAGACCGGCATGCTGCGAGTCGAGGGCGACCCGAACCCCAACATCGAGCACGCCAATCGCGGCAAGCGCAGCATCGGCCTGGACATGTCGGTGCCCGAGGGCAAAGAAGTGCTCTACGAGCTGGCCCGCCGCTCCGATGTGTTCTTAACCAGTTTCCTGCCGGGCACACGGCAGAAGTTCGGCATCGACGTCGACGACATCCGGGCGGTGAACCCGAAGATCATCTACGCGCGCGGCAGCGCGCTCGGTCCCCGCGGCGAAGAGGCAACCAAAGGTGGTTATGACATGACCGCCTTCTGGTGCCGGGCCGGAACAGCCGCCACCATCACGCCCGCCGGCATGCCGGGCATGATCGCGCCGCCCGGGCCTGCGTACGGCGACACCATTTCCGGTACCAACCTCGCCGGCGGCATCGCGGCGGCCTTGCTCAAACGCGAGCGCACCGGCGAACCCTCGGTCGTCGATGTGTCGCTGTTGGGCAGCGGACTGTGGTCCTTGGGACACACGGTGGCGCTGACAAAGCACCTGGGTCAGCTGATGCAATCACCGCCGCCCGGTGTGCACGGGTCGCCCATCAACCCGCTCGTCGGGCTGTACGTGACGTCCGACGATCGCTACATCTCCTTGGTGATGATGCAGCCCACCAAGTTCTGGGCAGACGTTTGTCGGCATATCGACAAGCCGGAACTGGCCGACGATCCCCGGTTCGCCACCATCGAAGATATCGCGGCGAACACACCGGATGCGGTGAAGATCTTGACCGAGGCCATCGCAACCCGCACGCTTGCCGAGTGGAGCGAACGCTTTGCTACTCTCGCCGGGCCGTGGGCGCCGGTGCAGGACACCCTGCAGGCGGCCGACGACGCGCAAGTCCGCGCGAACGAGTACGTTGTGCGCGCAGGTGAACTCGAACTCGTCGCCAACCCCGTCCAGTTCGATGTCAGTGCGCCGCAGACCGGACCAGCGCCGGGTTTCGCCGAGCAGACCGACGAGATCCTGATGGAACTGGGACTCGACTGGGACCGCATCATCGAACTCAAGACGGCCGGCGCCGTTACCTAGATGTCCAACAAGACATGGAGTTGACTGGAAATGTTTCGGCCGAGAATCGCGGCGGACCCGCCCTGTCCCCCTTGTTCGGGGACCCCGGCAAGGGGCCGTCCGATAACGGTTGCGCGTTTTCTGCTCCACTCGGACGTGACATGAGTCATAATCGCCGAACGCTTTCAAGACACGGGAGTCTTGTCGATCCGGCATGCTTGCGAGCGCGAACTCATGATGGTGATCGGAGGCCGGGCCCGACGATGGTAGTTGTTGCCGTGGCCGCAAAGACGCGGTGCGTGGAATGCCCGGTGGTGGCCCATGGCGAGTAAGGGCCCAGAGCGTTGGACTGCGGGTATCTCATTGGGACGCGGCTCCAAGCCAATGGAAGCGGTGGGCGGACTGTTCGCCATGGCGGCCGATGCGATCAAGTTCGTGTTCGTGCGGCCGTTCCAGTGGCGCGAATTCCTAGAGCAGTCGTGGTTTGTCGCGCGGGTCGCGATGCTGCCGACGTTGTTGGTGGCCATTCCGTTTACCGTCCTGATCAGCTTCACCCTGAACATCCTGTTGCGTGAACTTGGCGCCGCTGATCTGTCCGGGGCGGGTGCGGCCTTCGGCGCGGTCACCCAGGTCGGTCCGCTGGTGACGATCTTGATCGTGGCCGGGGCCGGGTCCACCGCGATGTGCGCCGATCTGGGTTCGCGAACGATCCGCGAAGAGATCGACGCCATGGAGGTGCTGGGGATCAATCCGGTTCAGCGCCTGGTGACTCCGCGGATGCTCGCCTGCGGGCTGGTGGCCCTGTTGTTGAACAGCCTGGTCGTCATCATCGGCATTGTGGGCGGATACATCTTCTCGGTGTTCGTCCAAGACGTGAATCCCGGCGCGTTCGCCGCCGGTATCACTTTGCTGACCGGTGTGCCCGAGGTCATTATTTCCTGCGTCAAGGCATTGCTGTTCGGTCTGATCGCCGGATTGGTGGCGTGCTATCGCGGCCTGACTGTATCTGGCGGCGGCGCCAAGGCCGTCGGCAACGCTGTCAATGAGACGGTGGTGTACGCGTTCATGGCGCTTTTCGTGATCAACGTGGTGGTTACCGCCATCGGCATCCGCATGTCGGCCAAGTAGCTCGAGAACGAGGGGAGGTGTAGGTACACGCTGTGGCACTTCGAGCCGTCTATCCGCGCCTGACGCGGCAGATCGACAGGCCGATCGGCGCCCTGAGCCGGATCGGCGATCACACGCTGTTCTACGCCAAGTCGCTTGCCGGGATCCCGTTCGCGGTCCGCCACTACCGCCGCGAGATCCTCCGTCTCATCGCGGAAATCAGCATGGGTGCGGGAACCTTGGCGATGATCGGCGGCACCCTGGTGATAGTCGGGTTCTTGACGCTGGCCGCGGGCGGCACGCTGGCGGTCCAGGGCTATAGCTCGCTGGGCAATATCGGCATCGAAGCGCTGACCGGATTCCTGGCCGCCTTCATCAACGTTCGGATCGCGGCGCCGATCGTCGCCGGAATCGGTTTGGCGGCCACCTTCGGCGCGGGCGTGACCGCGCAGCTGGGCGCCATGCGGATCAACGAAGAAATCGACGCACTGGAATCCATGGCGATCCGGCCGGTTTCCTATCTCGTGAGCACCAGGATCGTGGCCGGGATGATGGCGATCACGCCGTTGTACAGCGTCGCCGTCGCCTTGTCGTTCCTGGCCAGTCAATTCACCACGGTGGTCCTGTTCGGCCAATCGGGTGGCTTGTACAACCACTACTTCACGACGTTCCTCAATCCGATCGACCTGTTGTGGTCGTTCCTGCAGGCCGTCCTGATGGCGATCACCATCTTGCTGATCCATACCTATTACGGCTATTTTGCGTCCGGCGGACCGGCCGGTGTCGGCGTCGCTACCGGTAACGCGGTACGAACCTCGTTGATCGTGGTGGTGTCGGTGACCTTGCTGGTCTCGCTGTCCATCTACGGTTCCAACGGCAACTTCAACCTGTCGGGCTAGGAAGGGCGGTGAATAGACAGTGACGCGCAACCTGGGGCCGAGCCCTTTCGGTCGTTCTGAGACGACCAGCGCCGCAGCACCGATCGCGGCATCGCCCGGTCGCGACTTCGGCGCACGGTCGTACGCAAGCCCCCTGGCGGGGTTGGCGACCTTCCTCGTGATTGCCGTCATCATCGCCCTCGCGGTCGGCCTGTTCCGGGGCGACTTCACCAAGACCGTGCCGGTAACCGTTGTGTCGCCGCGCGCCGGCTTGGTGATGAACCCCGACGCCAAAGTCAAGATGCGCGGCGTAGAGGTGGGCAAGGTCGGCTCGATAGAAGAGCGGCCGGATGGTAAAGCCGTCCTCAAACTCGAGATGCAACCGTCGCAGATGCACCTCATCCCGTCTAATGTGCTCGTCGACATCGCATCCACGACGGTGTTCGGCGCTAAGTCCGTCGAACTGTATCCGCCCGCAGACCCGTCGCCGCAGCCGCTGAAGCCAGGCGCAGTGCTGCAAAACAAAGACGTCACCGTCGAGGTCAACTCGACATTCCAGCAACTCACGGGGTTGTTGTCGTCAATCGATCCCGCCAAACTCAACGAAACCCTTGGCGCGATCGCAACGGCGGTCAACGGCCGCGGCCACAAGATCGGGCAGGCGTTGTCCGACCTGGACGCGTTTCTGGCCAAGCAGGATCCCGCGCTGCCCGCGCTGAGACACGACCTCGAGGTGCTACCCGCGGTGAGCAACGCGTACGCCGACGCGGCGCCGAATCTGGTGGCCACCGCCGACTCTGCGGTCAGAATCAGCAAAACGCTGGTCGACGAACAACAGAACCTAGACGCATTCCTGATTAGCTCGATCGGTTTGGCCGACGTCGGTAACGACGTGGTGGGCGGCAACCGGCAAGCGCTGACCGATGTGCTGCATTTACTGGTGCCGACCACAGATCTGCTGAACGAATACCACAAAGCGCTGTGGTGCGGCCTTGCCGGGTCGCTGCAGACTGTCCATGCGCCGAACCTGCCCGAGCCGATGATCAAGGTATTGGTCTACGTTGGCTTCGGCGCCGAGCGTTACCGCTACCCGAGCAACTTGCCCAAGGTGGCTGCGACCGGCGGTCCGCAATGCCAGGACCTGCCCGTAGTGCCCTTTGATGCTGCGCCGCCTTTCGTGATCGCCGACGTCGGCGCCAACCCTCAGGAGTACGGCAACCCGCAACTGCTGTGGAACTCCGAGGCGCTCAAGCAGCTCCTGTACGGGCCGATCGACGGGCCGCCGCGCAACTCCTTCCAGGCGGGGCAACCCGGATGACCGGCTCACGCGGCATGATCATCAAGTTCGGGGCCTTCGCGATCATCATGGTGCTCCTGACGGTGTCCCTGTTCTTCATCTTCGGGCAGTACCGGACCGGTTCGACGGAAGAGTATTCAGCGCTCTTCACCGATGTATCGCGACTCAAAGAGGGGCAGACGGTGCGGGTCGCCGGTGTCCGGGTCGGCACGGTCAACAGCGTCTCGCTGCGTCCGGACAAGAAGGTTCTGGTGAAATTCGATGCCGACCACAGCGTTGTGCTCACCACCGGTACCCGGGCTGTCATTCGCTACCTCAACCTGGTCGGTGATCGCTACCTCGAGCTCGTCGACGGCCCCGGATCCACCACGGTGCTGCCGGCCGGCGCGGAAATCCCGCTCGATCGCACAGCGCCGGCTCTCGACCTCGATCTGCTGCTCGGTGGACTGAAACCGGTTACCCAGGGCCTCAACCCGCAAGACGTCAATGCGCTCAGCGCATCGCTCATCCAGGTTTTCCAGGGCGAGGGCGGGACCCTGAACTCGCTGCTTTCCAATACGACGTCGTTTTCCAACACGTTGGCCGACAACCGCCAAACGGTGCAGGAGCTGATCGACAACCTCAACACCGTAGTGGGCACCGTCAACAAGGAGGGCACCAAGTTCTCCGGCGCCATCGACCGCCTTCAGAAGCTGATCAGCGGATTCTCCCAGGACCGCGACACCATCGGCACCGCTATCACTGCCTTGGACAATGGGACGGCCTCGATCGCGGATCTGCTGGTCCGCGCCCGCCCGGCGTTGGCCGGCACCGTGGACCAGTTGAATCGGCTCGCTCCGCTGCTGGACCAGGATAAGAACCTCATCGACATCTCGCTGAAGAAGCTGCCGAACAACTACCGCAAATTGCAGAGGCTCGGTTCCTACGGCGCCTGGTTCCCCTACTACCTGTGCGGACTGGCGCTGCGTGTCTCCGACCTGCAATTCCGGACGGTGGAAGTCGGCATCAAGCACCAGGTCACCGGAAGGTGTGCGGAACCCGATGCTTAAATACCGTGGAGCAGAACTAATTCGGGCCGGATTCATCGGTGTCGTGCTGATAGCGCTCGTCATCGCAGTCGGGCTGTCCCCAGAGAAGCTGACGCAGTGGGCCACCACGGTCCGTTATCAGGCGCTGTTCTCCGATGCCGGCGGAATCGCAACCGGCAATGACGTCACGGTATCGGGAATCAAAGTCGGCAGCGTGTCGGGCATGTCGCTGGAGCGGGGTGACGTGCTGGTCACCTTTACTGTCAACGGGAAAGTCCAGCTCGGGTCGGCCAGTACCGCACACATCAGGACGGGTTCGCTGCTGGGCCAGCGGGTGCTTACGCTCGAGTCCGCGGGCGGCGGCACTCTGCATCCGATGGCCGTCATCCCGACGTCGCGCACCTCCTCGCCCTATTCACTGTCCGAGGCCGTCGAAAACTTGTCGTCCGACATCGAGGGAACCAACACCGAATCTCTCAACCAGTCCCTTGACACGCTGTCGGGGACGCTGAATCAGATTGCGCCACAACTGGGACCCGCATTCGATGGGGTAACCCGGCTCTCGCAAACCCTCAACGGCCGCAACCAGACACTTGGTGAGCTGCTCAAGGGCGCCGCCGACGTGACCGGCATCCTCTCGCAGCGCAGTCAGCAACTCAACACGCTGATCCTGAACGCAGACGACCTGCTGTCCATGCTGGTGGCGCGGCGCCAGGCGATCGTGCGGCTGCTGTCCAGCACTTCTACGGTGGCCAAGCAGCTGTCCGGCGTGGTGCATGACAACGAGGCGAAGCTGGCACCGGCGCTGACGAAGCTGAACTCTGTGACGGCAATGCTGGAGAAGAACCGCGACAGCCTTACCAAAGCATTGCCGGGGCTGGCCAAATACGAGATCACGGCGGGCGAGACAGTCTCCAGCGGGTTCTACTACAACCCGTTCATCCCGAACATATTCCAGTACGAATTTTTCCAGTGGTTGTTCGATTACGCCTTCGGTTTCCGGGCCTACGGCGCCCCCGGTCAGCCACCGGACACCGCCGGGCCGCGGGCGTTGCTCCCGTTCCCGTTCAACCAAGACCCGGGAGGGTCGCGATGATGGGACTCAAGGCGATTCCGCGCACCATGCTCAAGACCGGGCTGGCGATCCTATTGGCCGCTCTCGTCGTTTTCGGCGTGGCGGTCGGCATCCGCAATGTGTTCTTCCGCCCGACGACGATCACGGCGTTCTTCCCGACCGCGACTGCGATCTATCCGGGTGACGACGTGCGGGTGTCCGGTCTGAAGGTCGGCACCATCGAGTCGATTCAACCGCAGGGCACCCAGGCGAAGATGGTCATGCACGTCGATCGCAATGTGCCCATTCCAGCGGACGCCAAAGCGGTGATAGTCGCTCAGAACCTGGTCGCGGCACGTTATGTCCAGCTCACCCCGGCCTACCGTTCGAGTGGTCCCACCATGCGTGACGGCGCGGTGATACCGGCGGACCGGACGGCGGTACCCGTCGAATGGGACCAGATAAAAAACCAATTGATGCGGTTGGCAACGGATTTCGGGCCCAACAGCAAGGTGTCCACACCCGCGGTGGCGAGGTTTATCGACTCCGCCGCCGACGCGCTGGGAAACGGTAACGGCGAGAAGCTGCGGCAGACGCTGTCTCAACTGTCGGGGGTGGCGCGGATCTTCGCCAACGGCAGCGGCAACTTCGTCGACATCATCAAGAATCTGCAGACATTCGTCGGCGTCCTGAGTAACAGCAACGTCCAGCTCGTGCAGTTCAACGATCGGCTGGCCACACTCACCAGCGTGCTCGACGACAACAAGTCCGATCTGGATGCGGCACTGACGGACCTGTCGAGCGCGACCGGTGAGGTGCAGCGGTTCATCGCTGGTAGTCGTGATCAGACCGCTGAGCAGTTTGCGCGGTTGGCCGACCTCACTCAGATTCTCGTCGACAACAAAATGGCCTTGCAGAACGTTCTGCACGTCGCGCCGAATGGGCTGGCGAACGGATACAACGACTACGACCCGGACGTCGGGAATATCCGAGGCGGGGTCGGACTGCAGAACTTCAGCAATCCGACATACGCCTGGTGCTCACAGATCGGGTCCATTGAGAACGTCACCGCGGTCGAGACCGGCAAGCTGTGCGGTTTGTACTTAAGTCCGGCGCTGAAGGTGTTCAACCCGTTTTTCATTTTCAACTTCAACTATCTCCCGCTTCCGGTAAACCCGCTGCTGGCCCCGGCATTCGACCCGAAAAACGTCGTCTACACCGAGGATCGGCTGAAGCCGAACGGAGAGGGCCCGAAGCTGGCGCCGGCCGAATTGCCGCCCGCGGTGTCCGCGTATCGCGGCCTACCGGGTGACACGCCGGATGCACCGCCGCCACCGCCACCACCGGGACGGATTCCGGGAGCGGCGATGCCGGAGCCACCGCCGGCGAGCGTGCCACCAGCACCGCCGGCGGCCCCGGCGAACGTTCCGGACATGCTGCTCCCGGCGGATAGGCCGCAACCATGATCGACCGAGTCGCCAAACGAGGCATTCCCGCCATTCGGAGGGGGCTCGGCATCGGCTGCTGCGTCATGCTGGTCTCGACGGGATGTGCGTTCAACGGACTGAACTCGTTGCCGCTGCCGGGCGCCGTGGGACGCGGGTCGGGCGCCAGCGTCTACCACGTCGAGGTCGCCAACGTCGGCACACTGGAAGCAAATTCGCCGGTTATGATCGACGACGTCGTCGTCGGCAGCATCAGTAAGCTGACGGTGCAGGGCTGGCACGCCAACGTCGAGGTCTCGGTGAACCCCGGTGTGGTGATCCCCGCCAATGCCGTGGCAAGCGTGGGTCAGACCAGCCTGCTGGGATCCATGCATCTGGACCTGAATACGCCGTTGGGCCAATCGCCGAACGGACGGCTGCAACCCGGAGCTACGATCCCGTTGAACCGGTCCTCGACATATCCGTCGACCGAGGCGACGCTGTCGTCGCTGTCGGTGGTGCTCAACGCCGGAGGCCTGGGGCAGATCGGCGACATCATCCACAACTTCGGTGCCGCCCTGTCCGGGCACACGGGCGACGTCCGCGATCTGCTTAGTCGTCTCGACAAATTCATCGGCACGCTCAACGATCAGCGCGATAATCTGGTCGCGTCGATCCAGGCACTGAACCGTCTCGGCGCCACGGTGGCCGGACAACGCGACGTGATCACCCAGGCGTTGGACAAGATTCCGCCGGCACTGGACGTGCTGATCAAGGAGCGGCCGCGCCTCACCACTGCGCTGAACAAACTCGGGGTGTTCAGCGACACCGCCACCAGGCTGGTCAACGACGCAGGATCTGACCTGGTCAAGAACCTGCAAAACCTGGGGCCGGCCCTCGGTGCGCTGGCTGACGTCGGGCCGGAACTCGACCAGGCGATTGCGCTCGCGCCGACATTCCCGTTCAGCCAGGCCTTCATCGACCGCTACGTCCGAGGCGATTTCGTCAACGGGTATTTCATCATCGACCTGACAAACTCCGCGCTGCGCAAGAGCATCCTGCGGGGTACCCACTGGGAGCGGATGGGCGCGGAGAGCGTGCCGGTGCCCGGGGACCCGGAGTACCTGCTATTCAGACACGATGCGCCGCCCGGGGCACCTGGGGGATTCGACCCCATGCCCGGGCCGGTCGGCGAACCGCTGCGTGGGCCAAACGGCTCAGCGTGGCAATCCGGCGTGCCTCAACCAAACGCGGGGCCAAACGCGGGACCACTCCCAGGACCACCGCCACCCGCCGCATCGGCCCCGTTAAGCCCACAGTCGGCAGACACACCGCGGCTGCCTGGGCCATCTCCCGCTGCGCCACCGGGGCCACCCGCTGATCAAGGCGCGCCAGTGCCAGGCATGACTCCAGCCGGCACCCAGCCGACGGACGGGACTCCCTGATGCTGACGCGCTTTGTCCGTATCCAATTGGCGATCTTCACGATCGTGGGGATCATCGGCATCTTCGTGATGGTCGTGTTCTACGTACAGGCGCCGACGTTGCTCGGCATCGGCAAGATGACGATCACGCTGGAACTGCCCGCGACCGGTGGCCTCTACCGGTTCAGCAACGTGACCTACCGTGGGGTGCAGATCGGCAAGGTCACCTCGGTGAGTCTTACCCCCCATGGCGCGAAAGCCACGCTTTCCCTTGATACTTCGCCGAAGATCCCGGCGGATTTGCAAGCACAAGTGCTCAGCATTTCAGCGGTGGGTGAGCAGTACGTGGATTTGCGGCCCCGAATCGACTCGGGGCCCTACCTGCGCGACGGCTCAGTCATCGCCGCGAGCTCTGCGACGATCCCGCAGCCGATCGGTCCGGTGCTCGACCAGACGAGCAAGCTACTCACCAGCATTCCGAAGGGCAAGCTCAACGATTTGCTCGACGAGTCCTTCAAAGCATTCAACGGCGCCGGCTACGACTTCCAGTCACTGTTCGACTCGTCGGCGAAAGTTTCGGGTGACCTGAACGGCGTCGCCGACCAAACGCGCGCCCTCACCGAGGACAGCGGCCCGTTCCTGGACAGCCAGGCGCAGACCACCGACTCGATCCGACTGTGGGCCCGCAGCCTTGCCGGGTTCACCGGGCAATTTGCGGCCAACGATCCTCAGGTGCGTAGCCTGCTGCAGAAAGGTCCCGGGGCACTGAACGAGGCGTCCGGGCTGCTCGAGCAAATCAAACCGACGCTGCCGGTGTTACTCGCCAACCTCACGACGGTCGGCCAGATCGCCGTGACCTACCACGCTTCAATCGAGCAGGTGTTGGTGTTGCTGCCGCCGTTCACGGCCGCGATCACATCATTCATCGGCACGCATAGCCCGACCGGGTTGGCAACGGGCGCATTCAATCTCATAATCAGTGATCCGCCTTCATGCACGGTCGGCTTTCTACCGCCGAGTCAATGGCGTTCCCCGGCCGACACCGCCATTGTCGACACGCCGGACGGGCTGTACTGCAAACTGCCGCAGGATTCACCCATCGGAGTGCGCGGCGCGCGCAACTACCCCTGCATGGGGCATCCAGGAAAGCGCGCACCCACAGTCGAAATCTGCGACAGCGACAAACCTTTCGAACCGCTGGCGATGCGACAGCACGTGTTCGGCACCTACCCGCTGGACCCGAACCTGATCGGCCAGGGCATCCCGCCCGACGATCGGATGAACTGGAACCGCGAAAGAATCTTCGGGCCGGTGAACGGAACGCCACTGCCTCCAGGCGTCGGTGGCCCGCCGGCGCCGCCCAGTCCGGCTGCGCAGATGGGGGAGGTGTCGCCTATAGCGCCGATCGACGTTCCTAGCGGGCCAGGTGGGCCCCCTGCCGGTGCCCCTTCTAACCCAATCGGGCCCCCAGCGGGCGTGGCGGGCGGCGCGCCGTCAGTGGCGCCGAGTGCGTTCGGACGCGACGCGCTACAGCCCGGCCCCTCGGTGGCGATTACCCAATACGACCCGCACACCGGCAGTTACGTCGGTCCAGACGGTCAGGTTTATCGGCAGTCGGATCTGGTCACGGCCAAGGCGCCCAAGACGTGGAAGGACATGTTCACCACGTAATACCTGGTGCCGGTTCTTCACGCTAAGCGCGCCGGGTCACCCAATCCTGTCCAGCCTGATTGGCTGCTCGATGTTCAGTGGGAGGTTGGTGCCACAGGCGCCGCTCGGGCCGATCGTTTGCTCCCTGCCGGCCAGCACCGGTGACCCCTGCATGCTTTCACCGGTCTCCGGGTTCGCGGGATAAAAATAGACATAGTCTTTACCAGGGAATGTGGTGCCGTCGGGACAGGTCTCCCAGTTCGGGATGTCGCGTTTGGCGTACCAGTTATACCCGTCACTCATTCTCAGCGATGCGGTCCAACCCTGGTCACTGGTCACCTGGCCCCCGCAGTCCTCGGCCGTGGTACACGAAGAGGAGATCGTCCAAGTGCTGCGCACTACCGGCTCTTGGTGAAACACCGACCTCGTTCTGGCCCAGTCGCCGATGATCGTGGCGGTGAACCTCCCGTTGAGTGATGGATCGAAGGCTCGCGCCAGTGGCGCCATGCTCACCCCGCCGACTACACCGGCAGCCGCCAATGTCGCGCTTAGCGCCACGCTCATTGAACGCATCACATGCTCCTCGACGCGCTACATATCGCCATTTTCGAGTGAAGTCCAAAGCCTAACACCGTCTCCGCCTGTCCCAGTCAGGTTTAGCAGAAAGAGCCGTCGCGCTCACAGGCCCTCGCATTTCTCGATAAGCCACGAATTGTTGACCTTTTTGAGCGTTATCCGGAGGCTGTCCGATGTCACCACCGGTTGTGGCTTGTCCTTGCTCGAGGTCTGCTGTTTAACGAAAACAAGCACGACCGCGGAATCCGCATGCATTTCCGACACGGCGGCCTTGACGACGGTGGCTGTCGTCGTGATATGGCCGCGCTGCGCCGAAGGCCCCACGATCTGGTCGGCGAACTGCTGGTAGTAGGCCAGATAGTTGTCGGTCAGCCTGGATTTGGCATTGCTGAAATCGCGCGCGAGCGTGTCAGGCGAGTAGGACAGCAGCGCTACTGCACCATCGCTCGCCGCCCTGACCGCCTGGTGCCTGGCAGCGTCATTGGTTTGCAAATCCGAACGGTACACAAAGTGAAAATAGCCGGCACCGAAAGCTATTGACGCAACCAGCAGAATCGTCAACAGAATTGGACGCCATCTCGCCAGGCAACGGCGCATCCAACGCCCGATGACGTTGGTCCGCTGGTTCGTTGGGCTGGAAGGTGCTGGCTCCTGGGCTGCCACGGTGTCGACCGTCACGGGACGAATTCGACTTTCGAAATCTTGAGTTGTCCGTCGTCTCTTTCGACGTTGACAACCATCCGCCACGACCGGGATTGCGGCTTAGGCTGGTCGGGTTTAGTAATCTCAGATTTCGCCGTGACCAGGACAACCGCTGAATCGTTGGTCATAGACTCGACAGCGACGGCTTGCACGGCGGCCTTGGTACTGATCTTCGACTGCTCGATTTGCTTGATGCCGTTGTCGGCATTCATCAATATGCCGGCCTTGAATTCCCCGGTGGTGTCGTCGACGAAATGCTGTAGGTCGTCTCTCGCTTTGCCGGCACTGATCGACATCATCGCCACAACGGCGTTGCCGGCTGCCGTGGCGAACTCCGCGCTGCGCTGGCGTTGCTGCGCGACGTTGTGGTGGTGCCACACAACCAAACCGCTCGTCGCGAGCGAGGCGCAGATGACTACCAGCCCGGCGAAGGCGATCAGCGCTTTCCGACTTGGGTGACGCAGCCAACGCCTCCCCGTCGGTGCCGACGGGGACTCCTCCTTTTCGAACCCCTCCTCAGGGCCGGACCGGTCGCCTTGATCGCTCGATGCCGCCTCGGCTTGTTGGCGCAGCCGTGTTGCACGGGCCCGGGCGGCCTCGGCGCGGGCTTCTATTCGGGGGAGCTCGGCTGCTTCGGTTGCGGAAGCGGCCATCGAAGTCGCCGAACCGGCCTCGAGCGCCTGAGCTGAAAGCTCGCGCGGCGGCATGGATCACCTCCTCGTCCCCACCCGCAGGAGAAAGCCACGTTATCACTGCAAGGCGGGGACGTCAGTGGCGGCGGTGGCGACCGCCGATGCGCGTGTTCTCCGAAAAGGAGAAGTTTCTTACCAGCCGCAGAAAGTTGATGAATTTTCGGACCGGCTGTGGCAAATTAAGCGGGTGAGATTCATCGTGGCAGCCGTCGCCGCATTCCTGAGCCTCGGTGTGTGGGCGGCTCCGCCGGCTCCGGCCACCACCGGCTGCGATTACCCGGACTGCACGCCCGGAATCCTCCCGCACGTTGTGCTCGGTGCGCCGTGTGACCACACCACCTATTTCGTCTACGGGACCGCCGACTACGACATTTCCTTCGCCACGCAGCCGGGACGGCTGATGTTCTGCGGCTCGCCGAGGAGATACGAGCCTCGATGGTTCCGGTCGCCTCCGATGGCCGGCATCAAGGATGAGAACTCGCTTTGCACCGAGTACCCGGAGTATTACGTCGCACAGGCGCCGGACGGCCTATTCCTGGTGTGCAATGCGCACGACGGTAGACAGATCTGGGAGCGCGGCGACACGTAACCCCTTCAAGTCCGATTTACGCTGGCCTCATTTACGTGTGTTTGGTATCTCGGGCCAGTCTTGGAAGGGACTGGGTCCGAAGTAGTCCCGGTTGTGAGTAATGCCGTCCTCGTCGCGATGGTGCGCGTCGTGGCAGGTGGCGTTGTCAAACTGGGGTCCCCACGCCGCGTCGAATGGCTGGCCCGGGCACCAGTGGTATCCCACAAAAGGCCACGGCGGGTCGTCGGCGTGAGCGCTGGTCGCGGTGCCGACGCTCGCCAGCCCAAAGCCGATGGCGACCACGACTGCCGCCGCACCGAAACGCCTTACTGTGTTCATGCGAGAACCGTAGCTGAGTGGCTTTGCAATAGAACCGGAAGTCGGGACACTGGCGGCAATTGGCGTACGAAAAGTCATCCGGACAGGCTTGGCCCAACCGATAGATCATAGGGACCAATCGATATCAAGGGAGCTGCGTAATGACGGACACCTCGAATGGCACCGACGCCGGCGCTTTGCGCGCCGGAGTCATCGGAATGGGCGGGATCGGCGCGGGTGTGTCGGTCAGCATGGCCCGCCGCGGGCGCATCCCAAGCGTGTACGACGTGCGGTCCGAGGCGGCTGACGGACTCGACGGCGTCCCTGCCATTGCGGGCAGCGCCGCCGATGTCGCGCGCGACAGCGATGTGGTGCTGATCGCGGTGGTCAACGCCGACCAGGCCCATGACGTCTTGAGCGGGCCCCGAGGGATACTGGCCGCGGCCCGACCGGGCGCCATCGTCGTGCTGCTGTCGACGGTATCGCTGGAGGCCGTGCGAGAACTTGCCGATCTATGCGACACCGCCGGAGTCACCCTGTTGGACTGTGGCGTGACGCGCGGCGACAAGGCGGCTGAACACGGAATCGTGGCAATGATCGGCGGACCCGATGACGCCGTCGCGAAAGCCATGCCGGTACTCGAAGACTTCGCCCGAGTGGTAGTGCACTGCGGGTCGCTCGGTGCGGGAATGACGGCCAAGATCGCCAGGAACCTGATCACCTACGGCGTGTGGGCCGTGGTCGACGAAGCCGCCAACCTTGCGCAAGCGAACAACGTGTCCCTCCGGACCCTGCTGGACGTCCTGCGCGTCGCCGACGACGACGATGGGCCACAGAATCTAAGACTTCTGCAGGTCCGGGCCGCCGGGATCACGGTTCCGCGAGACTACGCCGAACACGTTGAGGCGCTCGCGGCCAAAGATCTCGACGCAGCCGTCGACCTCGGCGAAGCGCTAAACGTGCCGACCCCGTTGGCCGTCGCGACCAAGCCACTCATGGGCCAGGTCTACGTCGGGCACCGCTAGTGCCGTGTTATTGCACTGTCAGCGCACCGCCGCGACCGAATCGGCGGTTGTGAAGCTGAGGTGTAGTTCGGACAGACCGCGCAAGATATATGTCGGTTCGTAGTTGTACCGGCGCTCGGCGGCCGGCCCGTGGTGGGTTTCGTTAATTGCGATGTGAGACATCCGATCCAGGATGCGCTCGATCGAGACCCGGCCCTCCACCCGCGCAAGCGGCCCGCCCGGGCAGGAGTGGACTCCGCGGGCGAAGGCCATGTGCTCGCGCACGTTCTTACGGCGCAGGTCGAACTCGTGCGGATTCTCGAATCGGCGCGGATCCCGGTTGGCGGCACCCGGCAGCAGCATCACAACGGTGCCCGGTGCCACGTCGACACCGCCAATCGTGGCAGCCTTGCGGGCCAGCCGGCAGTCGCTCTTGACGGGGCTGTCCATGCGCAGCGATTCCTCGATGAAGCCGGGAATCAGGCTGCGGTTCTCACGCAGCTCTTGTTGAATGTCGGGTCGGTCGCCGATCACCTGCAGCGCTGCGCTGAGCAGCTTCGCCGTGGTCTCCTGTCCGGCGGCGAAAAGGAACGTGGCCGAGCGGGAGATTTCGATGACCTCGGGTGTGGATCCGTCTGGATACTTCGCAGTCGCAAGCGAGGTCAGCACGTCGTCGCGTGGATTGCTGCGACGATCCTCGATGTAGGAGCAGAATTTATCGTCGAGCCACTCCAACGGATTGATGCCGACGGACTCGTGATCGAGTGCGCCGACACGTGCGCCGGGACGGTCGGCTCCCAACACGGTCCGGAACTCCTTGTGATCCTCCTCGGGAACGCCCAGCAGATCGGCGATGACCAGGGTGGCGAATGGCTTGGAATATTCGGAGATGAACTCGCACTCGCCTGTGCCCAGGAACTCGTCGAGCTGACGGTCGGCCAGGCTCCACATGAACTCCTCGTTGTGCTTGAGCCGGCTCGGCGTCAGCAGCCGGCTCAGTACCGACCGGGCACGAGTGTGGTCCGGCGGATCCATGGTGACCATGTGCTCGTTCATCGGGAACTCACTGCGATGCTGATCAATCAGCGGGCTGATGTCGTCGCCCTCAGGTGTGAAGGGCAGCGGTGGGAACGGGCCGCCGAGCGCGACGATGTTGGAGAACGTGTCGGGGTCCTTGTAGACCTCGGTGGCTTCGTCGTAGCCGGTGAC
>Ga0182012_10003268_pt1 | contig 17331 bp, 14 predicted proteins | sample 612S2SmetaG_FD_120486 | JGI IMG/M metagenome (GOLD analysis project Ga0182012, IMG submission 120486) | Permafrost microbial communities from Stordalen Mire, Sweden - 612S2S metaG | ecosystem: Environmental > Terrestrial > Soil > Wetlands > Permafrost | place: Sweden: Stordalen | collected...
GGCTTGCGGTGGTGGGTGGCTTGTTCGTAGGCATAGGCGAAGCCGAGTAAGTCGCCGTCGTGCCAGGGGCGTGCGGAGATCTCCAAACCAAAGGGCAGACCACTGGGATAGAAGCCTCCGGGCACAACGATGGCAGGGACACCAAGCATGTTGACCCAACCGGTGGCGCTGTGCGGGCCGCCGCTGATTTGGCCGTCTTGCGGCATGGTTTCGTCAGGCGGAGGCATTTGGGTGGCGGGGTAGACGTAGCCATCGAGATGGAGGCGGTCGAGTGTTTCGGTGTAAGCGGCGAGTGCTTTGCGGCGGGGTGCGAGGACGTTGGCTTCGGCGTGTGGATCTTTTTCGAAGAGGACTTGCGGGGCCGAGGGACGGCTCTTCATAGTGATGGGATCAATGTCGGCGCCGCCGCCGGTGATGACGGTGGGTAGAGGTGCACCGACGGCTTGACGGTATTCGTCGACAGAATGATATTGGGCGGGTCCGAATTCGGCGAGGAATTTTTCGGTGCCTTCGCGAACGTAGGGTTTGGTTGCGACGTAGCGGACGGTTTCGGCAAAGCTATTGGGGAGAATGGCGTCGTCGAAAACAACGGTGGCTCCGGCGGCGCGTAGACCTTCGATGGCTTGCATAAACGCGGCGCGAGTTTCGGGGCGGAGCGGCGTTTCGGCGTCTTTCACGGCGTCGGCGATTTCTTGCGGAGAGGCAGACGAAGAGACACCTTGGAAGGGAATGCCTGCGCCGGTCAGAACGAACGCGGGGACGCCGAAACGTTTTCCTTTGAGGGCGTCGGGCTTGAGGTATTGCGTGTAGGGACCGGGCTGGGCTTTGGCGGAGGAGCCGAGTGTTGGCGGATCGAGCGGATCTTCGCCGGCCATGACGCCGAGGGTGATGGCGGCGTCGGTGACGTTGCGGGCGATGGGGCCGGTGTTATCGAGAAGCCAATCGAGCGGGGCGATGCCGGCGATGCTGACGAGACCGCGTGTAGGGAAGACGCCGACTACAGAACTGGTGGCAGCGGGCATGCGGATGGAGTTACCGGTATCGGTACCGTTGCCGAGGATGGCGTAGTTGGAAGTAACGGCCGTGACCGTGCCGCCGGAAGAGCCGCCGGGACTGAAGCGCACGTCATAGGCATTGCCGGTGCGGCCATAGGCGGAGCTGCGGTTGGTGTCACTCGCGGCGAAATCGGGCATGTTGGTTTGGCCGAGGATGATGGCTCCGGCGGCGCGGAGTTTGGTAATGATGGTGGCGTCTTTGGGAGCGATGAGTTCGTGGCCGGGGAGCATGTAGCCTTTGAAGCCGTCGGTGGTGATGAGGCCTTTAATGCTGGTGTTGGCTTTGGTGACGATGGGGATGCCCCAGAGAGGAGTGCGCGTGAAGTTAGGCGTGGTGGATTTGGCTTCGGCATCGAGGCGGGCGGCGGTGGCGAGGGCGTTGGTGCGGTCGAGATTTTGGATGGCGCGGTAGATGGGGTTGTATTTATCGATGCGGGCTAGGTGCCAGTTGACGACTTGGGTGACGGTGTATTTGTGAGTGCGGTAGAAGTCTTGGAGTTGGGGGATGGAGATTTCGAAGAGGTCTTGATCGATGGAGGATTTGGGCGGCGGCTGGGAGCAGGCGAGTGAGAAAAGAGCGATGAGTGCGGAGGGAATAACGACCTCTCGGATCTTGCGGCGTTGAGGTTGTAGACTGATGCGGTGCGCTTTGGTCATTGGATTATTTATTATCTGACCCCTCGCTTTTCTTAGGGTTCAGTCGATTGTACCGACCGAAAAGAGGCGACTGGAAAGCCGCCTCGCTGCCAAGAATGGCCGCCCTACGTTGAGGGCAGGACGGCCGCAGGCAGGAGGTGAAAGTCGGGTGAAACGCTGTGCGGGGTTAGCGTCAGTATCTCAAGAGGAGTCGCATCTTCGGCTCCACAGTGCTTCGCGAGATTGGGAAACTTCACGGGTGACGACTTCGATGAAGTTCTTACCGATTAAAGCGGCGTTTGGCGAGGGCAGCTAAGCCGAGGAAGCCTCCACCCATGAGCAAGAGAGCAGAGGGCTCGGGCGCGGCGGCGTTGGGGGCCGGGACCTGTCCCGACATCACCTCCAGCACGTTGAAGAAGTCGCCCTTGCCGTTGAAGTCCTGGCTATCCTCCCAAGTCGCAAAACTCCAAGCGGCGGTCGCATTCGTATACTCGGTGCCAGACCAATAGAAATTGGGGCCGACTTGCACGTTGCTCTGAAAACCAGAGAAAGCGACGTAGCTGCTGTTGTGCGAATCGGTAAGGGCCGTTCCATACTGGCCGCCGAGTTCCCCAATCACCAATTCGGCCAGTTCGCTTGAAGTAGTAGTTGGTGTATCCGTGGAGCTGCCCGGCTTGTTCACGGTGGTGGGCAGACGCCAGTTTGAGTAACCCAGATAGCTAGTTTTGTTGAGGTAGTTGATCCACGCTTGGGCGCCGTACCAGTCCATAGTGCCATCGGTCAGACTGAAGTCGGCGGAAGTCAAGGTATAGGTGCCGTTGCCAGAAACGATCTGTCCGCCTGAATCGCTGATGATCGTATTCACAAAATTGGTGGTATTCGTACTTTGGCCCACCATGGTTTTGAAGAGGCTCGCATTGGCGGCCCAAGTCACGTTGGCGACATTGTCGTCGACTAGTTGGCCACCATCAACGCTAATTAGATCGGCGTTGGCCACAGTCGTGATGGCAGCCAGTGCTAAAACGAGGGCGCCGGCGCGATTTCGGGGTGAAAGGCCAAGGCTGGTTGCGGTGATTAAGAAAGATCGTAATAGTTTTTTCATGGTTTGCGCAAGTGGAGTTTCAAAGTTTCCCCACATTCCGTCGTAGTAAGCAACAAAGCCAGGCGAGAGCGCTCACGAAAAAGAAGAAAATCTGCGAAAAACTTTTCTTTTGTTAACATCGCTAGCGTGAATTCAAATGCAGTAGAGATTGCGGAACTGCTGCACAACTGGCAAAGCGGGAGCCGGGCAGGGCTGGACCATCTCATCCCGCTGGTTTATGACAATTTGCGGATGCTGGCGAACCATCATTTAAAGAAAGAAGCGCCTGGGCATAGTTTGCGGGCGACCGAATTAGTGCATGAAGCCTATCTCAAGCTGCTGGGCACGAACGCAAACATGACGGACCAAGTTCATTTCTATGCGCTGGCGTCGCGGATTATGCGGCATATGCTGCTGAATTATGGGAAGGCGAAGAGGCGGCAGAAGCGCGGCGGCAGGGCGGTTCGGCTCGTTTTGAATGAAGAATTGATAAGCGACGAGAGCGAGGGAACGGTGGAGTTTTTGGAGATTGACCAGGCGCTGGATCGTTTGGCTGAGGTGGATGAGCGCAAAGCGCGGTTAGTGGAGCTCACGTTTTTCGGAGGCATGGAACAGGAAGAGGCAGGCAAGGCGGTGGGCATTTCGCCAGCTACGGTGCGGCGCGAACTGCGATTGGCCAAAGCGTTTCTCTATCAGCAATTGCGTGAACTGCGGCCGTCGGAAACAGCCGGGCCCTAAATGACTGCGGACGAATGGAACCGGCTGCAGGCGATTGCGGGCGGCGCGTTAGACCTACCGGTGGGCGAACAGGCAGGGTATCTGGATCGAGCGTGCGGTATGGATGCGGAACTGCGGCGGCGGGTAGAGGAACTGGTGGAAGCGTCCGGCGAGGCGGAAGAATTCTTTGATCGCGCCTTGGGCAGTCTGGCCAGCGAGATGTTGGCCGATCCGGAAACGATAAGCGATCCCGCGAAGCCACAACCGTTGGGCTTGGCTCCGCGGATTGAGGCGGGTCAACGACTGGGCCGTTACGTGATTGAAGGAGTGGTGGGCGGCGGCGGAATGGGAGTCGCGTATTCGGCACACGATACCGAGCTTGACCGTGATGTGGTTTTGAAATTTGTGAGGCGTCCGATTCTGGAGAGTGCAGAGACCGCTGCCGACGAGGGCGCTGAGGACCAAGTTCGGGAAGCGAAGGCGGCGTCTGGCCTGAATCATCCGTATATTGTCACCATTCATGAAGTGCTGCGCACGGAGTTTGGTGTGGCCATCGTGATGGAGATGGTGAAAGGGGAAGCGCTGCGGACGCTGTGCGGACAGGCGCAACCCTTAGGCAAAGTGCTGCGCATCGGTGAGCAGATGGCGGAGGCGTTGGCGGCAGCCGGCGGAGCGGGAATAGTTCACAGCGATATCAAACCGGAAAATGTGGTGTTGCGTCCGGATGGCTATATCAAGATTCTGGACTTTGGTTTGGCGCGAAGAGCGGAGGCGGTTGCGATGAGCCATGCCGCCGTATTGGCAGGTTCATACCGGTATATGTCGCCGGAGCAAACGCGGGGGGAAAGACTAACGCCGGCGTCGGATGTGTTTTCGCTGGCGACGGTGTTGTTCGAACTGGCGACGGGTCTGCATCCGTTTGCGGGAGAAACGGCGCTGCAGGCGATGATGGCGATCGGGGGCAGCGAGCCGAAGGTGCTGGCGGACCTAGATCCGGCGGCGTCGAAGGAGTTCTCGGATCTGCTGAGGCAGATGATGGCCAAAGATCCGGCGGCTCGACCGGGCGCACATGAAGTGGCGGCACGGCTGCTGGCGATGCGGAAGGACGGAACGCGGGGGCAGGTCGGAGGCAAGCGCGGGCTTTCCTGGAAAGTGATGGCGGTAATAGGAACGGCGGCGCTGATGGCTGCTGGCGGAGTAGCGTTGTGGCGTGACGCTGGTGCTCGTCGGAGCGAGCCCATCGCGGAGCCGGTTCCGTTTGCCAGGAACGCGAGGGAAGCGAGCAGTTCCCCAGACGGATTAACAGTGGCGTACACGTGCCTGGAGCATTTGCAATCGCAGATCTGTATCAAAGAGCGCGGTGCCGGCAGCGTAGAAAAATTCGGCAAACGCGGCAGCAGCAATCCTGTTTGGTCGCCGGACGGCCAGACGCTAGCGTATTTGACGGTGACCGGGATGGAACAAGCCGCGATCGTTTTGCGGAAGCTGGCTGACGGCACGGAGCGTACGCTCACGACGATCGGGACCTCGGCGGGGCTGTACGGCCGGTCAATGCGCTGGTCTGCTGAAGGTGACGGCTTGATTGTTTCGGCGAAGCAGGGCACAGAAGATTCGTTCGCGCTTTTTTATATTTCGACGAACAGCGGTGAGTTACGGCAGTTGACTGCGCCCGTTCCCGTGGGAAGGCCGTTCGGAGACCGAGGCCCGGCGCTTTCGCCAGACGGCCGGTGGTTAGCCTTCAATCGGGTACAGGCCGAAGGGCTGTCGGATTTATATGTGTTGGCCTTAGACGCGCATGCCACGCCAGTGGGAGAAGCGCGCAAGCTGGAAACCGGGCGCGCCTGGAACATGACGCCCGCTTGGACCGCGGATGGCAAAGAGCTGGTGTTCTCCACAGGAACGCTACGCCAACGCCGGTTGGCGCGGATACCTGTCTTTGAAAAGGCACCGGCGACGCTCATTCCGCTTTCGATGGTGGGTTCGGTTGACGACCCGGTGATCGGGAAAAACTCGGCGGGGCGGCCGGTTTTGTTATTCACCAGCGCGTTGAGTATCACGAATCTTTGGGAGGCCCGCGTGGGAGGGGCGATGAATGCGGCAGCGCTTCAGCTCACTTCACCATCGAACAGCAGGGACTTTCAGCCGAGCTATGCGCACGACGGTAAACGATTCGCGTTCGTTTCAGACCGCAGCGGTTACGAAGAAGTGTGGGTGGCCGAAGCGAATGGCGCGAATCCCACACAGTGGACCCACATGGAATGCGGCAAGGTGGCAATTCCCCGGTGGTCGCCCGATAGTTCGCGCATTACCTTTTCGGCTGTGTGCGGAGACCGGGGAAAGATTTATGTGACGGCCGGCCCCGGCCAGAAGCCAGTCCCGTTGACGGAAGCGGGAGCACTCAATGAAAATTCACGCTGGTTCCCCGACGGCCAGTGGCTGTACTTCACGTCTTTCCAGAAGGGCATATCGAGCACTTGGAAGGTGAAGGAAAGCGGCGGTCCGGCGGTACCGCTGAATGAGCGAGTGTCTTCGAATCCGCAGGCATCGTGGGACGGCAAAGACTTGTATTTCACAAAGGCGACGGGCACGAAGCTGGGCCTTTGGAAAACGCCGGTTGACCATCCTTTCGACGAAGAATTGGTGTTGGAAAAGGTGGGCGATTACGTGGTGGGGCGGCAGGGGGTCTACTTTACGGCGGGATCGGTGGGGAGCGGCACGGAGATACGTTTGCTGGATTTTGGGACGGGACGGATTTCGAGCGCGGCGGTTGTGCCGGAGCTGCAGTACATTTTCGATGTCTCGGGCGACGGAAAGAAAATCATTTATGCGGGCGACCATTTGGCGACCGAGGACGTGTTTCAGGTGGACGGGTTTCGATGACTATTTCAGAGACGAGCGCATTTCCCGGCGGAGGATCGCGTTGATGCGGGATTGATAGCCTTTGCCCCGGGCGCGCAACCAGAGCAAGACATCGGAGTGGATGCGCACAGTTCTCGTGGAAGGACTTTAAACACCTCGAGCATTGGACCATGGCTACAGTGCGTAGCTTCCGAATTCTGCGAGCCGTGATGCTCGCAGAACTAAAGCGATAAATTTCAAACCGTTTCCCAGCGGCCCGATTGGCCGGCGTGCAGCACCGCCTCAATCACTTGCATATTCCCCAGCGCGTTTTCTAACGGCACGGGCACTTCGGTGTTATCGAGAATCGCGCGTGAGAACGCATCGCCCTGAATGGTGTATTGATCTACGGTGGCAAACTCTTCGATGCGCGCTTTGCGGCCGCCCAACTCCGTTCCATCATCAATAAAGATACGGCTGGGGCGGTCGTTGGGGATATTGTAAGGAATCTCCATATCAATCCGCGCCTTCGTTCCCAGGATCTGCATGCGCTGAAAGGGTACAAGCTGCGTGCTGCAGGTAAAAACCGCGTGGCAACCCGCACCAAAATCAAGGAGCGCCGAACTCAGCCGGTCGGTATTCATCTCCGGATCACGGTCAATCATCGCCGCCACGCGCACCGGCTCACGCTCATAGAGGAAGCGGGCCATAGTAATGGGATAACAGCCAATGTCCATCACGCCGCCGCCGCCAGTTTCCGGCACATTACGAATATTTTTCGGATCGCGGTTGAAGTAAGTGAACACGCTCACAATCGAACGCAGTTCACCAATGGCCCCGCTCCGCACTAACTCGCGCGCGCGCAGCCACTGTGGATGCGTCCGCACCATGAACGCTTCGCCAATCTTGACTCGGGTCTTATTGCGAACGGCGATGAGCGACTTCGCCTCCTCCGCGGTGAGCGAAAGCGGCTTCTCACACAACACATGCTTCCCTGCCTCGGCCGCTTTGATGGAAAGCGGGACGTGTAAGTGATTGGGCAGCGGAATGTAGACGGCCTGGATTTCCGGAGCGGCCAGCAACTCGTGGTACGAACCGTAAGATTTAGGAATACCCAACTGGGTGGCGGCTTGGTGCGCGCGATCAGCGTCGCGCGAAGCTATGGCCGTGATCTGACAGAACCGGCCTTTCTGCATTGCCGGAATGACTTTCTTCACTGCTATATTGGCGACTCCCAGCACACCCCAACGAATCTTGTCGGACATGACTTAACAGTCTCGCACGAAATGGCCAACTATGCGCAGCCATTCTGCTACCCTAAAGTTCGCGTGAAGCTCTACGATCTAGACCCAGGACAAGATAGCCCGGAAGTTGTCCGGGCCATCATTGAAATCCCGAAGAATTCGGTAAATAAGTATGAGTATGACGGTGAGTTAGAAATGTTCCGTCTCGACCGGGCCCTTTACTCGCCTATGCATTACCCCGGGGATTACGGATTCATACCAGGGACTTTGGCAGATGATGGCGATCCGCTCGACATACTGGTGATGGTGGATGAAGCCAGCTTCACCGGCTGCCTGATGGAAGCGCGGCCCGTTGGTGTGTTGCGCATGATCGATGGCAAAGAGCACGACGAAAAGATTCTGGGCATCCCTACACGCAACCCACGGTTCGAGAACATTCACACCATGGACCAAGTGTTCCCGCATGTGCGCCGCGAGATTGAACACTTCTTTTCGATCTATAAAGAACTGCAAGGCGCAGTGATGAAGATGGAAGGCTGGGGCGGTCCGCGCGAAGCGCGCAAAGTGATTACCGATAGCCGTCAAGCCTATCTAGACCGAAAACAAAAACAGCAACAGCACCCGTCCGTTTAGGCAGTATCGGACGAATCATCGAAGCTTGATGAATCGTCTGAGGAGTCGTCGTAATCGGCGTCCTGCGTTTGGACATCGTCGTCGCCGCTGGTATTGGTTTGGTCGTCCGAAGCGTCCGCTAGCCGTTCCGCATGACGCCCTTCCCCGCCTGGCGAATCATAATAATTGTTCACCACGGTTTCTTCCACCGGCATACCACCGCCACCCATGAATCCCGTTTGGCCCATGCCGAAACCGCTGCCCATGCCGAAACCTGGATGTGAGAAAAGCGAGCGGATTCCTTCGAACGCCAACGCTCCCGCTGCCACGCCTGCAGCCGTTTGCGCCGCGCCACGCAGAAACCCTGGCCCTGCTGATCCTTGCCCGAAAACCGAAGCGGGCGCTGGCTGACCATAAGCAGGTGGCGGCGCCGAATACTGTGGTTGTGGCGGATACTGCTGGGGCTGCTGACCCAAAAAGCTGCCGCTGGCCTGGCCGGGGTACCCCGATTGGTACGCGCCGGGTTGCGCCGCACGCTGCTGCAATTCACGAATCTGCTGCTGCGCCTGTTGGATGGCCATGTTCTGAATGAGCACGGTTTGCGTCATTAGATAGAGGGCATCCGGCCGCGACCCAATGTTCTTGCGAATGAAGTCTTCTGCCTCGGCATCGCGCGGGGGCGGCGGCGTTTGGGCAATTTTTCCGGCTAGGTCACTTAAGAGTTGGCGTTCTTCAGGGGTCACGGTATTAGTTTCCTCGACTACAGAGAAGACGAGCATAGATCGACTTTGGTTCCTGACGTAGTCTCAGTTGGGGAAGAGTTTGGAGCGTAAGGTACCGGAATACACGGCAATACTCCAGTGGAATGGGGCGGAAAGGCGGCGATCCCTTTCCTGTAAAAGCAACAATTTACGGATATGCCACCACCATTTTGAAGAGCCTATGCTCCGTGCCAATACGCCAGAGATACCACCCCTAAACCATTAACAAATAAGGGGTTATGCCCGTACTCGCGAAGCTCGTATGGCCTTGCGGCCGCCAGGTGTTTAAGACGAAACTGCCTGTATGAGCCGTGGGGCAAATCAGCACTTCGGCCTAAATTTTAGTTCTCTCGAGGATCTACGAATGAAAAAATTAGCTCTTGCTTTAGTTTTCTGCGGCGCGTCTGCGTTTGCATCAACCGTTAACTACACGACCGCGATTTACTTTAATGGCGACACAACGATTACGAGCCTGACCGCTGGAACGGCGAGCATCACTGTCAGCGACATCACAGCTGGTAGTGTTAGCGCTCCTTCAGGCATCAGTTTGGGGAACCTCACATCAAGTGCAACCACTGCTACCGGTGGCGCGTTTGTTGGGGACACAGTTGACATTCTGGTCACCCAGACGTCGCCCAGCAATGGAAATCAACTGCTGACCAGTTTGCTTGCGGGTACGATTACCAGCAGTTCGAATGGGATTCAGTTGACGTTTTCGCCGACCACTTTCACACTCGGCACGGCGCCCAACACCGCTTCCTACACTTTGGGTGCGGCTGGCTCCTATACTCTGGTCGCCCCTGGGACCAACGGTGGTGTGACCAGCATTCAGGCCACTGTGACGACTGCTCCGGAGCCGACGTCGCTCGCGCTTCTTGGCAGCTCGCTCCTTGGCTTGGGGCTCATTGCTCGTCGTCGTTTCGCGAAGTAGTCGATTCGCTAAATTCTCATTTGCTTCAGGAAACCCTAGTAGCGCAAGCTACTGGGGTCTTGCAGCGTATGGCTCGCGGTTCTCGGTCTCCTTTACCGCCGCCGCGCTGTGAAGTAGTTTTTCGCAGTCAGTTCGCTCAGTTGAAGGGGTTGGTCTCTCCAAGAAATGGTCTCCGCATCTGCAAAGGTGTGGAGGCCATTTTCTTTTGGCTTAGGCGCTACTTCGCCACCGTGTTAGACAATGTGGGAGGACGTGCAAAATGATTCTGGAAGCGGCGCCGCAAGTTGATCAGGAACTGAACCCATGGCAATCGGCGGCCCATCGTTTCAACGAAGCGGCCGAGTTGCTGAAGCTCGAAGACGGCATGCGCAAGGTCTTGCGTACGCCCAGCATGGAACTCACCGTCAACATTCCGGTGATGCTTGACGACGGCCGTATTGAAGTGTTCACCGGCTATCGCGTGCAACATTCCATCGCGCGCGGCCCGGCCAAAGGCGGCATCCGCTTTGCTCCCGATGTTTCGCTTGATGAAGTGCGGGCGCTGGCCGCTTGGATGACGTGGAAGTGCGCGGTGGTGAACATCCCGTTCGGCGGCGGCAAAGGCGGCGTCATTTGCGAACCGCACTTGATGAGTGAAGGCGAACTGGAGCGCCTTACGCGACGCTATACGGCGGAGATTTGCGAATTCATCGGCCCTGAGCGCGATGTGCCCGCACCTGATGTGAACACCAATGAACAAACCATGGCGTGGATTATGGACACGTATTCGATGCACAAGCGCCACACGGTGACAGCGGTTGTCACTGGCAAGCCATTGGCGCTGGGCGGTTCACTCGGCAGGCCGGAAGCCACCGGCCGCGGCTGCATGATTGTCACCATGCAGGCGTTGAAGAAATTCGGTCTGGCGCCGTACAACACGCGCGTCATCATTCAAGGCTTTGGCAACGTAGGCGGCATGGCGGCGCGCTTGATGTCGGAAAAAGGCTTTAAAGTGATTGGCATTGTGGAATATGACGGCGCGGTGTTCAACGACAAGGGTCTGGATATTCCGAAACTGATGGCGCACCGGCGCGACACGGGCTCGGTGCGGGGCTTCTCCGAAGGGGAGCACGTCGACAAAGATGAAGCCTTGCTGCGCGATTGCGAAGTACTGATTCCGGCCGCTCGCGAGAACGTTATTACGTCTACTAATGCGGCTGGCATCAAGGCTAAGATTTTGTGCGAAGGCGCGAATGGCCCGACGACGTTTGCGGCGGATTCGATTTTGGCAGAGAACAAAGTGTTTGTGATTCCGGACATTCTGGCTAATGCCGGCGGTGTGACGGTGTCTTACTTCGAATGGGTGCAAGACCGGCAAGGTTACTTCTGGAACGAAAAGCTGGTGAATGAGCGGCTGGAAGAGATCATGATTGGCAGCTTTTGGGACGTGACGAATTTTGCAGACAAGCACGGTGTGAATAACCGGACGGCGGCTTATATGTTGGCGCTGGATCGGGTGGCGAATGCGATCCGGCTGCGTGGGTTGTACGCTTAGTTTAATAAAATGGCTGTTCCGGCCGATAAGCACGGCAGGAGAGTAAAGTGGATTTCGATCAAGCAATACTGGCTCATATTAAGTGGAAGACCAGGTTGAAGAATTACCTAAACGGTAAAGAGCAAATTGACCTTGCGATTCTGAGCATGGACCATCAGTGCGAGCTTGGAAAATGGATTCACGGAGAAGCGAAAGCAAAGTATGCCAGCGACCCGACTTTTGCCGATTTGAAGTTGAAGCATGCCCAATTCCATACCGTAGCCGCAACCGTGGCGCGAAACGCCAACGGACTCTCGGCGGACGAAGCCTCAAAGGCGATTGACGCCGTTAGCAGCGAATACGGGCGCGCATCCACGGAATGTGTGCTGGCGTTAAAGACATTGCGGGATCGGGTTAGCAAATAGCGTTTTCAACAAGGCAAGGCTCATCGACAGAGGCAGTGTGGACGTCGTGGCGCTCATCGGGACCTAATGGCCACGCTCTGCTATAGCGACGCCCAACTCAAGGAATGGATACACCAGTCGAGCCGCACTAACGAGCCTCTATGCAGAGCCCTGCTTTTGGGGTCATCCCAAACAAACGGCATCGTTTAGAACCGCTACGCTTTCAGCAAGCTCGTCAACGCGTGCTGGCCCAGGGCGACGACGCTGAAAGCGACGCAGGCGAGCAGGGAGAAGGCGGGGCGGTTTCCCGAAACGGACGTCCTCGTGATCATGACGCTACTACTATCTCAGCGTCACTAAAACTTAGTAATACGAACTCTGGCTACGGTTCAACTTGGAGAGAAACTTTGCGAACACATGCGCCGGCATCGTTTGGCAGCCTCCGCACTTGACGCGGGTGCCGGTTTCGACGCTTCTTGCAACTCTGGCACCCAGTGCTATAAAATCTAAATAGGCTTAGTCCGCGAATCTTCAAATCTAAGTGGTTCCAACGCTTTGCCCGGGATGAGGGGATTGCGGATGAGGCGGTGCGTGAGGCTGTTGCTCGCGCTGCGAGAGGACAAATTGACGCGGACCTGGGCGGCGAGGTCATCAAACAAAGGATCGCCAGACCCGGGCAGGGTCGGTCGAAAGGCTATCGGGTCATCATTTTTTTCAGGCGCGGTGCCAAGGCTTTTTGTGTCTATGGGTTTGCCAAGAGCCAGATCGACAACATCGATAACGCTGACAAACAACAGTTCAAGGAAGCGGCAAAGCGCTTACTGGCTTTGACGGACAAGCAGCTGAGTGAGCTTCTGCAACGAGGCGATTTTATGGAGGTGAAAACGAAATGAGCAGAAAATATCGAAGTGAGGCGATGGCGGCAATTCACGAAACGATGAACGCCTTGCACGAAATCGGCGCGATTGATAAACAGACCATGCGTCAATTTGACCGAGCTTGCCTTACTGAAATCCGCCCCTTCAAGCCGAAAGAAATCAGAGACCTGCGACAAAAAGAAAATGTAAGCCAGACTGTTTTCGCCAATTATCTGAACGTGACCAGCAGTCTGGTGAGCAAATGGGAGCGGGGCGAGAAAAGTCCATCCGGCGCATCGCTCAAGTTGCTTTCTCTTGTTAAGAAAAATGGACTTGCTGCTGTGGCTTAGGCCTGTCATAATCGCGTGTCGGAATAACCTTCCGGCAAGGCTCTGTTTCTATTGACATGGCGAGTCGTGACAAACACTGCCGTTCGCTGATAAAATCAAGCCAACCATGCGCCAAGGCTTATACGCAGCGTGAGCGAAGAACCATCAACCCCATTGATGCGGCAATACCAAGCCGCGAAAAAGCAAGTCCCCGGCGCGCTACTGTTTTTCCGGCTGGGTGATTTTTACGAATTATTCCATGAAGATGCCGTGGCTGCGGCTGGTGTCCTGGAAATCACTCTCACGTCTCGCAATAAAGAAAAGGGCGAGCCCGTTCCCATGTGCGGCGTGCCCTATCATGCGGCTGAAGGGTACATTGCACGCTTGATTCAGCGCGGCTACCGCGTGGCTATTTGCGAGCAGATGGAGGAAGCGGGACCGGGCAAGAAGCTGGTGCGCCGCGAAGTGACCCGCGTGGTCACGCCCGGCACGGCCACCGATTCGAATCTGCTCCGTTCACACGAAAACAACTACTTGGGCGCGGTTTATAGCAAAGGCGAACGCTGCGGCGTGGCGTATGCCGATCTCTCGACCGGCGAATTTCGCACCACCGAAGTCGCCATGAGCGAACTGGTTTCTACTATGGAGACGCTCAATCTGCGCGAGGTGCTCCATCCGGAAGGTTTGCCGCTGGGTGCTTCTTGCTTGGAAACGCCACTGGATAGTTGGGTCTTCGGTGGAGATTACGCGGGTCGGCAGATCCTGGAAAACTTCAAGCTGCTTTCGCTTGATGGTTGCGGCTTGAGCGATAGACCGCTGGCCACCGCCGCAGCGGGCGCAGTGCTGCATTATCTGCGCGAAACCCAAAAATCAGCGTTGAGCCATTTGAATTTGCCGGCGTATTATCAGCGGCACGATCACATGGTGCTCGACGGCGCCACAGTCCGTAATCTCGAACTGGTAGAGCCGCTCTTCGCGGGTGAGAGCCGTGAAGCCACGCTCATTCACGTCTTGGACAAAACCGCCACCGGCATGGGCGGTCGTTTGTTGCGCCGCCGGTTGCTGAATCCTTCGTTTGAGCTAAAAGAGATTGAAGCACGTCTAGATGGTGTGGGCGAACTGGCCGGCAAAGTAATCGTCCGCGGCGATCTTCGCAAAGTGCTGGCTGGCATCCAAGATCTGGAACGATTGCTGGCTAAGGTAACGTTGGGCACCGCATCCCCGCGCGACATGCTGGGCCTGGGCCGATCCTTAGCGCAACTGGTGCCTTTGGCCAAAATCTCCGGCCAACTCGAAGCGGCTACCTTGCGCCGCGAGTTCGATCTGGTGGAAGATGTCCGCGAAAAGATTCTGACTGCCATCGCCGACGAACCGCCAGTGAGTCTCGCCGACGGCGGCACCATTCGCGACGGCTTCCAAGCCGATTTGGACGAACTCCGCGATATCAGCCGGAATAGTAAGCAGTATATTGCCGCTATTGAAACCCGCGAGCGCGGCGCGACGGGTATTCAGAGCCTGAAGGTCCGCTTCAATAACGTTTTCGGGTATTACATCGAAATCTCAAAGGCCAATATGGCGCTGGTGCCCGCCAGCTACGAGCGCAAGCAAACCCTGGCCAACGCCGAACGCTACACCACCCCCGAACTGAAAGAGCTGGAGGGCAAGGTTCTTTCGGCGGAAGAGAAGATCCTCACGCTGGAACGTGAAATCTTTCAGCAGGTACGGGCGTTTGCCGCGGACCAGGCGCAACGCATCAAGGCAGCCGCTGCCGTAGTGGCTGAACTCGACGTGGCGGCGACCTTGGCCCATGTAGCTGTGGAAAACCGCTACCGCCGACCCAAGTTTACCGACACCGGGGAAATGCGCATAGACGCCGGTCGCCACCCAGTGATTGAGAAGCTGGCCGAGAAAGATGCGACGAGATTTATTCCGAACGACTTATACCTCCATTCTGGAGGGGACTATATCGGCGTGATCACCGGGCCTAATATGGGTGGTAAGTCAACCTACCTTCGGCAAGCGGCTTTGATTTTGATTCAGGCACAGATGGGTTCGTTTGTTCCGGCGGAAGCGGCACTCCTCCCGGTGGTAGACCGGGTATTCACCAGAATTGGCGCGGCCGACAACTTGGCGCGCGGCCGATCAACCTTCATGGTGGAAATGACGGAGGCGGCGGCGATCCTAAACACGGCCACTTCTAATAGCTTTATAGTACTGGACGAGATCGGCAGAGGTACATCAACTTACGATGGATTAGCACTGGCTTGGGCCGTTGTAGAGTACGTTGAGGGCAAAATTAGAGCAAAAACACTATTTGCGACCCACTATCACGAGCTAACTGAGCTGGCTGAGCAACTTTCTGGAGTAAGAAATTTACACGTCGCGGTAAAGGAGTCAAACGACCAGATCTTGTTCATTCGAAAGGTAGAACCAGGACCAGCAGACCGAAGTTATGGTATTGAAGTGGCCCGTTTGGCAGGACTTCCTATGCAAGTAATCGAGCGCGCGAGGTCCGTTTTATTGCATCATGAAGTAAGGGAACATTCGGTGCGTGCAGAACTGGCGCCGGATGAAGCTGACGCTCCCCTACAAATTAGGTTATTCGAACCCGTTAACCAGGGGTTCGCGGACCGGATTCGGGCTTTGAACATTAATGAGCTGCGGCCGGTTGAAGCATTGCAGATTCTGCAGGAATTGCAGCAAGAGTTGCTAAAGAGATGAGAATAGCAGGCATCATGAGCGGGACTTCGCTCGACGGGATCGATGTGGCAATCATCGATATCACCGGTTCGGGCTTCAAGGCGAAGATAAACGTCTTGACGAGCCATTCGGTCCCCTATCCAAGACAGATCCGTGAAGCGTTGCTGGCGGTGTCCAACACGAGCACGCAAACGGGAGATATTTCCAGGCTGAACTTTCTGCTGGGGGAACTCTACGTTGAGGCCTTAGAAGAGACGGCTGAACGGGCGCAGATACCGCTTAACACCATTAAGCTGATCGGTTGTCACGGGCAGACGATTTTTCATGAGGGTCAAGGCGCGCAGTACCTCGGTAAGAAGGTGGCGAGCACCTTTCAGATCGGTGAGTCCAGTGTCATTTCCGAACGGACCGGCATCGATGTGATATCCAATTTCCGTGAGCGGGATGTTGCCGCAGGCGGAAAAGGTGCGCCGCTAGTGCCTTATCTTGATTACTTGTTGATCCGTCATCGGGGTCGCGGACGGGTGGCTGTGAACATTGGCGGTATTGCCAATTTAACCGCTATTCCGCCGAACACCAGTACGGATCGGGTGATCGCGTTCGATACGGGTCCAGGCAACATGGTGATTGACCAACTGGTAAGCCGTATTACGCAGGGCGGGCAGACGTACGACCGCGACGGCGCCATTGCCGCGTCGGGGCAGGTCGATCCGAAGCTACTGGCCAAACTGCTACGCGACAAATACTTCCGTGCCAAACCTCCGAAGACCGCCGGCCGTGAACAATACGGCGCGGAATTCGTGACCAAGTTGCTGGATACCGAACTGAGTAGTGAGGACCTGATTGCCACGGCCACTGCTTTGACGGCGGAAAGCATCGCTCTTGGTGTGCGGAACTTCATTACGCCCGAAATGCGGGTGGATGAAGTATTCGTCTCCGGCGGCGGCACGCACAACCCAACGCTGATGCGGATGCTGGCCAAAGCCATGAACCCGATTCCTGTGAAGGAAAGCTCGGAAGTGGGTTTGGACGTGGACGCTAAGGAAGCCATCGCGTTTGCGGTGATGGCGTACGAGACGGCGCATCAACGGCCCTCGAATGTGCCTATGGCGACTGGTGCTCGACGATCTGTGGTGCTCGGCAAGCTGACACCGAATGGGGGCAGTAATGGTTCATCGAATGGGACAACGGCGATGAATGGTGTGGCCCATAAGGTGAAGGCGGGACGGCCTGCTAAGGTGACTCGGGCCCGCGTAGCGCCGAAGGCAAAGGCGGCGGCTCGGTAATAGCAGCGAAAGACGGTTAGAAAGAAAGCGGGCGCCTGAACAAGGTGCCCCGTTTTTTTTTGGTCAAAAGCTAAACATACGAAGTCGTTATCGATACGAACGTTGTTGTTTCCGCGCTCCGCTCAAAAAGAGGTGCGTCGCACTAGCCGATTGGTTCACTCAGCCAAGGCCAATGACAGCCCATCATTTCTGTGGCGCTCGCGCTTGAATACGAGGATGTTCTCAAACGTAGTGGTCTCATCGAGGCCCTTGATGAGATTGCAATTGGCGATTTCCTAGACTATCTATTCCGAGAAGCTAGACTCGTTCCCTCAGTTCTCCGCCGGAGACCAACTTACGAGACCCCGACGATGAGCGTATCCTGGAA
>Ga0182012_10003269_pt1 | contig 17329 bp, 15 predicted proteins | sample 612S2SmetaG_FD_120486 | JGI IMG/M metagenome (GOLD analysis project Ga0182012, IMG submission 120486) | Permafrost microbial communities from Stordalen Mire, Sweden - 612S2S metaG | ecosystem: Environmental > Terrestrial > Soil > Wetlands > Permafrost | place: Sweden: Stordalen | collected...
TGCGCAACGGGAAACGCATTTTCAAGATGGCGCCGATTCATCATCATTTCGAAGCGCTGGGTTGGTCGGAATCGAAAGTGATTGTGCGGTTTTGGATTGTTGGTTTGGTGATGGCGCTGTTGGCGCTCACCACCTTGAAACTCAGGTGAAGCACGGTGCCAAGTGATTTTGCAGGCAAAGACATATTGGTAATTGGCACGAAGCGCTCCGGCATGGCGGCGATTGAGCTGCTGCGTAAGCACGGAGCGCGTGTGCGCGCGATGGATTCTTCGCCGCTCACGCCCGAGGAGCAAGCGCGCTTCGCAGAGATGGGAGTGCCGGTGACGCCGCAAGAACCGGAGCACATCGGCGCAGCTTCGCTGATTGTGCTTTCGCCGGCTGTTCCTTATGACTTGCCGATGTTGATTGCAGCGCGGGAACGGGGCATTCCTACCATCGGCGAAGTGGAGTTATCGTCCTATTTCTTGCGAGGGCCAGTATTGGGCATCACAGGCTCCAACGGCAAAACGACCACGACGGCGCTGACCGGGCACTTGCTCAAAGAGTGCGGCGTCGCTTGCCAGGTGGGCGGCAATATCGGGACGGCGGTTACGTCGTTAATCGATTCGTCGTCAGCCAAGCAGTGGAACGTGCTGGAACTATCGAGTTTTCAGCTTGAATCAATCGGCCATTTCCGCGCGCAGATTGGCGCCTGCTTGAATGTTACGCCCGACCATTTAGACCGGCATCACACATTTGAAATCTACGCCAATGCCAAGGCGCGCTTGTTTGAAACGCAGCAGGCCGGCGATTTTGCGGTATTGAATTATGACGACTCCACGTGCCGTAGTTTCGCCGCGCGCACGGCTGGGAAAGTAGTTTGGTTTAGCGCGACGCGCCAGCCGCCAACCGGCGTATGGCTGAACGGCGAGCAAATCAATTGGGAAGATTCGCCCTTCATGCAGCGCTCGCAAATCAAATTGCGCGGGCTGCACAATGTGGAGAATGTAATGGCGGGTGCGGCGCTGGCTCATCTGGCGGGCGCGCCGTTAAGCGGTATCGGCGCGGCAGTCACCTCGTTTCCCGGCGTGGAGCACCGCATTGAATTTGTGCGCACGCTGGATGGCGTGGAATACTACAACGATTCGAAGGCCACCAATGTGGACGCCTCGCTCAAAGCCATCGACGCATTTCCGCGCGGCTTGTGGATTATTTTGGGCGGCAAGGATAAGGGCAGCGACTACCGGCCCTTGCGCGAACCGCTACAGCAGCGCGCCAAAGGGGTACTTTTAATCGGCGCGGAGCCGCCGTATCCTTATGCCGCCGCGCCTATCATTCGCGAAGCTTTGAACGGGGCTATTGAAATGACGGATTGCGGGACGCTGGAACGCGCCGTGGCCTATGCCCGCGCGCATGCCTCGGCCGGCGATACGGTGCTGCTGGCGCCGGCCTGCGCCAGCTTCGATCAGTTTCAGAATTACGAAGAGCGCGGAAAACGATTTAAACATTTAGTGACACAATTGTTGTAAGCAAAAAAAATGGCGCAAAGACTCAAAACCGACTGGATCCTGTTTCTCACCGTCCTCACCATGGTTTGTTTCGGCTTGGTGATGGTCTATAGCTCGTCTTCCATTGTGGCTGAGGTGAGATACCACTGGCCGAGCACCCACTTCTTTGTGCGGCAATTGGGTTGGGCGGTTTTCTCGTTTCTGGTTTTGCTCTATTGCATGCGGCGCGATTACCGCGGCTGGAATAACCCGAAGTACGCATTCGCGGCGCTGGGCATAGTCGTGCTGCTGTTGCTGGTGGTGTACTTGACGGATAGCGGCAGCCATCGCTGGTTGCGCGCGGGACCGTTGTCGCTGCAGCCGTCAGAGCTGGCGAAACCGGCGCTGGCGCTTTTCCTGGCGTTCTTTCTGTGCCGGCGAATGGGAGCGGTAAATGACCGTTCTACGCTGGGGCCCATTGCCATATCCATTTCCGCCATGGCGCTGTTTGTGGCAATGGCTGATCTGGGCACCGCCGTGGTACTTGTGATTACAACATTTATTGTGATTTTTGTAGCGGGCGTGGATCTGCGTTACTTGGCGGTTTGCGGGGTATTGGGTCTGTTCCTATGTCTCGGTTTTATCGCCATGAAGCCGTACCGGCTTTCGCGCGTGATTGACTTTGCCGACAAAGACCACAAGATTCTGAGCCAGGTAGACCCTGGCGGCCATGTCCTGGCCTATGCACATAAGACGGCTTCCACTAGTGATCCGGGCTATCAGCAACTGCAAGCGCGCATCGCCTTAGGCTCGGGCGGATTCTTGGGCGCCGGGCTTATGGAGAGCAAGCAAAAGATGCTCTATTTGCCGGAAGCGCATAACGATTTTATTTATGCGGTGGTGGGCGAAGAAACCGGATTCTTGGGCGCGGCGGCTTTGCTGGTGGGGTTCGTGGTGGTGTTGTGGCGCGGTTTGCGCGTTTCGTTGCGCGCCCAGGATAACTTCGGCCGCTACCTGGCGCTGAGCGTAACGGTGTGCGTCGTGGTGCAAGCACTGATCAACATGAGCGTGGTACTTGACCTGATTCCAAATAAGGGGATTCCGCTGCCGTTCATCAGCAACGGCGGGAGTTCGTTGCTCAGCACTTTATTGCTGATGGGCATGTTGTTGAGTGTGAGCGAGAATACGCCCTAACCATGGCCCAGGCGTTTGTTTTTACGGGCGGCGGAACCGGTGGACATGTATTTCCAGCGCTGGCAGTGGCGCGTGTTCTGCAGGCGCGCGGGCACCGGGTGCTTTTTGTGGGAACCAAAGAGGGCATGGAAGCGCGACTGGTGCCGGAAGCCGGTTTTGATATCGAGTTTGTGCGCAGCGGCGGCTTGAACCGGGTTGGTTTTGTGCAGCAATTCAAAACGATGACGCAATTGCCATTGGGAATTGCCGCGGCGCGGAGTTTGTTAAGAAAGTTCGGCGCACAGGCGGTATTCAGCACGGGCGGGTATGTAGCGGGACCCGTGATGTTGGCGGCGGCGCTCGCCGGAATTCCGCTGGTCGTGATGGAGCCGAACTCGGTGCCTGGATTCGCCAATCGCAAAATGGCCACTACGGTTTATCGCGCGCTATTGGGTTTCGAAACTACCCGCCGCTGGTTCCCTGCGGACCGCGCCGAAGTGACCGGCTTGCCGGTGCGGCCCGACTTCTTCGCGCTGCACCACCAGCCGCAAAGCATATTTACCGTGTTGATTACCGGCGGCAGCCGCGGCGCGCGAACGTTGAACCGCGCCTCGAAAGAGAGCTGGCCGCATTTTCGGGCAAACCAATCGCCGGTGCGTATTGTCCACCAAACGGGCGCGGCCGAGCACGAAGCGCTGGCCCAGGAGTTTGCCGCAGCGGGCGTGCCTGGCGAAGTTGTGCCTTTCATCAAAGATATGGCGGCAGCGTTTGCCGGCGCCGATTTGGTGGTGGGCCGCGCCGGAGCCGGGGGAGTGAACGAAATTGCCGCCGCCGGTATGGCCTCGGTGCTTGTGCCGCTGCCGTTTGCCGCCGATGACCACCAAAGAGAAAACGCAAAAACGTTAGTGGACGCGGGCGCAGCGCGCATGATTTTGGATGCGGAACTGACGGGAGAGCGGCTGTTTCGCGAAGTAGAGGAGTTGCGCCGTCAGCCCGAAACGCTGGCGGCGATGCGGCAAAGAGTACGACAGTTTGCCCGTCCGGGTGCGGCGGAACGCGCGGCGCTGGTACTAGAAGAAGCGGCAAAAAGCAAGCAGCGTTAATAAATATAAGGTTTTTATTTGACACGAGACGATAAAGCCGAAACAATGGTGGCAAGAAATGTTTTTTAAGCCCCAGCACGTCCACTTTGTTGGCATCGGGGGCATTGGCATGAGCGCCATCGCCGAAGTTCTGCTCACGCTCGGCTATCAGGTATCCGGTTCCGACGCCAAGTTGAGTCCAATCACGGAACGGCTCAGCCAACTGGGCGCGCAAGTGCAGGTGGGTCACCGGGCCGAGAATGTGACGGGAGCGAAAGCGGTGGTGGTGACATCGGCGCTCGATCCGGCCAATCCCGAGGTCGCCGAGGCGCGCCGTCTGCAGATTCCGGTGATTCCGCGCGGCGAACTGCTGGCCGAATTAATGCGCTTGAAATTTGGTGTCGCCATCGCGGGCAGCCATGGCAAGACGACGACAACATCCATGGTCGCTTCGATTCTCAACACGGCGAACCTCGATCCTACGGTAGTAGTGGGTGGGCGCGTGGCGGCGATGCAGGGCTCGAATGCGCGGGTGGGCAAAAGCACGATTTTAGTTGTCGAATCCGATGAGAGCGACGGCTCGTTTTTGAAGCTGGCGCCGATTCTGGCAGTGGTGACTAATATTGACCGCGAGCATTTGGATCATTATGCCTCGCTCGAAGAAATCCAAAATGCCTTTACCGAATTCGTGAACAAGGTTCCGTTCTATGGCGCGGCGGTGTTGTGCATGGAAGATGCCAACATCCAGCAAATCTTTCCTAAAATTAACCGCCGGACGATTACTTATGGCCGATCAGCGCAAGTGGATCTGGAAATTCAGAATATCCGACTGGGCGCGGGCGGCAGCGACTTTTCCCTGCGCAGGCATGGCGCGGATTTGGGCGAATTTCACCTGAGCGTGCCGGGCGTACACAATGTCTTAAACGCTACAGCCGCGGCGGGCATCGGTTTGGAGTTGGACGTGACGGTAGCTCAGATCCGCGAAGGTTTGGCTGCGTTCAGCGGCGTAGACCGGCGTTTCTCATTGCGCGGCCTGGAAAAAGGCATCACCGTGGTGGACGATTACGGCCATCATCCGACAGAAGTGAAAGCCACGCTGGCTGCTGCCCGGCTTGGACCTTACAAGAAGATTCACGTGCTGTTTCAACCGCATCGGTTTTCTCGTACGAAGTTCCTGATGGATGATTTCGCCGGAGCGTTCAACCAGGCTGACAGCCTGTACCTGTTGGATATTTACGCGGCGTCGGAAGCTGCCATTGAAGGCGTGAATGCGCCGGCGCTGGTGGAGAAGATTCGTTCCTTTGGCCATCGTTCCGCAAATTATGTAGCGAGCATGGACGAAGGCGTGGCGGCGATCGCCAGCGCTGCAGGTCCGGGCGATTTGATCATTACGCTGGGCGCGGGCAGTGTGTCGCAAGCGGCAGAAAAGATTTTGGAAAGATTGCGGGGTGGTGCATAATTGGCGCGCCGCAAACCAGTCATCGAAGATGTTGGAGCACACCCACGCTTGTTCGAGGGCCTGCAATGGGGCCGTTTGGCGTTATGGCTCACAGCCGGCATTGTGCTCATGGTGGGTACGCTATTCGCGTGGCATCTGACCGAGGAGTTTCTGATCAAAGACGACCGCTTTCGCGTAGCGGAAGCGGAAGAATTGGCAGGGCAAAGTCCAAATCTGGTGGTGGAGGGAGTACATTATGCGTCGTCTTCCCAAGTCCGTCATGTCTTCGCGCAAGACTTCGGACGGAGTCTGTACCTGGTTCCGCTTCAAGCCCGGAGGGAGCAACTCCTGGAGATCGATTGGGTGCAAGATGCGGCCGTTTCGAAGATATGGCCGGACACGCTGAGAGTGGCGATTCGCGAACGCGAGCCGGTGGCGTTTGTCCGGCTACCGTCTTCGCGCAGCGCCGATGGTCCCACCACCTTGGCTTTGATCGACCGTTACGGGCATATTCTGCGCCCGCGCGTGGCGGCCAGATTTACGCTGCCCGTGATAGCGGGCGTGCGCGAGAGCGAAACGCTGCAGAGCCGGCGGGCACGCGTTTTGCGAGCGCTGGAGTTGCTGAACGAAATTGGGCCGCTGGGCGCGCAGGTATCGGAGGTAGATGCTACCGACCCGAACAACTTAATCGTGGCCGAGCACGTAGGCAATGATGTGGTGAACCTGATGGTTGGCGAAGAGAACTATGCCGAAAGGCTGCACAATTTTTTGGCGAACTATAGCGAGATTAAAGAGAAGCGTCCGGACGCCACGACGCTTGATCTGCGGGTGGATGGCGTAATCACAGCGGTAGGGGAAAAGCGCTTTGAGCGGTAACACCAAACTAGCGGTCGGTCTCGATCTGGGAAGCAGTGGTACGCGCGTTGTTATTTGCGCGCTCGAAGATTTCACGACGCGTTTTTTGGGATATGGCGAAGCGCCGGTACACGCGTGGAGCAAGGGCCGTTTGGGCGATCTGGAAGGGCTGGCGGAGAGCATCCGCACGGCGCTGCGCGAGGCCGAGAAGAAGGCGCAAGCTTCGCCGGAATCGGCCTTGATTGGTTTGGGTGGCTGCGTGAACAGCACCACCAGCCGGGGCGTTTATGAGTTTGGCAGGCGCAGACGGGCCATTGAACCGGACGATTTGAAGTGCGCCGTTGAAAAAGCGTCGCACGTGCAACTGGAAGAAGACCGCGAAATTCTGCAAATCTGCCCGCAGGATTTCACGCTCGACGGGCGCGCCGGCTATCGCAACCCCAAGGGAATTATGGGCGCCCGGCTGGAAGCGAACGTGTTGGTGGTAACGGTTTCGCTGCATGAGCATCAGGCGATTGTTTCAGCCGTGCACCGTTCGCACTTGGCGGTGGAAGATTCGGTTTTTGAGGGAATTGCCGCGGGTTATGCGGCCGTGTTGCCGGAAGATCGGGCGCGCGGCGTGGCCATTGTCGATATTGGCGCGCATTCAACGGAGTTGGCTATCTACGATGGTGATTCGCTGTTGCTAGCCACCAGCATTCCCATTGGCGGTGACCACTTCACGCGCGACCTGGCGCGCTTGTTCAAAGTAAATTGCGATTTCGCCGAAGAACTGAAACGGCAATTTGGTTCGGCGGTGATGGATAGCGTGCCGGAAACGGCTTTGGTGGAACTGCCGTCGAGCGATGGGCGCGGATTGCGCGAAGCGAGCCGCCGGCAACTGAACGAAATTCTGGAAGCGCGCGCCGAACAGATTTTTGAGCACGTTTATAACGAAGTGCTGCGCGTGGGCATGGAAGAAGCGCTTTTGGAAGGCGTGGTGGTGACCGGCGGCGGCGCGCTGTTGCCGGAAATCTGCGATGTGGCGGAGCGCATCATGCACTGTCCGGCGCGCAAAGGTTTGCCCTTGGGAATCGAGGGCTGGCCGAGCGAGTTGGACAATCCGGCATGGACAACCGCCGGCGGCTTAGCCATGTATTCGGGCAGAGTGAAATTGAAACGCGATTGGAAGAGAGCGTCCACTAGTGTGGCGGGCTTTGCAGTTCAGTAGGAAGGGAGTGTAAAACAAAATGGCAGACGATCTGAAATTTCTCATGGCTGAGGAAGTAAATCTCACGACACGCATCAAGGTTTTGGGCGTGGGGGGCGGCGGGTCTAACGCGGTCGGGCGCATGCTGCAGGAGGGGCTCAGCGGCATTGAGTTCTACATTCTCAATACCGACAAGCAGGCGCTGGCGGCCTCGCCGGTAGCGAATAAACTCGCGGTGGGCAAAAAACTAACCAGCGGCTTGGGCGCAGGGGCGGACCCCGCGGTGGGCCGGCAAGCGGCGCTTGAAGATACCGAGCAGATCATTGAAATCCTGGAAGGCGCCGACATGGTGTTTGTCACGGCCGGCTTGGGCGGGGGCACCGGCACCGGAGCCGCGCCTGTAGTGGCCTCTCTCGCCAAAGAGCTCAACGCGCTGACTGTTGCGGTGGTAACGAAGCCTTTCTCATTCGAAGGGCCGCGCCGCATGAAGCAAGCCGAGAAGGGCCTGGCCGAACTGGCCGGCTGCTGCGATACGGTCATCAGCATTCCGAACGAAAAGCTTTTGGCGCTGGTGCCCAAGGGTGCGAAATTTATGGACGCCTTTCGCATGGCCGACGACGTTCTGCGGCAAGCAGTGCAGGGGATCGCGGACATCATCACAACGCCGGGGATTATCAATCGTGATTTCTCCGATATTCGCACCATCATGCTCGGCATGGGTTACGCCATGATGGGCACGGCCATTGCATCGGGCGAAAACGCTCCGGTGGAAGCGGCGCAGAAGGCGATCAATAGCCCGCTGATGGAAGAGGGTGGCGTGTTAGGCGCGCGCGGCGTATTGATCAACATTACCGCTTCGAGCGAACTCGGCATTCACGATGTGAACGAGGCTTGTAATTTGATTCGCGCGGCTACCAAGAACGAAGACGTGCAGATTAATTTCGGCGTGGTGATGGATGAGCGCATGGGGAACGAGGTAAAGGTCACCGTGATCGCCACGGGCTTCCAGCGCGACTCGCTGCCGGAGATCGACCGCCGCAGTTCTCACTTCCCCTTCAGCTCTGTAAGTGTGCCGGAAGTGGCGACGATGCCCGCTCCGCCGCCTCCGATGCCGGCTTACATTCCTGAACCTGAACCGATGGCGAGCCCCGAGCCAGAGCCCGCTCTGGCCCAGCAAGAACTGTTGGCCGATGACGATTATGAAATGCCGGCTATTTTGCGAAAACAGCGGCGCGCGGCGGGAGCGTAACGCCGTGCCGAAATTTGTTTGGACGATTCTGGGCGCGGCGGTTCTTTTGCTCGCCAGCGGCGGCGCTGCCCCACCGCGGACGGCCGTCACTCAGCGCATTCCACAATTTGAAAACGCTGAAGTGAAGGTGTGGCGTTCCGTTGTGCTGCCCAACGCACCGCTGGCCATGCACCGGCATGAGCATCCGCGCGTGATTGTGCCGATTGTGGGCGGCGACATGAAGATTGTTCAGCAAACGGGCGAAAGCGAGATGAACCATTGGGAAACGGGTAAGGCTTACTGGTTGACAGCGAGTGCACCCGGAACCATGCACGCGGATGTGAACGCGGGAACGAAGCCGATCGAAGTGGTGGTGGTGGAATTGAAGAAGGCTCAGTAGCAGCGTTTCGCATGGCCAACAAGACAAATCCCGGCGGCCAGATCTATCAAATCAAAGTTTCTTTGCTCCATACTCGTCCGCCAATCTGGCGTCGCTTGCTGGTTCCGGCCAATATTAGCCTTGCGGCGCTGCATGCCGTATTGCAAATTGCGTTCGATTGGCAAGACTGCCACTTGCACGAATTCCGGATCGGGCGCCAGCGATACGGCCCACTCGACATTTTCGAGGATGGCGACAATGAGGGACTGCTGGACGAGAGCAAATTCTGCCTGCGGGATCTAGTTAAGAAAGTGGGTGACAAAATTTTATATAACTATGATTTCGGAGACGACTGGCAGCATAGCATCACTTTGGAGAAAATACTGGCAGCCGAACCCGGCGTAAAGTATCCGAATTGTACCGGCGGCAAGAATCAAGCTCCGCCCGAGGATAGCGGCGGGATCCCAGGTTTCTATAATTTACTAGAAGCGATTTCCGATCCCGATCATGCGGAGCATGAAGACTTCCACGAATGGCTGGGGAGGGATTTCGACCCGCAGGCGTTCTCGAAAGACGAAATCAATCGACGGCTGCGCGAGATCTTCCGTTGAGATCTACGCCACCGTCCCTATTTCACGGCAACAATCGAAATCTGTTCCAGCGTCGGATAGTGGCCGCGGCCATCGGCCTTGCGATCGGCGGGCGCTAACTGCTGAACTGTTGTCCGCGCCGGTGGCGCGCTGCCGAAATACTGGGCATAAACCCCGTTCATGCGCTTGAAATCGTCAATATTGTCGAGATAGACATTACTCGAAACAACGTTCGAAAAATTCATGCCCGCCTCTTCCAGCCCATCCAATAGATTGCGCATCGTTTGGCGAAGCTGCGTTTCTACATCTGGAGCATAGATGCCGCCGTTCACGCCTGGAATGAAGCCCGATTTCGCCGAGCAATAAAACGCGTCGCCGGCAAACACGCATGGGCTGGCGGTCGGGCTGGGCGGCATGTTCTTGGGGCGCACGGCTCGGCGCTTGGCCAGATCGAGCACTGCCACGCCGGATAACTCGAAATTCGCGCCATTAGGCAAGCCGGCCACTTCGATGGTGGCGCGTGCCGGCGTATTGCCGAATTCAAAATGCGTGGCATAGATGCGGTTCATGATATCGGCCGGAAATTTATCCGTGAGATATGGATTCACGAAGACGAGGTTGCTGAAATCCGCGCCGGCCGCTTTGAGAGTCTGTGCGAGTTGGGTGAAGGCTAGATCGACTTGCGCGGCGGGGTCGGCTGGAATTTCGCCGGTTTTCACATCTCGTCCGAATACTCCCGAAACATAGAGCCGGTCTCCAGCGCGCACCGCTGCGGAGAACGGCGTGTTGGGAGGATAGGCCGGTGAAGGTATGTTTTGCTTGGTGGCGATGTCGCGAACCGCAACCGCGCTCATCTCCACGGGTGTACCGTTCAGTTTCGCGACTCCCATGATAGATCTGGCGGGTGGGTTGCTCGGAAAGGACTCTTTCCAAATTCGGTTCAACGAATCTTCATCCGAGTAGTGAGTGAGATAGACCTGCACATAGACGACATGTTGCATGGTCAAACCGGCGGCAATGACCACTGTCTTGATATTGGCGAGGCACTGGCGGATTTGTGAATCTTCGTCAGCCGGTAGGTGGCCTTGCGCGTCTTCCGCGCCCTGACCTGATACATAGAGGGTGTCGTTAGTTAGTATTCCTGGGCTGTAGGCACCGACCGGCTTCATATCCGGCGCGAGAATGGGGTGAAGGTCTGCGGTATTAGCAAGCGCAGCGAATACAACGGCGGTCAGAACCGCCTGAAAGGTTTTCATTTTTTATGTCAGCCCAGCAAATCCGCCAGCGGGATGGAAAGTCCGTTATCGAGCTGCATATCGAAGCCAGGCCAGACTAAGGTTGGTTGCCGTTTGGAATCGCCTTCAGCCAGTACCAGGGCAAACTGCTTCTGTGGTTCAATAAGCCATACATTCTGCACACCCCACTCGAGGTATCGGTTGGCTTTGCGAATCATCTCGGGGAGAGTCTGTTCGGGAGACAATACTTCGATGGTCAATAATAGCGGTGGAAGAGCATTCCGCCTGGCGGATCGCAAATAGTCTGGCGGCGCGACCAAGACATCGGGGGTCATCCAATCGGAATTGGGAGAGTCCGCCTTATCTACCGATAACCCGGGGTAAGCTCTGAGTCCCAGCAATCGGGCCTTCTGACCTAGAATTTCGATGAGGTTGCCCTGTACTTCCGCGTGCCTGTCTTTCGGCATTGGTCTTTCGCTGAATTCGCCATCAATCAATTCGTATCGGCTCGTGTCAATCGATTCGATTTTCGCCGCGGAAAGTTTAATCGCGCTTCCCATTTAGACCCTTTCGGAATTGTATCGTTGCAGCAGCTTGGCCGGACATAGATATTGGATCAGCCCAGCAACTCCGCTAGCGGAACGGAAAGTCCGTTGTCGAGTTGTAAATCGAAGCCGGACCAGACTAACGTTGGCTGCCGTTTGGAATCAACTTCGGAAAGCACCACGGCGAACTGCTTTTGCGGTTCGATAAGCCATACATTCTGCACGCCCCAGTCGAGGTATCGGTTCGCTTTGCGGATCATCTCAGGGATTGTCTGTTCGGAAGACAACACTTCAATTACCAAAAGCACCGGCGGGAGAGCATTTTGCCGGCTCGACACCGAACAGCCGGCTGGTGCGACCAGGATATCCGGTGTCATCCAATCTGAATTGGGCGCATCTTCCTTGTCGACCGAGAATTCAGGAAAGGCTCTCAGCCCCAGCGCGCGCGCTTTGGGGCTTAGGATCTCAACGATATTTCCTTGCACTCCCGCGTGCCTGCGTGTCGGCATTCGTCTTTCACAGAGTTCGCCATCAATCAATTCGTAACGGCTCGTGTCAATCGATTCGATTTCCGCTGCTGAACGTTCAATTGCGCTTCCCATTTAGGCCTCTTTTCAGAATTGTATCGCTCAAGTAGCTTACCTCTTACCGCCCATAACGGCTTGACCTGGTATCGGTTTGCTGAACATTTCCGGCTGCAAATGAATGTTGTGAGTGATCGTCTTGATCCGCAAATCCGTGCTTTCTCCGCCGGGCTCAGTAGTGCTGTGCAGAATGTGGAACGGGAGTTTCACGCCGTCCACATCTTTATAGTCGAGAAACTCAACCGTGTTCGTAAAATAGGCTGATACTTCGCCGTTGCCCTCCACGCGGCGCAGCAAATGAGTGGCGGTATCAAAATAGAGCTTGGTAGCGGCGATGTTGTTGGGCGCCAGGATCACCTCCATCTTCTCGCCATCCATTTCTTCGGCGGGCGCCGGGTCTAACTCTGAATAAAAGTCCTTGATGTGGACAAAACGCAGCGGGTTGGCGTCCATCTCGATCGGCAACTCCGCGCCGCGAGCCATTTTCTTGATTTTCTTTTTTTTCGTAAGGATCCAGCCGCGGGTACCGTCGTAACCGACGCGCTCTTTCTTGGTCATCGAGAGAACCAGGTTGGGCTTTTGCCAATAGAAATTAACTTTCGGGCCGCGGTGAAATTCTCCCAGAGTTTCGCGCGTGGTGATTTTGTCTACCGCGTCAAGACCGCCAACGGCTTTCACGTAGTCGGCGAGAATGGCGTCGGGCGGCCTCGCCGGAGGGGCATCCGCTGAAAAAGCCAAACGGGTTAGGAGGAAGATCCAAAGCGAGAAGAGTCTGCGCATTTCTTGCTTCTATGCTAGCGGGTCAATCGGCAGGAAAATTCCGAAGCGGACCGGTTTATGCTTCGAAAGGGAATTTATTCGTATCTTTTCGGCACACTAATACGCCCTATCGCACTGAATTATTTGGAAAAAGAGAGTATTCCGTTCTGCCTAGCACTCAAGTGATGAAGCAAACCTGCCGATAAGGAGAGCGTAGGCAGAGGTATGAATCTGGATCTAGGTAAGAATAAGAAGATCGTTTCAATTTGCGAAACTCAACCGCTCACCGTTCACGGCTTGCAGCACTTGCTGGAATCTACGGACGATTTAGCGTTTGGTTCGGCGCATGCATCGCCCGCTGAGTGGATGCTCAGCACGGGCGCAGATAAAACAGACGTATTAGTGATAGACAAAGGCTTAGGCGCCAAGACTGTCCTCGACGCTCTGAACCAATTACCGGCTGAACATGGCCAAAACCGCTCCACCGTACCGTCCGTTGTGGTTTGGGGCATGTCTGTCACGGAGGCCGAAGCGCTGCGATTCCTGCAGTCCGGCGCCAAAGGCATCATTCGGAAATCGGCGGATATCGCCACGGTTTTAGCCTGTCTGCGGGCCGTTTCACAAGGCCGCAGCTGGATGCAAGATTCCGTTTTCCGGGAAGCATCGAGTATGGACGCACAGGTGCGGACAGACCTGACTCCCCGCGAGCATCAGGTCATGGAACTGGTGGAACAAGGCTTCAAAAATCGAGAGATTGCCCAAGAGCTGGGTATTCGTCCAGGTACCGTCAAAATTCATCTAAAACACATTTTTGAAAAGACAGGCGTAAGGGGCCGACACGGGTTGGCGCTGAACGGGCTCCGACAAAAGGGTGTCATCAGTCTATTGGCCTCGTAAGTTTACGGGGCCAGCAAATTACTTGACAGAAGGCGAATAAAAGACGAACCTGAATGTGGAGGCTCCTTCCACGTGCCACAAGCTGCTGTTTCCAAAACACCAGATTCCCATCCTCACGATCGGGTTCGGTTAGTGGGCATTGCCCGGATGGCGGCCGAAAGCAACGTGCTTGTCGAAAAGCGGCGTGTTGAATATCGTAATCTCGAAACGCGAAAGTGGTTGAACCGGTGCCAATCGCAGCGGGTGCCGTTTGATTGGACGCTTAATCCCTATCGCGGATGCGAGTTCGGATGCAAGTATTGCTACGCCCGCTATACGCACGACTTTCTGGAACGGCACGACCCGGCAGCGTTTGAAACCGAAATTTACGCCAAGGAATGGAACGCGGCTGAATTTAGGGACGAGTTGAAGTCGATTAAGCCGGGCCAAATCATCGCCGTCGGTACCGCTACCGACCCCTATCAGCCGGCCGAGCGCCGCTTCCTGAGCACCCAGAACGTGCTGGAGGCGATGAATACCTTGCGCGGTGTATCGATCTGTCTTACTACAAAATCGAGCCTGGTCAGCCGCGATGCTGCTTTGTTTCTGGCGTTAGCGGAGCACAATCAAGTCCACGTTACCGTGACAGTGACTACGATGAACCGCCACTTGGCGCGCCTCACAGAGCCTTACGCTCCCAGTCCGGAATTGCGCCTGAAAGCGGTGGCTCAACTAGCGGAAGCGGGCGTTTCCGTAGGCGTAATGGCTAGCCCTATTCTGCCGCTCATCAGCGATTCGGAAGACAACCTGCGCGCCGTTGCCGAGGCGACCAAGAACGCCGGCGCGAAACATTTTGGCGCTTACGTTCTTTTCTTACAACCAGCGGCACAGCGCGTCTTCTTTCCTTTCTTGAGCAAGCATTTTCCAAAACACCTGGCGAGATATCAAAGAAGCTTTCGCGATGGGGCTTATCTGAACGGTTCTTATCCAGACAAGATGCGCGATCTGGTGCGGGACATTCGCCGGCAGACTGGTTTGTTGGCGCGGGAGATGGATGCGGCCCCGCCCAGTCCACCGGCGGAACAGATGCTTTTGTTTTAGGCGAAGCTAGCGCGTTCCTTCAATCGTCCAGTTACCATCGCGCTTCTCCAGCACATAACTAACGAAGGATGCCGGTATCCGTTTGCGGGTGCCGTCTGAAAATAGCTGGGACGCTTCCCGGCGGCACAAAACCACCGCCTGCGACCCTTCAATTTGCGGCGGCGAAGCAGGCGAAATGCGCATCTCCAGTTCCTTCACATGAGCAAGTTCAGCCTTCACCGCGCGTTTATTTAAGTTCCGCTGAATGGCCAGGATCGAATCCAAATCCTTTGTGCTCCACGCGCTAGCCAAGCGCGACAGCACCATGAGCACGGCCGCTATCTCGCTATTTACTTCGTTTTTGGGTTGGGGCCGGCTTGCCTCACGAAGCGAAGCCAGAGCGGCTTCGGCTTGTACGCGGTAACGGCCCGTTGGCATGCTGCTCAAATAGCTTTCGAGAGAAGCTTGATCATGCAAATTTACTTTCTTCCAAGTCGCCTCTTCCAGGTTCTCTTTTTCAGCGGCGCGCGTTTTCCGGTCAATCTCAGCCATGGCGCTCAGCGCGGCGGGAGCGTGCCGGCTGCGTGGATACTTCCTCAAGAAGTCTTCGAGCAAAGCTTTATTGCCGTGCTCCGCGCTGCTCCAACCGCTCTCCTCGGCGTTCGCCGCGCGCGCCGCCAGGATAGCTTCCATTTCTTGCCTGGCTTGGCTGGAAAAACGACTGGCTGGATACTCTGTCACATAAGCCCGTAGCGAGTCTGGATTTTTTTGGTCAACGCTCCGCCACTCTAATTCCTCCACTTTCGCAAAGGCGGCCGCGGCATTTGCGCCTTTCGGATAACGCGCCAGAAAACTCTTCACATCCGCTAAGCTGCCGCTCTTCGCTAACTGCTTCCAGGTCTGCTGTTCAGAGGCGAGAGTGCGGCCGTCGCTCGACTCAAGCTGCAAATCGCGCCCTGCCAGCGTCAAAACTTGGCCCGCTTCGAAGTGCCGCTCCATTGCCTTCGAAAGAAAACCGGACCGGGAAAGCTCGATCAAATGATCGCCCGCCGGTAAACTCCTTCTTAAAACCTTCTTTTTCTTGGGAATGCGCAACAAAACTCCATCCAGCTTAATTTGCAGACCTGAAATTACGGCATGAATCTCCAAAGTGGCTCGGGCGGGCGCTTGGGCCACGGCGGCCTTAGCGGGAACCGGTGGCTCAATGATGACCGACTCCACTGGAGCCAGTGGAGATTGAGTCTTGTTCCACCAATAAGCCACGCCGGCCGTCAGCAGCAACGCAGCCGCGAGCGCAATGCCTCGCAGCACAGCCGGCCGCCACCCTAACTTCTGATCCAGCTTCGCCCGTTTGCCGTCAATCTTGTCAAAAAGCACGTGAGCGGCTTCTTTTACATCCGTTAGGCTCGAAAAGACAAAATTCCCGTTCGCCGCTTCGCTCTCTAATGCAAGCAGCTGGTCACGCGTCTTGGCAGCGTCGACCCTGCCTTCCAAATCGCCGATTTTGCTCAGTAACAACCAGCGCTCAGCCGCGATCTTCGATTGTTCCTTCTTCTGGCGCAGTGCTTCCGTTAAGTCCGTCGGCACTGCGGTTCCCGGAAAGAGGCGCTGGGCGATTGCTAAGACTTCCTTCGTTGCCTCGGCATTTTCGCGTACCACCGAGCGAGCGCAACCATGCAGGATGCCAATGATTTGCTCAGCCAGATTTTTGTCACCCGGCAGCAGTTTAAGCGCGTTGCTGAAAAATGGTTCCGCCGCCCGGATGTGGCGCTCGCGCAGACTGCGTTCGCCGCGCTCCACCAGACGTCTGGCGCCCTCGATGTGTTCGCCCAGATGACGGCTCTTCTCATCCTTTCGCTGGGCGATTTCCTTCGCCAGTTCTTTGAACTCAGTAAACTGCGGAAGCTTGGCGCATGCTTCCGAACAAAGTCTTTCCGCCTCAACCAGATCTTCGGCGTCCAAAAGCTCACGCACGCGCGCAACGGTATTCGAATACTCATCCACCAGTACTAATTCCCGCTCTTCGGCTTGTGCCTTCAGCTGCAGGAACACTCGGTGATGCCGCATGCGGCTCAGTACCCAGGCGCACTCTTCCAGGCAATCGTCAATGCGATCCTGTTGCAGCGCCACCACAGCTCTTTCGCTGCTGATGACTTGCTGCTTAATATCCTCCAGAATATTCGCGAAGTCAGTATCGGCGATATAAGCGCCTGCCACGCCCTCGCTCAGCGGAACGTATTTCCCGGCTGCAACCGGGTCGGCTTCCCGCTGCAAAGCTTCGCGCACCTTGGCTAGCTCTTTGAGCTGCTTTTGGCGATCATCCCATTTGCGCTTTTCTTCGATGGTTGATTCAATCGATTTCAAGCGGGTCGCCAAGCCGCTATCATCCGGATATTGGCTTAGGGTCTTGATCAGCCGCTCACGCGCCCGGTCCAGATCCTCCGGTTTGGCTAGCGCAGTCTCGGCCAGCACGTTGCCGATCGTCTCCGCGCGTTCAGCCGCACGCACTTGCTCCCAAAGCTCGCCTAGAATGGCTGCTTTGCAATCAATACGAGACGCTTCTTCGAGCAGTGTGCCCGCGATTCGCCAGTTCCTGCACCCTAGCTCCTTCGCCTGATCAACGGCGAGTTCAAAGGACGCTTCTTCGAGGACCGCAATGCCTCGACTCAAGTTTGCCGCTTCGCGGAATGCTCCCACGGCACGTACAAACGTGTCATCCGCCAAGGCTTCAAGCGTCTCTTCGAGGAGGGAATTCACGCGGGCGAAGCGCTCCGCCAACTTCCTTTGGCGCGCTACCAGCCGTAGTAGTTGGTTGTCGGCGGGCCATTGCTCCAAGGCGAGGTGGAGCAA
>Ga0182012_10003271_pt1 | contig 17316 bp, 19 predicted proteins | sample 612S2SmetaG_FD_120486 | JGI IMG/M metagenome (GOLD analysis project Ga0182012, IMG submission 120486) | Permafrost microbial communities from Stordalen Mire, Sweden - 612S2S metaG | ecosystem: Environmental > Terrestrial > Soil > Wetlands > Permafrost | place: Sweden: Stordalen | collected...
GGACGCACGTTGATGATCTCGCCTCGAACGGAGAAGTCGTCGAGCACGCCTTCGAGGACGCGGGCGTTCTGGTCCAGCGCATCTTGCGAGATCTTGGTTCCGCCTGTCGGCTTCTTGGGTTCCGCGAGCAGCTCCAGTTCGGGGAGCTGATAGGGCCTGACCTGGGCGCCTTTGCCTTGCGGCGCGGAGGCCCGTTCGCGTATTACCTGCTTGCCGGCGGCGCCCGAAGTCTGGGGGGGTTGAGCCTGCGGAGTAATCGAACCGCGGTTTGGGGTCTCGAAGGAGGCTCCTCGCGAAGCTGGTTGCGACCGCGATGGCTGATCCTCATCGCCGAAATCGTTCAATTCCCCGAAAATGGGTTCTCGGCGTTCGCCGGCGCCAGCGGGGGCGGCGAAAAATGCGTCGTCCGTCGGAGCGGAGTCTATGGCTTTCGGAGCGCCGCGCAATTTCAACAGTCCACGTCGCATGGCGGCCTTGATCGCCATGACCCCGTGCATAAGCGCGCCCAGCGACACCAAAGCGACGCCAGGCTCGCCAGCGACATCGTCGTCCTCGTCTTCCTTGGCCGTCTTTTCGATCGGCGCCAGCAACTCCTCCTCCGATTCCTGGCGCAGGTCGCTTTCGCTTTCGAATCCGTAGCCGGCGGCGCCGGTCAGCGTGAGGATTGCGCCGCCAATCGCCATCAGCCCGACGATCGCCACAACCAAACGGTTGCCGCCGGTCGCATGGCGGGGCAGGGACAGAATCGCGTCGCCGACGACTCCGCCAAGACCGGTCGGCAGCGGCCAGCGGTCCGTGACGGGCAGCAGCGATGCGGCGGTCGCCGCGCAAAGGATTCCAACCAGCCAGAGGAGGAAGCGCAAACCCCTTCGCTCCATGGTCCGATGAGTAAGAAGGCGCAGTCCGACAGCCACGGGGGGGAGAATCGCGGCTATCGTCGCAACGCCAATCAGCTGCATGAAGAGATCGGCCACAATCGCGCCGGGAACGCCGAGCAGATTGTGCACCCGGCCGTCTGTCGCGTGGTTGAGCGAAGGATCGCGCGCCGACCAGGTGACCAGCGCCGCCGCCAGCCCCCCGCAGGCGGCGAGAGTGGCTATCCCTATGGCTTCCGAGGCGCGTCGCCGCACGAAATCGCGAAACTGGTCGGGGCGGTGACCGAGAGTTTGGCTGCGCGTCATGTTTTCTATCAAGCCCGTTGTCGCTGCTGATCGAAGCGGGCGCTTTCGCCAGGAAAGGCGCCTGTAGCGGCGATAATGACCGAGCCTAGGAAATTTAGAGTTAAGGCGCGATTAACCGCAGCCTAATCAGGCAATCCGTGAGTCGGCAGGTGGGAGATCCAAGCGGAAAATTTTGTATTGGGGCGGGAGCCCCCTCGCCGCAGGCGAGAGGGCTTTGCTGAAATTTGTCAGCTTGCCGCCGCAACCTCCTGGGCCGCCGCAAGTTCATGGTCCTGGCGGCCTATTTTCTTCACGGAAGGACGGGCGGCGATGCGGTCGATATAGGCGGTGATTTCCGGCGTGACCGGGACGAGGCCAAAACTTGTCGTCCAGCGTAGCGCCAGGCCCCATAAAATATCCGCGGCGGTAAGTCGGTCCTCAAAAAGATATGGGCCCTTCGTCACTTGCGCCTGAACCATGGCGATAACCGCGTCATAGTCTCCATAGGAACTCATGGCGCGCGTGCCCGGATCGACCTTGCGCGCCTTATCGATCAGCGCCGGCTCGAAAGCCGAGCCATAAAAGCCGATCCATCGGAGGTAGGGTCCGCGCAACGGGTCTCCGATCGCCGGGGCAAGACCGGCAGCCGGAAAGGCGTCGGCGAGATAGATATATATCGCGACCTGTTCCGTGACGACAGCGTCGCCATGCTTGATCGCGGGAACCTTGCCGAGGGGATTGATCGCGAGATATTCGGGCTTGTGCTGTTCTCCCAATTTCATATTCAGCACATGCAGATCATAGGGCGCGCCCAGTTCCTCAAGCAGGACTTGCACCCCGGAGGAACGGGTGCGGGGAGCGTGAAAAAGGGTCAATTTCGCCGAATCTGTCATTGGGGTTCCCTCATTATGATTGCCTTCAGATAGCGCGGCCATAGGGACAAAATAATGACGGGCGTTTCACCCTTTCCATTCCATTGCGACGGGCCTAAATCATCGCCATGATCTCGAACGAAGGGCCTGGCGCTTCCCCGCCGCAAGACGAACTCCCGGAGGAGGAAGAAGAATTAGCGCTGGAGGAAAGCTCCGGCGTTGATTTTTCAAATGACCCCGAGGCGCCCGAGAGCGTCAAACGCGGCGTCGCCGTGGTCAGGAGTCATTGGAAGAACGCCCCTAACGGTCCTGGCGTTTACCGGATGATCGCCGAGAACGGCGACGTGCTTTATGTCGGCAAGGCCAAGAATGTCAGAAAGCGCGTCGCAAGCTATACGCGTCTCGCCGGCCATGTGAACCGCATCGCCCGGATGATCGCCGCGACCGCCAGCATGGTGTTCATATCCGTTGAAACCGAGACGGACGCGCTTCTTCTGGAGGCTAATCTCATCAAGCAGCTGAAGCCGCGCTTCAACGTGCTGATGCGTGACGACAAGTCCTTTCCTTATATTCTCATCGCGCGCGATCACGAAGCGCCGCAAATCACCAAGCATCGTGGCGCGCGCGCCAGAAAGGGCGATTATTTCGGTCCCTTCGCCAGCGTTTGGGCTGTCAATCGCGCGCTTAACGCGCTGGAGCGCGCGTTCTTGTTGCGCTCCTGCGCGGACTCATTTTACGAAAACCGCACGCGGCCCTGTTTGCTATTCCAGATAAAACGCTGCGCCGGTCCCTGCACGGGAGAGATCAGCATCGCGGACTACGCAGAACTCGTGCAGGAGGCGCAGGATTTCCTCACCGGAAAAAGCCGCAGCGTGCGCGAACATCTTGCAACAGAAATGACCGGAGCGGCCGAGGCGCTGGAGTTCGAGCGCGCCGCGCGGCTGCGCGACCGCATCTCCGCTCTGTCCGCCATTCAGGGCGCTCAGGGCGTCAATCCGCGTTCCGTGGAGGAAGCGGACGTTTTCGCCATCGCCAAGGAAGCCGGGCGCTTTTGCATAGAGGCGTTTTTCTTCCGCGCCTATCAGAACTGGGGTAATCGCGCCTATTTCCCGCGCGCCGACCAAAGCCTTTCCGAAGAGGAAGTTCTTTCGTCCTTCCTCGCGCAGTTTTACGGCGAGCATCCAGCGGCGCCACTCGTGCTGCTTTCGCACAAGATCGAGGATCGCGCGATTCTGGAGGACGCCCTCTATGTGCGCGCAAAACGCCGCGTCGAAGTGCTCACGCCCCAGCGTGGCGAGAAACACGAACTCGTCGAACATGCTCTGAACAATGCGCGCCAGACCCTTGGGCGAAAACTGGCGGAAGACGCCAGTCAGGAAAAGCTGCTGGGTGCCGTTGGCGCATTGTTCGGTCTGTCGTCCGCGCCGCGCCGGGTTGAGGTCTATGACAATTCGCATACGGGCGGATCACAGGCGATCGGCGCGATGATCGTGGCGGGGCCTGCTGGTTTCATGAAGGCGCATTATCGCACCTTCAACATTGCAGATGAGACAATCACGCCTGGCGATGATTATGCGATGATGCGCGAGGTTTTGTCGCGGCGCTTCGCGCGGCTTGCCAAGGAAGCCGAGCGAGAGGAAGACTCCGAGTCCTTTCCCCTGAAGCCTGATCTTGTGCTGATCGACGGCGGACGCGGGCAGTTCGACGTCGCGCGCGAGGCGCTGTCGGCGTCGGGCGTTGACGGCGTGACGATCGTCGGCGTCGCGAAAGGCGCCGACCGCAACGCTGGCCGCGAGACGTTCTTTATGGAGGGGCGCGAGCCATTCCGGCTGCCGCCGCATGACCCCGCTTTGTATTTTGTTCAGAGACTCCGGAACGAAGCTCACCGTTTCGCTATCGGGACGCATCGAGCCCGACGGAAAAAGGCCTTTACGCAAAACCCACTCGACGAAATCGCCGGCGTCGGCCCGTCACGCAAGCGGGCTCTCCTGTTGGCGTTCGGTTCCGCCAAGGCTGTCGCTGGCGCCGCGCTTTCCGATCTTGAAAAAGTGCCGGGCGTCAACAAGGCGACCGCGCGGCTTGTGTTCGAACATTTTCAGCGCGGCGACTAGCCGCTTTACGCCCCGCCGCATGAATGTTCGGCGTTGGGCAGCTTCCAGCTCTTCCTGGTGCGCAAATTCGTCGAGTAGTAGATCTTGCCGCGATCGTCGCCCGGGGGGCAATTCAGCGGCGTGCTGATAAAGCACATGCGGACTCGGTCGCCCTTGCGGGATTGTTCTATCGCCGGGACGGTATCATAGGACACCTGATAGCCGCCATTGGCGAAGCGCACCGCGCTGCCTGACCCCGGCATGGGCGTATTGGTCGAACTGTCGACGAGCCTGGTTTCAACCGATTCAATTGTCGTCACGACGCAGGCCCCGACGCGTGTGGGGAGGTCTCCAGCACTCGCGGCGGCGGTGAGCAGGACAAGGCCGAACGAAGTGGCGATGCGGTAGTACATTTCTGTCTCCGGGAAAAAATCGATCACGCATGGATAGCACGCAAAGAATATAGGGGGGATGGGCCCGCGCCAGGCGATCGACAGGAGCGAACGCCCGATGTCGGAGTCCGTACAATGTGGGTAAGCTGACAAGCGCCGAAACGATTACCCATTGTTTATGCTGGGACTATGGGCTGGCACGCAGGTTGCTACCCTGTCTGCGAGAAAAACCCACGTGGACGGAGCATTTCCTCATGATCCAGCTTACGGATAGCGCCCTTAGCGCGGTGCGGTCGGCGATTGCAGGCGCCGGGCCGGATGTCGAAGGCCTTCGCATCATGGTCGAGGCCGGCGGCTGCGCGGGCTTCAAATATATGATGGGCCTCGTGAATGAAACAAACCCCAGCGATGTGTTGATCGAGCGCGACGGCGTGAAGGTCTTCATCGAGGAAGGCAGTCTGGCCTATCTCGACGGCGCCAAGGTTGACTTCGTTATCAGCCTCGAGGGTTCCGGGTTCACCTTCGACAATCCACAAGCCAAGTCCAGCTGCTCCTGCGGCAAATCCTTCGGCTGAGCGCATTACAAGGAGTCGCGGCGATGTGGGACTATACCGATAAAGTGAAGGACTATTTCTTCAATCCGAAGAACGCCGGCGTGTTGACGGAAGCCAACGCCGTCGGCGAAGTCGGTGCCATCGCATGCGGCGACGCGCTGAAACTGATGCTCAACGTCGATCCGGTTACCCAGATCATCCTGGACGCCAAGTTCCAGACTTTCGGTTGCGGTTCGGCCATAGCTTCATCATCGGCGCTGACGGAGATCGTCATCGGCAAGACCGTCGACGAGGCCCTGAAGATCACCAACCAGGACATCGCTGATTTTCTTGGCGGCCTTCCCCCTGAGAAGATGCACTGCTCCGTGATGGGCTATGAGGCGCTGCAGTCCGCCGTCGCCAATTTCCGCGGCGAAGTCTGGAAGGACGATCACGAGGAAGGCGAGCTGGTCTGCAAATGCTTTGGCGTCGACGCCGGCATGATCGAGCGCGCCATCAAGATGAACAAGCTGACCAGCGTGGAGCAGGTCACGGATTACACCAAGGCCGGCGGCGGTTGCCTCACCTGCTTCGACAAGCTCGAAGAAATTCTCGCCGCGACCAACGCCGAGTTGGTGGCCGAAGGCGTCCTCGCCGAGCATGAAGCCTATCGCATCGGCGCGGCTGACCCCAAGAAGATCAAGGAAAAGGCCAAGGCCGCCAAGGCGCAGCAGGGAGAGGCGTCGCTGACGCAAATATCTCCGCTCGCGCCCTCGTCGCCCTTGCCGCCGCCTTCCGCCAGCCTCACCAATCTGCAGAAGATCAGGCTCATCGAGGAAACCATCGAAGAGCTTCGCCCCTATCTGCGCAAGGATGGCGGCGACTGCGAACTGGTCGATGTCGAAGGGTCCAATGTGATGGTCAATCTTTCGGGCGCCTGCGTCGGCTGCCAGATGTCGAGCGTGACGATTTCCGGAATCCAGGAGCGTCTCATGGCCAAGCTCGGAACTCCCATCCGCGTCGTGCCCGTCGGCCGCAACGCCCACTGAATCGTTTCGCCAAGGAGGCTGGCATGAGAGCCGTTTATCTCGACAACAACGCCACCACGCGAGTTGACCCCGAGGTCGTCGCCGCCATGCTGCCCTTCTTTACGGAGCAGTTTGGAAATCCGTCGTCGATCCACTCCTTCGGCGCGACCGTCGGAGCCGCCGTGAAGACCGCCCGTGGCCAACTGCAGGCGCTGCTCGGCGCGGCGCATGATCACGAGATTATCTACACCGCCAGCGGGACCGAGGCGGACAATACCGCCATCCTCTCCGCGCTGGAATCGCTCCCCGAGCGCGACGAGATCGTGACCAGCAAGGTCGAGCATCCGGCGGTTCTGGCCCTGTGTCAGCATCTGGAAAAGATCGGCCGCGCCAAGGTGCACTATATTGGCGTCGACGCGATGGGGCGCATCGACATCGAGGCCTATCGCGCCGCTCTTTCCGACCGGGTCGCGGTCGTCTCCCTGATGTGGGCCAATAACGAGACCGGGACGATCTTCCCGATCGAGGGATTAGCGGATCTCGCCAAGGAGCATGGCGCGCTGTTTCACACGGACGCCGTGCAGGCGGTCGGCAAGGTTCCGATCTCGCTCAAGGACAGCGCGATCGACATGCTCTCGCTTTCCGGCCACAAGCTGCATGCGCCCAAGGGCATTGGCGCGCTCTACGTCAAGCGCGGCGCGCGCTTCAAGCCGCTGTTGCGCGGCGGCCATCAGGAACGCGGACGCCGCGCCGGCACCGAAAACGCCCCCGGCATTGTGGCGCTCGGCAAGGCAGCCGAGCTTGCGGCGGTCCATATGGCGGATGAGCAAACCCGCGTGAGGGGGCTGCGCGACCGGCTTGAGGGCGCCCTGCTTCAGCGCATCCCCAATTGCTTCGTCAATGGCGACCTCAATGACCGTCTGCCCAACACATGCAACATCGCCTTTGAATATGTCGAGGGCGAGGGCATTCTGTTGCATCTGACGCGCGCTGGCATTGCAGCCTCCTCGGGATCTGCTTGCACCTCCGGTTCTCTTGAGCCGTCGCATGTGCTGCGCGCGATGAACATTCCCTTCACCGCCGCGCATGGCTCCATCCGCTTCTCTCTCTCTCGCGACAATGTGCCCGAGGACGTCGATCAGGTGATCGAAGTTCTGCCCGGCATTCTTGAGAAGCTGCGGGCGCTGTCGCCCTTCTGGGCGGGCGCCGACAAGAGCGGAAAAGAGTTCAAGCCCGTTTACGCGTGAGGCGCGCCGTGAGCAACGAGCAGACTCGCATCTTCATCAACGACACGACGCTGCGCGACGGCGAACAGGCGCCCGGCGTCGCCTTCACCGCATCCGAGAAACTCGCGATCGCGCGGGGGCTCGCATCGGTCGGCGTCGATGAGATCGAGGCCGGAACCCCGGCGATGGGCAAGGACGAGATCGAGGCTATCGGACGTATCGTTGCGGAAGGCCTGCCTTGCCGCGTCAGCGCCTGGTGCCGCGCAAATGAAGCGGATGTGGACGCCGCTCTCCGTGCGGGCATCTCTCACGTGAATATTTCCTCGCCAATGTCCAGGCTTCAAATCGGCGTCAAGCTTAACACCGACATCGAGGGCGTCACGACGCGGGTGAGGCGCGTGGTTGCCTATGCCGTCTCACGCGGCCTCACGGTGGCGTTGGGCGGCGAGGATTCCTCGCGCGCCGATCCGCGTGACATCGGAAAAATCCTCGGAGCGGCGGCGCAGGAGGGCGCGATCCGCTTCCGCTACGCCGACACAATGGGCTTGCTTGATCCTTTCGCGACATATGAATCGATCAAGCGCGTGCGCGAGGAGACCGATCTTCCCATCGAATTTCATGGCCATGACGACGTGGGGCTGGCGACGGCGAACACGCTCGCCGCCATTCGCGCCGGCGCCCTGCACGCGTCCGTGACCATGCTGGGCCTCGGCGAGCGCGCCGGGAACGCCGCCCTGGAAGAGGTTGCTGTCGCGCTTGGCCATGTCGCTCAGGGCTGGACACAGATCGACCAAAAGAAATTACGGGCGCTTGCGGGGCTCGTCGCTGCGGCGGCGGGCCGAAAGATAGGGCGAGCAAAGGCGATTGTCGGCGCTGATATTTTCACGCATGAGTCAGGGATTCATGTCGCCGCTCTGTTGAAAGACGCCCGGACATATCAGGGAATTGATCCTTTGACCCTCGGTCGTCGGAACAAGATCGTCATCGCCAAGCACTCGGGATGCGCGGCCATAGCCAGCAAATGCGCGGAATTGGGCGTAGCCCTAGATCCTGTGGCGACGGCGCGTGTGCTCGATCAGGTGAAAAAGCGCGCAGGCGCGAAATTGAGCCCGTTCAGCAATGCCGAGTTCGGCAGGCTTGTCGAACGGGCCCGACAGGAAAGTTCTGACTCTGCAATGGGTTTTGGGGGTGCGTTATGATCGGCATAGCCTTGCCCGCCGCGGTTGCGCGGCTCCCGGCCCCAAACCTTCTGGCGACGCTGCGCGATGACATCGCTTGTGTCTCGGAACGCGATCCCGCCGCGCGTGGAGCCCTTGAGGTTCTTCTGCTTTATCCCGGCGTGCATGCGCTGATCTGGCATCGCCTTGCGCACAGGCTTTGGCTGAGCGGTCTTAAGTTTCCCGCGCGCTCCGTTTCATGGTTTGCGCGCCTTGTCACCAATATCGACATCCATCCGGGCGCGACGATCGGCGCGCGCCTGTTCATAGATCACGGAGCCGGCGTCGTGATTGGCGAAACGGCCGTCGTTGGCGATGACGTGACCATCTACCATGGCGTGACTCTTGGCGGAACGTCATGGTCACTCGGGAAACGGCATCCTACAGTTGAAAGCGGCGTACTCATCGGAGCGGGCGCCAAAATTCTCGGACCCATCACGGTCGGCGCCCGTGCGAGGGTAGGCGCCAATTCCGTCGTCATCGAAGACGTCCCGCCCGAGATGACGGTTGTCGGAATTCCGGGGCGGATCGTGCGTGAAGAGCGCCGTCGATCCGGTGCGGACGGCCGCATCGACCTCGAACATCACCTTATTCCGGATCCCGTCGGCGATGCGATTGCGGTTCTGATCGATCGCATCGACTTTCTGGAAGCCCGTCTTGCGCATGTTCAGCATAAGGTCAGCGAGGCGCAAGCGCGCGCCTCGACGGACGCGGCCAGAACAGGGGAGTAGACCGATGAGCATTCTTGACGATCTTCGCAAATTGTCTACGGCCGAGGAGTTCTTCGACGCTCTGGACGTGAAATATGACCCTGCGGTCATTCGGGTCGCGCGGCTGCATATTCTGCGACGCATGGGCGAGTATCTGCATCAGGGATCCATCGCCGACGCCAGCGACGCCGACGCAAGGAGTGCGTGCCGAGAATTTCTCGCGAAGGCCTACGCGGATTTTGTGGCCTCCTCGCCGATCGAGCAGAGGGTGTTCAAGGTTCTCAAGGACGCGGTCAAGCCGGTCGAGGAACCAAAGAAGCCATTTGTTCCCTTGAGCCTTCTGATCAACGCCGACACGAAGTCGTTGTAACGAACGCAGCGGGCCGGCCCAGGTTCATGTGTAATTGCAACGTAATGAAGCAACGCGGGTATGACGCGCCGTGGCGAACGTGACACTCGAACAAGGAAGTGCGCCGTGAAAATATTGGTGTGCATCAAGCAGGTTCCCGACAGCGCTCAGATCCGCGTGCATCCGGTGACCAATACAATCATGCGCCAGGGCGTGCCGACGATCATCAATCCATATGATCTCTTCTCGCTCGAAGAAGCCTTGCGCCTTCGCGACAAATTTGGCGGCGAAGTGACAGTGCTCACGATGGGGCCGCCAATGGCGTCGGATTCGCTGCGCAAGGCTCTCGCCATTGGGGCTGATCGCGCGATTCTGTTGACGGATCGCTCCTTCGCGGGGTCCGACACCCTCGCGACCACTTACGCCCTTGCACAGGCGGTAAGGAAGATCCAGGAGGTCTATGGTCCACAAGACATCATTTTCGCCGGAAAGCAGACGATCGATGGCGACACGGCGCAAGTCGGGCCCGGCGTCGCCAAACGGCTCGACATATTGCAACTCACCTATGTGTCCAAAATAGAAAGCTGCGAACCCGAGGCCCGCGAGATCATTGTCGAGCGCCGCGCTGAAGGCGGCGTGCAAGTCTTGAAGACGAAGCTTCCCTGTCTCATCACGATGCTAGAAGGCTCCAATGAAATCCGTCGCGGCACGATAGACGACTCTTTGCGCGCGGCGCGAGCGGAAATCGTGACGTGGAGCGCGAAGGACGCAGGAATTGCGGATCTGACGAAATGCGGTCTCAAGGGATCGCCAACGATTGTCAAGAAAGTGTTCGCCCCGACGCCGCGTTCCGAACGCGCGGCCTTTATCGAACCAGGCAAGACAGCTTCGGAGTCCGCCGACGGCATCATTGGCGCGATTTTCGCTAGAAAGAGTTCGCTTGAAGAAGACATGGCCAAACTGGCGAGTGGTTCCTAAAGGAGATCGACATGTCCGACACGCCCGTCCGCGACGCGCCGGCCCAGAGCAGAGCCTCCGCGAAGAAGGAGCTCCCGGAGCATTTCCGGGATTACAAGCACGTTTGGGTGTTCATAGAACAGGAGCGTGGCGAAGTTCATCCCGTCTCGTGGGAACTGCTCGGAGCTGGCCGGAAGCTCGCCGACAAGCTGGGCGTCGAACTTGCCGGCGTTGTGCTTGGCGGGCCTGGAGAGGCGACGCAGCACGCTGTGAGCGAGGCCTTTCGCTACGGAGCGGACCTCGCCTATCTCGTCGAGGATCCAATTCTCGCCGACTATCGGAACGAGCCATATTCAAAGGCGCTGACCCAGCTGGTCAATACGCACAAGCCGGAAATTCTTCTGCTCGGCGCCACGACCCTGGGCCGCGATCTCGCCGGTTCCGTGGCGACAACACTGCTCACCGGCCTTACGGCTGATTGCACGGAATTGGCCGTTGATGCCGATGGGTCGCTTGCCGCCACGCGCCCGACCTTTGGCGGGTCGCTCCTGTGCACGATCTATACATTGAATTATCGGCCGCAGATGGCGACGGTGCGACCACGCCAGATGCCGATGCCCGCCCGTCAGGAAGATCGCACAGGGCGCATCGTGTCCTTCAAGGCTGAACTTGACGAGGAATCCATCGTCACGAAAATTCTCAGGTTCATACCGGATCGCGACTCGGCGAAGAGCAATCTCGCTTTCGCGGATGTCGTCGTCGCCGGCGGCCTTGGCCTTCAGAGCGCAGAGAATTTTCAGCTGGTGAAAGGCCTCGCTTCCGTTCTTGGAGCGGAATTCGGCGGCTCTCGCCCATTGGTGCAAAAAGGCTGGATCGGCTCCGACCGCCAGATCGGCCAGACCGGAAAAACCATTCGGCCAAAGCTCTATATCGCCGCGGGAATCTCCGGCGCCATCCAGCACCGGGTGGGCGTCGAAGGCGCGGACATGATTGTCGCGATCAACACCGACAAGAATGCGCCGATTTTTGATTTCGCTCACGTCGGAATCGTAACAGACGCGATACGCCTGCTGCCGGCGCTCACGGAGGCGTTCCGCAGGCGATTGTCGCCGCACGGACGAGACCGTCTCGCGGGCTGAGCCGGAACGCGGATCATTCTCCGGCGCTATACCGCCGGGGGATTTCACAAACCATGCTTAAGGAGGGTTCCATGATCGATGAAAAATTCGACGCGATCGTCATCGGGGCCGGCATGGCGGGCAACGCCGCCGCCCACACGATGGCGTCTCGTGGCCTGAAGGTTCTGCAATTGGAGCGCGGCGAATACCCCGGCTCCAAGAATGTCCAGGGCGGCATTCTCTATGCCGAAATGCTGGAAAAGATCATCCCCAACTTTCGGGAGGAGGCTCCTCTGGAGCGCCATCTCGTCGAGCAACGCTTCTGGATGATGACAGATCGTTCTCATACCGCGCTCCAGTATCGTTCGGACGATTTCAACGAAGAAAAGCCGAACCGTTACACGATCATCCGCTCGCAATTCGACCGCTGGTTCTCACGCGAGACCCAGGCTCAGGGCGCGATCGTCATCAGTGAAACCACCGTCACCCAGCTGGTCAGCGACGCTTACGGGAAGGTAATCGGCGTTGCGACCGACAGGCGCGGCGGCACGATTTTCGCCGATGTCGTGGTCATCGCGGAGGGCGTCAACGGACTTCTGGGCACGCGCGCGGGTCTGCGCGATACGCCAAAGGCGGAGCACGTCGCGCTCGCGGTCAAGGAAATGCATTTTCTGCCGCGCGAAGTCATCGAAGCGCGCTTCAATCTTCGCGGGGACGAAGGCGTGGTCATCGAGGCGGCCGGGACGATTTCCAAAGGAATGACCGGCATGGGCTTCGTCTACACGAACAAGGAAAGCATTTCGGTCGGCATGGGCTGTCTGGTTTCAGATTTCGCCGGCGGCAGCGAGACGCCCTATGGACTGCTTGAAGCGTTCAAGAACCATCCGTCGATCAAGCCTCTGCTCGAAGGCTCGGAGGTCAAGGAATATGCCGCGCATCTTATCCCGGAGGGCGGCTACAATACCATTCCGGAACTCTTCGGAGATGGCTGGGTGGTTGTCGGCGATGCGGCGCAACTCAATAACGCGATTCACAGAGAGGGGTCCAATCTCGCCATGACCTCTGGCCGCCTGGCCGCAGAGGCGATCTTCCAGGTGAAGTCGAGACGCGAGCCGATGACCAAGCAGAATCTGGCGCTCTACAAGAAGCTCCTCGACGACAGCTTCGTCATGAAGGATCTCAAGAAATATAAGGACATGCCAGCGCTGCTGCACACCCAGGCGAAGAATTACTTCCTTTCATATCCAACGCTCGTGTCCAATGCGATGGAGAATTTCCTGCGGGTCGACGGCACGCCGAAAATCGAGAAGGAAAAGGCTTCCCTGCGCGCATTCATCAGGGAACGTTCCTGGACCGGCCTTTTCGGCGACGCAGTGCGCTTTGCGCGAGCATGGCGCTAAAGGAAACGTTTGACATTAAACCACAGTCTAATCGGACGAGAGGAACATGGACATGGCGACCTTAGCTGCGCGAGTCGAAGAGAAGTTGTTCCAGAATCGCTATCTTGTCGACGCTGGAAAACCGCACATCACAATTGCGCCCCACAGCGCGCCGTCAAAGAATCTGCTGGCGATGACGACGTTGTGTCCTGCGGGCTGTTACGCCGAGAATGGCGCCGGACAAGTCGAGATAGCTCCCGACGGCTGCCTGGAATGCGGAACATGTCGTATTTTGTGCGAGCCGAGCGGCGATATTGTCTGGAATTATCCGCGCGGCGGCTATGGCGTGCTGTTCAAATTTGGCTGAGACAAATAATGTCGCTCTCCAGCGAGCCGACAGGATTGGCGTAGGCTGAAGCGCGCGAACTTTAGAACCGGCGGCTGCCAGTCTGCGCATTGGCGGCCCCACCGTCGTCAGGCCGGTTTCCCTCTCGACCGGATCAGGAGGCCGGGCGGGGCGTTCACAGAATAGGCAGCGATTGACTGCTTATTGAGGGAGCAAGAAATGCAGACCGTGGAGGAATTTCTCGCCTACGCCATCAAACTCGAAGAAGAGGCGGCGATGCGATTCGGTGAACTGGCAGACGCGATGGAGTCGTGCGGAAATCGGGATGTAAGCGGTCTCTTTCGCCGCCTTTCAGACTATTCCCGCCTGCATCTCGCTGACGCCCGCGCGCGATCCGGCTTTCGCGACATGCCCTACATGAAAGCGGCAGAGTTTGATTGGCCTGACCTCGAGAGCCCGGAGACGGCCGCGATCTGGGCCGCCGATCCCTTTATAGGGCGCGAACAGGCGCTGGCGATCGCTCTCGACGCCGAGACAGCCGGCATGAATTATTATCAGAAAATATACGAGACGACCGACGATCCAGAGATAAGGCACATGGCGAAGGAATTTACCGAGGAGGAGCGCGGCCATGTCGCCGAACTGCAAAAATGGATGAGCGCACACAAGGCCGGAACGCCGCTTCCAATTGATCACTAGACCGCGCGGGGCGTGTCGGACCTAGACCGGCCCGCGATTGAGTGATCTCGGGGTTGGGCGGGCATCACCTGTCTCTTCGCCAAAACAGTCGGAGTAATCGTTGCACTCCTGACAGGTCGGAGCAGCGCAAAGCGTGAAGCCCTCTAGTTCACAGAGGCAACGATAAAAGAATTTTTTCCATTTCATGTTTTGTTTATTGCGCGCCGCAAGATCCGGGAATCGCTCGCGCATCAGCCGGCCGAGCTCCTGACGCGAATCCAGCCCAAGGTCTTGCCACAAATGGTTCGGCGACATGCAGCGGCGCGCCATAATAGTTGCGATCCAGCGGGTTTCGGCGGAGTCGTCAACCCGGTGGCGCTGAAACAGATCAAGAAGCTGAATTTCTTCTTCGTCGAGTTCCACATTCTCGGCCCGAGGACGCTTCGCAAGCTGCTCCATCAATTGTGGAGTCCAGACCGCTAGAAGATTGTCGAGGTCTTTGGCGGAAAGCCCCAGCGCCAACTCAAGAGGCGCGTCGGTCTCCCGCGCCTCGTTCCGCGCAATTGTCAGAAGGCATTCGAAAACATGCGCCGTAAAGCGGTCTGTCGGGGGCGCTTGCAGTGAATGGTCCAAAAAGAAGCCTGCCGCCTCGAGGGGCTCCGCCGTCTCGAATTGATTGGCGCCGTGCAGAGCCATCGAGGATCACGCTACGAGTTCGTCTGCGGGAACGTGTGTCTGGCAATTCTTCGGGCATACGCGCGAGCACGCGTTGCAGCCGATGCAGGAGCCCGCATGCTCGACCTTCATGATCTTGCGGTTGAGCTCGCCGTCGAAATCATCCTCATCGTCTTCAGTAACGATCCCAAGGATGTTTCCCGAGTCGTCGACCCCGTAAAGAGCCATGACGTCCTGTGGACAGACCTTGAAGCAGCGCCCGCAACCGATGCAGGTTTCGCCGTCGATTTCCGTCAGATAAAGCGGGGTGTAGTCAGAGCCGTCTCTGGTCTTGAAAGCGCCCATCACGCGGTCTCCAGTTCCTTGAGTTTCTTGCGTGCGGCCTCAAGGGCCGCGTATGCGTCATGGGTTTCCTGCGCGATGCTCATGATGCTGGTCCAGTTGATCGGCAGTTCCTCGGAGAGGTCGTGCAGATTCATCTTCATGTTCATCGCGCGGGCGGAGAGCTTCTTGATTTCCGCCTTCATCTCGTCGATGGAGCTCATGGTCGTATTCCCCTTGTCCTAAAAGTTCGCGACTTCCGGGAATTTCTGGATCATCTCGATCCCGGCGTTGACAAACTTCGAGCCTTCCGCCGCCAGCTTGTCCATGTTCTCAAAGCCGAACCGGTGCACGTCGCGCAGTTGCTTGTTCACCACGATCAGCCGGCCGGCGATAAGGATCATGCGACCAAAACCCTCATGGCTCATTTTCATCATGGGCTGAACCATGACGCCGGTCGCGCGCTCGATCGACAGACCCACGGCATTGTAGAATAGCTCCAGACGCCAAAGGATTTCAGGGTCTGGATCGCCGATGATGGGCAGCAGCTTGCGGGCTTCCTTGTCGACGATGTAAGGCGTCAGCAGGTCGAGGACCTTTTTGCTGTCCCACGTCCCATGGGTGTCCTGCGCGCGCCATTGCTTGATCAGTTCCTTTATGAACAGATTATCCGCAGCGCCTTCTGTGATCGTTTCCGCTTCAGCCATTAGCTGTTTCCTCCTCAAAATCGAACGTCCGCTCCTGGCCTTTGGACAGAATCTTGCGCAGCCACGGCGGCGGCACGCCATTCAGGACCACCTTCAGCTTCTCGAGAAGATCGGTGATTTTCTCAGGCTGCTGGACTTTCATCGGAAAAATGTTGTTAGCCACCACGCGCGCGGCCCCGGAGCCGCCGATGGCCGCTACATAAAGGATGGAGCAATCCTTGATCGCCTCGATTTTCGGAAGGAGCTTGTCCTCATTGCCATCTTCCTGGAGGTCTCCGACGAACTGGACCGCCTCGATGAAGTCGTAACCTTCCGAGGTCAGCTCGTAAATCGCGATGTTCTTCGCCCAGCCGAAGTGCGCGTCGACACGTTCAAGGTCCTGGGTGGCGAATGCGACTTTCATGTTGCCTCCTTCGTCTTTAGGCGATCGTTTCGATCTGGACGAGTTGTTGATCTTGAACGGTCGCGGTGGCGGGTTCATTGTCCCCGAACATTTGCCGCCAAGTTTCGGGATCCGGTTCATGCACCTGGGAGATGAATATGTTGCCGATGGAGAAAATGAGGTTCCGCGTGCCACGATAGCCAACAGTCACCTCATGCGCGGCGCCCAGCCGATCGAACATTGGAAGGCCCAGACGATACAGCGGCACGTCAAGCCTTTCGGCCGTCTGCCGGCCGTGCGAATGGGTCATGATAAGATCAGCGTCCACCGCGCGTTGTTCCAGATCTTCCAGGTCGCCGATCAGAACCTCTTCGGCCGGGAAGCGCTCCAGCAGCGGGGAACTGGTCGTTGTCACTGCGCCAATTACAGTCGCGCCCATTTCCACCAGAAAGGAGCCGACGCTCCACAATAAATCTGGTTCGGCGCCGATGGCGATGCGCTTGCCGCCAAAATGGAAGTGTCCGTCGAGCATTGCGTCGACAAGCTGGCCGCGCTGACGCCGAAGCCTCAGCGGAACCGGTCGTCCGCTGATCTTGGAGAGAAAGGCGACGAAATCGTCACTAGAGCCAAGGCCGGTCAGCCTGTCGAACAGCGCGAAAGGAACGCTGGCGCGCTTTTCGAGAGCGACCGCCGCGCCGCGCATTTGTTCGCCGATCGCGAGCGTCCAGCCGGCCGTTCCCATTTCCGCGATGTCCGCGCGGGTGACGCCACCGAGAGTGGTTGGCGTAAAATCCTGAGGTATGTGACCGTCGAGCGATCCCGAAAGATCAGGCAGAAACGTCGGCTCCAGCCCGAAGGATTCGATGATGTCCCGCAGTTCGTCTATGTCACCTGGCGTGAGGTGACATCCTGCGAGCACGTTGACGCGCTGCGGCGTGCGCTGCGGCGGCGTTTCATATTCCGGGACAAATTCCTCAATGATCTTCGTGACTGTCTTGGCGAAGCCATCCTGGAATGCGTCTTTGAAATCGGGCGTCGAAACATAGACGATGCCAAGGTCGGCAAGCTCAGGATGATGCTTGCGCACAAGCTTCAGGTAGCCCTCGACGTCGTCGCCTTTGGTCTCGGTCACGCCGGTGGAGCAAATGCCAATCACCTGCGGATTTGCGCGCTTGA
>Ga0182012_10003272_pt1 | contig 17316 bp, 13 predicted proteins | sample 612S2SmetaG_FD_120486 | JGI IMG/M metagenome (GOLD analysis project Ga0182012, IMG submission 120486) | Permafrost microbial communities from Stordalen Mire, Sweden - 612S2S metaG | ecosystem: Environmental > Terrestrial > Soil > Wetlands > Permafrost | place: Sweden: Stordalen | collected...
GGAGGACTGTTGGATAATGGGATCCAGGTGCCCCCAGCCAAAGCACCCCAAGGCAGGCAGATAGTAGCAACCAACGCCAACAGAAAGCGAATTCTCGGTGTTTTCATAAGTGATTAGGGGTTGATCCTGAAACGCGCATTGACATGCAGGTGCGGTTACCGCGATCAAAAGGCAGGGAAAACAGGCGGTAAAAAAGCTTTAGCCTGAAGTAGTTGAACAGACGATTCCAGGTTACTTCCAAATTATCACCGCCAACTGAGTGCGGACGGATCATGGGCTTATGGTATCAGTTATGTGCTGAACTTCATAGGAGAATAACCGAGGATTATGTGAAATTCAGGTGACAAGGGGCCACTGGCCTGGTTTGTAAAAAGACACCAAGCTTTTATTTAAGTTAGATCTGCCGGCAAGATGCCGGCAGTACGTTTCGGGGCGATGGCCAATGCCGAGCCTCGTCCTGTTGGCTCATGCGTTATTGAATAAATCCAGGAGTGAACGGAAGTTTGGCCGTGGTTTGACGAGGGGGCGCGGGGCAGTTAGATTTTATCATGATTGATTTGGCTGACATCCAACCGCGCGGCAGACTGGCTTCCGAGAAGTTTACGCCGTTGGCCGAGGAAATTGCCGTGCTCAAGAAGCGGCTGAACGCGGTCATCCTCGCTCACAATTACCAGGTGCCCGAAATCCAGGATGTGGCGGATTTTGTCGGGGATTCGCTCGGCCTGGCGCAGGAGGCAGCGAAGGCGAAAGCCGACGTCATTGTTTTCTGCGGCGTTCATTTCATGGCGGAGACGGCCAAGATTTTAAATCCGCACAAGATCGTGGTGCTGCCGGATCGCGACGCGGGCTGCTCGCTGGAGGAGAGCTGCCCTGCCCCACAACTTGAGGCGTTGCAGAAAACGAATCCCAATTTCTGGACGATTGCCTATATCAACTGCAGTGCGGCAGTGAAGGCATTATGCGATGTCATCGTGACAAGCGGAAACGCGGAACGGATTGTCCGGGCAGCTCCAAAAGACAGGGACCTGCTGTTTGTGCCGGACGAAAACCTGGGCCAATGGGTGATGGAACAGACAGGCCGGCCGATGACGTTGTGGCGCGGAAATTGTTACGCGCACGTGGAATTCCAGCGGGACCAGGTTTTAGCGGCACGGAAGCAATTTCCTGACGCGAAGATCGTGGTCCATCCGGAAAGTCTGCGCGAAGTCCGGGAACTGGCCGACATGGTTTGTTCGACGGAAAAAATGATCACATTCTGCAAAAACGATCCGGCGCGGCGGTTTATCATCGTAACGGAGTCTGGGATTATTCATCGGATGAAGAAAGCGTGCCCGGACAAGGAGTTCCTGTGCGCGCCGATTTTTGACGCGATGCGCGCGCCCACGGACAACTGCCGGTGCAGCGAATGCAAATTTATGAAAATGAACACCTTGCAAAAAGTGCGGGATTGCCTGAGGAATCTTTATCCGCGAGTGGAATTGCCGGCGGAGATTCTGGAACGCGCGCGTCTGCCGATCGACCGCATGCTGGAAATCTCGTCCCGACCGATGGATAATGCGGGTTAAGGACTGGGAAAGCCGCCCGAGTGAGCCGTTGGAAGCTTGCGGGAACCTCTCAGCTAGTGGAAACTATCAGTAAGCGACGGTGTTTACTTCTGAACCGTTCAACTGGTTTCCCCTTATGAAAAAAACAATTAGCCTCATCTTGTCGGCCGGAACGATGGCTTTGTCGGTTGCCGCCGATCCGTCCCTCACCATCTACAATCAAAACTTCGCCGTGGTTCGGGATTCCGTGCCGTTGGACTTAAAGGCAGGCGTGAATGAGGTGCGTTATTCCGGCGCGACCGCTCAACTGGAGCCGGACTCGGTCATCCTGCGCGATCCGAGCGGCGAACATTCGCTGCAGATCCTCGAGCAGAATTATCGCAACGATCCGGTAACGCAAGAATTACTGCTCTCGCTCTTCGAGGGCAAGACGATTGATTTCCAAAATGTGCGGACAAGGGACAATACGCAGGTCACGGAGTTGATCCCCGGCAAAATCGTACGGAGCGGTTATGTGCCCGGCGGCGAGGCGCAGCAACCGATTATTGAGGTGAACGGCAAACTGCAATTTTTTCTGCCCGGGCAACCGTTGTTTCCGGATCTTGGCGATGACACCGTGCTGAAACCGACGCTGAACTGGCTTTTGCAATCAGACAAGGACGGAACGTTTGACGCGGAGGTGGGTTATGTGACGGAAGGGATGAACTGGAGCGCGAGTTACAACCTGGTTTCGCCGGAGAGGGGCGACCTGGTGGATCTGGTGGGCTGGATCACAATGGAAAACAACTGCGGCAAGACGTTTGAAAACGCTTCAATCAAATTGATGGCAGGGGATGTGAATAAAATCCAGCCTCCGGGAGAATTTGGCGGCGAGCGGCGGATTTTTGCCATGGCGGCGATGGGTGGCGCTGCCCCACAACCTGCGGTAACCGAAAAAGCGTTTGACGAGTTTCATCTCTATTCAATCGCGCGGGCGACCACGCTACACGATCGCGAGACGAAACAGGTGGAATTTGTCCATGCCGAACGGTTATATGCGCCCACGATTTATGTTTACGACGGTGCGGAGGATTTCCGTTTTTACGGCGGCTTGAATTCCGACCAGAACTGGGGGCAAAGCGACAACAAAAAAATTGTGGTGCAACGTGAATTTGTAAACGCGGAAACGAATCATCTTGGGATCGCACTGCCGGCTGGCAAGTTACGATTCTACCGGCGGGATGACGGGGGACAATTGCAGTTTGTAGGCGAAAACACGATCGATCATACTCCACGCAACGAAACTATCCGGGTGACAACCGGAAATTCCTTCGACCTGGTGGGCGAACGCAAACAGACGAACTTCCATCTGGACTCGGACAACAAATGGCTGGATGAATCCTTTCAAATTAAATTGCGCAACCGCAAGAAGTCGGAACCGGTGACGATCCGGGTGGTGGAACATCTTTACCGCTGGAGCAATTGGGACATCACCGACAAGTCGGATGATTTTACCAAGACCGACTCGCAGACGATTGAATTTCGGGTGCCCGTCAAGCCGGATGAAGAAAAAGTAGTGACTTACACGGTGCATTATTCATGGTAAAAGTGCACCTGAATCAAGTTGCCCAACGAGTCGAAGCTTAAGCGGCAGGCAGAGTCAGTCGAAGCTTTTGCTGAATTTCTTTTCGCCAGTTGGTTGAGACCCCGGCCTGCGCGGCGTAATCCGGCCAATTTGCGACGGCGGCACGAACCTCCTCGATGATGGCTTCGGCGCGGCCGCGTTTCATCAGTGCGCTCCTTGCGCAGGCGCTAAAATCCGCCAGGGTAAAACCATCGCGCTTCCCGTTCATGGACATTTGATGGGTGGCAGTCCAATCGCCGGCCGGATTGTGGCTGTAGGTCACATCAAAGGCGGGGGCGAGCGACCAGCTTCGGGACTTGTCCATCAGGAAGGCAATGTTCTTGACGTGATCATCCTGATTGCGGGCGAAAATATTGAAGGTCATTCGCCGGAACTGTTCTTCCACTGACGACATGGGCAGATTCAATTGGCGGATGACCAGCAATGCCTGTTCATAAGAATAAACGCCCGCCTGATTGAAATCATAATGCGCCAGCGCACAAAGTGACTGCATATGTAATTTGGCACCGCCCTCGATCCGGTCGAATCGCCTGGTCATAAAATGCCGGCGCCCATTTTCCTCAAGCAGACGGCACTCGTTCATAGTCACACCCGCCGCCCGCGCCATGAGGAAGTAAGCAAATTCGATCGCGCCGTAGCCTTTGGGGTCTTCAAGTTCCTTATCCTTGTTGCCGGTCACGCCATCGAATTTCAGCAGCCAGTAATCGAATCCCTTGCCGGCTTCGACCTGCCCCGAACGCACTTCGTTGGTATCGCGGTTCCAGGCAATGACAGCTTTGGCCCTCGCTCCCCCGGCGGAGGTGCCGACGCGCAAAATATCGCTCAAGGCATTCTTCCGGCTGGCAGCGGCAAAGGTGGCCTGCAAGTTTTTGCGGTGGCTTAGAATTTCGGAGGCCAGCCTGACGAGGGCATCGATCTCGATTTTTTTGGTCCGCTGCGGCTTCGGCCCCGTGGCGGGTGCAAATTCGATGGCACCCATACCACGCGTACCGATATAACAGAGCCGCTCCACGGCGTTGAAACTTTCCGGTCGTCGCCCTTGGGTGGCAAGCCACGCATCAATCAGGGCGTTACCGAAACGGTCAGGCAAGGAATCCGCGAGCAATCCGGGCAGGCCGTGAAACGTCTGGAGCGGCAATTCTGGAAATATATACACACGGTCGCTCGACGGCATGCTGATGGGCGAAACCTGGATGCCGCTCCGGGCAAACGCCGGATCGTACTGGAACGCGGCATGGCTGGCTCCATCCTCCAACGTCACCGCCCCGATGGTTCGGCCCCAGAGCTTTACTTCGGCCAAGGTCATGCTTCATTCCCCCATTGCCATTTTGGGGTGGAAGGTTTGGCAATCCGGGGAGCAGAAGCCCGCCGACGTTTCCGGCCGGCAAGTTTCAATTGAGCCATGGGGCCGGGCACCGGTTCCGGCAGCAATAGATCGAATCGCTCCAACAGACCAAGCACGCGGCACACACGGATGAAACCAGACAACTGCGTCGCCACCGCCCCGGCTTCCAGCCGTTCGACCGTACGCTTCGAAACGCCAGCCTGTTCCGCCAATTGGGCCTGGGTAAAATTACGGTCAAGCCTGATTTTGGCCAGCCGGCCGCCTAACTCGGCCAGCACACCGTCATCCGTGGCTTGCTTTTCAATCTTCATAATGCGTCATTTATGATGATTAATAATATATTTGTCAATTTATTCGTCATGTATGACGATAAATAACAAAGCATTTAACTCGCCACTTATGGCGAAAAGAGATATAAAATGGCTTTAATTCGCCATTAACGGCGCCCCCGACGGTTACATCCGGCAGATCAATAACTCGCGCTCGTAGATGAGTTCCTTGGGGAGGCGATCGTGGAGATCGAAGAAGAATTCCTCCTGGCCAATGATCTCGGTGCGCCAGGCGGCGCGGTCAAAGGTTTGCAATTCATCGAATTTGGCCTTGGGAAATTTCAACCCAGTCCAGTCGATGTCCTCGTAGCGCGGCATCCAGCCAATGGGTGTTTCTTTTCCGAGGGCGCGGCCGTGGACGCGGTCGACGATCCATTTGAGCACACGGAGGTTCTCGCCAAAGCCGGGCCAGAGAAACTTGCCATCGGCACCTTTGCGGAACCAATTAACGTGAAAAATCTTCGGAGTTTCGGAGAGGCTGCGCTGGATCGTGATCCAGTGGCGGAAATACTCACCCATGTGGTAGCCGCAAAACGGAAGCATGGCCATCGGATCGCGGCGCACCTTGCCGATGGTACCGGCGGCGGCGGCGGTCATTTCCGATCCCATGGTGGCGCCGGTATAAACGCCACTGGACCAATTAAAGGCCTGATAGACGAGCGGCAGCGTGGTGGCGCGACGTCCGCCGAAGACAATGGCGCTGATGGGCACGCCCTCGGGCTTTTCCCAATCCGAATCGATGGTGGGACATTGGCTGGCCGGGGCGGTAAACCGAGCGTTGGCATGGGCGGCCTTGGCGCCGGTCTGTTTGGCGATTTCCGGAGACCATTCCCTGCCCTGCCAGTCAATGGCGTGCTTGGGCGGTTCATCGGTCATGCCTTCCCACCAAACCCCACCTTCGTCGGTGAGGGCGACATTGGTGAAAATGGTGTTTTTTGACAGGGCGGCCATGGCATTGGGATTGGTGCGCTGGCCGGTGCCCGGGGCCACGCCAAAAAAGCCGGCCTCGGGATTGATGGCAAACAAGCGGCCTTGGGCATCCGGCTTGATCCACGCGATGTCGTCACCCACGGTCCAGATTTTCCAACCCTTTTGCTTAAAAGCGGGCGGCGGGATCATCATGGCAAAATTGGTCTTGCCGCAGGCGCTGGGAAAGGCGGCGACAATGTAAGTTTTTTCGCCCTTGGGATTTTCGACGCCAAGAATGAGCATATGTTCGGCAAGCCAGCCTTCGTCCCGGGCCATGGCACTGGCGATGCGCAGGGCGAAACATTTTTTTCCGAGCAAGGCATTGCCGCCATAACCGGAGCCGTAGCTCCAGATCTCGCGCGTTTCGGGAAAATGAACAATGTATTTTTCCGAATTACAGGGCCAGGGAACGTCTTTTTTACCCGGTGCCAGCGGGGCGCCAACAGAATGCATGCAGGGAACGACGCGGCGAAAATCGTGATCAATCAGCTCGAACACTTTCACACCGATGCGGGCCATGATGCGCATGTTTACGACGACATAAGGCGAATCCGTCAATTGCAGACCAATCTGCGACATCGGCGAACCAATCGGCCCCATGCTGAAGGGCAGCACGTACATGGTCCGCCCGGCCATGCAACCAGTAAACAAGCCGCGCAAGGTTTTGCGCATGGTGTAGGGATCTGACCAATTGTTGGTGGGGCCGGCGCCGGACGGAGACAGCGAACAAATGAAGGTTCGCTCCTCGACGCGAGCGACGTCGCTGGCGTCCGATCGGGCGAGGAAACAACCCGGCCATAATTTATGATTCAGGCGGGTTAACGTGCCGGTGGAAACCATTTCTTCGCATAGAGCATCGTTTTCCCGCTGGGAGCCGTCAACCCAGTGGATTTGGTCCGGCTGACAGAGCGCGGCCATTTTATTGACCCAGCGGATAAGGTGAATGTTTTTGCTTAAGGGTTTGTTTGATTTCATAGAATCAGTGGGGGTAGATGACCTCACTAAATTCATTCAAACAAAAAAGCCGGAAAAATGAAATGATAATTCAGCGCAGGAAGCGAGAAATTGTCAATCTTGACAAGGGCAATTTCGGTTCGTTAAATGGCAACCAATGATCAGAGGGATGAAGGGGGGGGATTCAATTTTTCTTCCAAGCCAGGATTCAATCATGCCAACCGGGCATTCCTTCTACTGAACGTGTAATTTAAGAAGTCTCAACAAGCCAAAGAAGGAATCACTGAATGAATATGTTTACCTGTGCAAAATGCGGCGGGGAATGGCCTGAGAATTATTGCCCCCAATGTTCGCAGACGATTGACCGGACGATTTTGCCGCAGAGTTCCACCGCTCCCGCCAATGGATTGCCGCCGCCGTTGTCAGCTTCAAACGCACCGCCAACGGACTGGCAGGCGGTTCCACCAAAAATAACATCACTCGGTGAATCGCCGCAAATCGCAGTGAAACCAACAGAGATATCTTGCGATGGCAACTTTCTGGTGTCTCAGTTGGATGCGCGAAAACGCAGTGGTTACCGCACGGTTGCCAGCACGCGCGGAGGATTGACAATTGGGAATATTTACGCGGGAGCCGGAGCGATCGTGCTGCGCAAGCGGGCAAGTTTCGCCGTCAGTGTTTTACTTTTTATCATTTCCTTGGTTGGCGCCGGGTTATTGCTGGCGCTCGCCAATGCAATCCTTGGCAGCCGGTTACCCCAGATATTTACACCGGAATGCATGGTACCAGCTGCATTAATCATCGCGAGCGGCATACCCGCCGCGGTTGCCTGGCGAGTGGGGCGTTTCCAACGGACAATCGAGATCAACGAGCTTACCCGAGTCGAGGCCGGTATCACGCAAGTTCGATTTGAAATCCAGCGAAGTTCAGCGGCAGAGGTTGGTTCGACAACGATTGCAGGAGGAGGGTATCCAACCGAAATGTCTGAAAAGTTGATTTTTTCACCCTTCAAAGAAAAGTTAACAACCGAGCTCGTTCAGGTGCTGCAAAATCTCGGGATTCCGGTTCATGAGCGCGGCAAGGCAGAGCAAGCGGAATTTGCCCAAAGGCTTTCTGACGCGACTCCAAGAGCTTGGGTCACGCCGGTGATATTGGGGATTAATGTGATCGTGTTCCTATGGATGGGTGTCTCCGACAGCGGGGCCTTTCAGAATCCCTCAATCAATTTCCTGCTGCGTTGGGGGGCAGATTTTGGACCATTGACGGTGACGGGCCAGCAATGGTGGCGACTTCTCACCTGCTGTTTCGTCCACGGCGGCTTTTTCCATATACTCTTTAACATGTTGGCCCTGTGGCAAGCCGGCCGCACTGTGGAGAAACTGCTGGGAAACTGGTTTTTTCTGGCGGTCTATTTGGGTTGCGGTTTGGTGGGCAGCCTGACGTCAATTTATTTTCAGCCGCAACTTGTTTCTGTAGGAGCTTCCGGAGCCATTTTTGGAGTTTACGGCGCGTTACTGGGTTATAGCGTCCGTCAGCACGAGGCCATGCCGCGGGAAATCCGGAACAATTTGATAAAGTTTGGTGCCGTGTTTGTGCTCTATAACGTGATCTCCGGAATCAACTCATTCGTGCAAAGCATGTCGCAGGGGCAAGGTCCTCATATTGACCTCGCGGCTCATGCCGGGGGGCTGGTATCTGGACTCTTGTTCGGCTTCATGGCTGGGCGGCCCCTGGAACTGGCGAGCCGACGGGCCGCGACCAAGCAGCAAGCCCTCCAGCTGGCCGGCAGTATGGTCGCAATGGCCGTTTTGCTGTTCCCGCCTGTGTTTAGGAATGGGCAGCACAGTCTGGGCAATTACCGTGAACTAGCCGGTCGATATGCTGCCGGCGAAGGAGTGGCGAAGGATTCCGCATCCTTCGCATATTGGTTGCAAAGAGCGGCCGAGCTGGGTGACGTGAGCGCGCAAAAAACCCTCGGGGCCATTTACTACCGGGGTGAAGGGGTCGAGAAGAATATCGATGAGGCGATTCGATGGATGACGAAGGCAGCTGAACAGAATGATACGGACGCCGAGAAATTTCTGGCGGGAATATATTTTTCCGGCCAGGGGGTGCCGATCAATACGCCTGAAGGAATCAAGTGGCTGACGAAGCTCTCGGACCAGGGTGCGGACCAAGATTGCAATGACATAGAGAAGGCCTTGGGGCTTGCCTATTGTAGCGGCACCGGGGTGCCTCAAAATCTAGCGGAGGGCGTGAAGTGGCTGACGAAGGTTGCCAACCGGGGTGATGAGGATGCCCAGGCAAAGCTAAGAGCCTTGGGCTCCGCAGCAGCGGCGGGTCCACCTAATGGACAATAGTAATCGCTGAAGACGACAGCCGGCTGCCGGTTCGCACTTGCCAAAATTCCAAGCTTTGGCATCGTCGCAATATGGAATCATACGAACTGCTGCGTGAGGTCCTGGACAAAAAAAACGCCAAGGAAGTTTCGGCCGATCTACAGCTGTCCACCTCAATGATCTACAAATGGGCGCAGCCTTCGGCGAACGATGGCGGGGTGGAAAACCCGCTTGACCGGGTGGAGGCGTTGTACCAGAGCACCGGCGACCAGCGATTAATCCAGTGGCTCTGCCAGCGGGCAGGCGGCTTTTTCATCCTCAACCCGAAGAACGCGCCGCACCCGCACTACATGATTCCGGCGACGAACCAAATCGTCCAGGAATTTGCCGATTTGCTGCATGTGATTGCCATGGCGACGGCGGACAACCAGATTTCACCGGTGGAAGCCGCTCAAATCCGGGTGCGTTGGGAGGAATTGAAAACGGTGACGGAGGGGTTTGTGGCGGGATGCGAGGAGGGGGATTTTGGACCGATGAAGGACGGGATCGCGACGAAAACGATCGAAGAACGAAAGTAAGCAAGAGAGAACTTTTTGCATCATGACGCAACGCCTGCCTCACGTGTACATCGCCCGCCACGGGGAAACAGCCTGGAGCCTGTCCGGACAACATACCGGCTTGACCGATTTACCTTTGACGGAGAACGGGCAGAAGAATGCTCGAAATCTGGGCGAGCGGTTGCGCGGAATGAAGTTTGCCAAGGTGTTTACGAGCCCGCTGCAACGCGCGGCCAAGACCTGCGAATTGGCCGGCTTTGGGGCCATCGCCCAGACGGATGCAGACTTGGTGGAATGGAATTACGGGGATTACGAAGGATTGCGCCGGGAGGAAATCCTGGCGAGGAGACCGGGTTGGGAAATTTTTCGCGACGGCTGCCCCGGCGGCGAATCGCCAGCCGAGGTGGCAGCACGTGCCGACCGTGTGCAGGGGCGATTGCGCAGGATTGAGGGGGAAGTGCTGATTTTTTCGAGTGGCCATTTCCTGCGGATGTTCGCCGCCCGCTGGCTTGGGTTGGAGCCGGTGGCGGGAAACTGGTTTTTGCTCAGCACCGCCAGCCTAAGCATATTGACCTACGGCCACGAGTTGAGCGAACCCGCCATGCAATTGTGGAACGACACGAGTCATGTCAGCGGGAGCAAACCATGAAACAAACGATTTAAACCGGACGGTACGATCCGCGATGAACCAAAGGAGATTTTCGCGGTCGAATGGCGAGCCTACCAAAGCACCAAACTTAATATGAAATCAAAAACCAAATTCTTGAACCAGCGACCAGCCTGGAAAGCCCTGGCCGCCCACCACAAACAAATTCAAAAGCTGCATCTCCGCAAACTTTTTGCGGATGACCCGAAGCGGGGACAACGTTTTTCCACCGAAGCCGCCGGGTTGTTCCTGGATTATTCCAAGAACCGGATCACGGAGAAGACTTTAAAACTGCTCTTGCAGCTCGCCGACGAGTGCGGGCTGCGTGCCAAGCTGAACGCGATGTTTGGCGGCGAAAAAATCAACGTCACGGAAAACCGCGCGGTGCTCCACGTGGCCCTGCGCGCGCCGCGGGATGAACAGATCGTGACGGACGGCAAGAATGTGGTGACGGAAGTGCACGCGGTGTTGGACAAGATGACGGCATTTGCCGGCCGGGTGCGCAGTGGCGAATGGAAGGGCCATTCCGGCAAGCCGATCCGGAATATTGTCAATGTGGGCATAGGCGGTTCAGACCTTGGCCCGGTGATGGCTTACGAAGCCTTGAAACATTATAGCCGGCGCGAACTGGTGTTTCGCTTCGTGTCCAACGTGGATGGAATTGATTTTCACGAGGCGACTCGCGACCTGGATCCGGCGGAGACGCTGTTCATTATCTCGTCGAAGACATTCACCACGCTGGAGACCATGACGAATGCGCAAAGCGCCCGGGAATGGCTGCTGGCCGGTTTGGGCGGCAATGCGGCCGCGGTAGCGAAGCATTTTGTGGCGGTGTCGACCAATGCGGAAAAGGTTTCCGCGTTCGGCATTGATACGGCGAACATGTTTGGTTTCTGGGACTGGGTGGGCGGACGGTATTCCATGGACTCGGCGATCGGCCTTTCGACATTGCTGGCTGTTGGTCCGGAGCATTTTCGAGCGATGCTGGACGGCTTTCATGAGATGGACGAGCATTTCCGCAGCGCGCCGTTTGAGAAAAACCTGCCGGTGTTGATGGGACTGCTGGGCGTCTGGAATACGAATTTCTTGGGGGCGGAAACCACTGCAGTGCTGCCTTACGAACAGTATTTAAAGCGGTTCCCGGCCTACCTGCAACAGTTGACGATGGAGAGCAACGGGAAACACGTGACGCTGGGTGGCAAGACAGTGGGATACCAGACCTGCCCAGTCTACTGGGGCGAACCCGGCACCAACGGCCAGCATTCCTTTTATCAATTGATTCACCAAGGGACGCGGCTGATCCCGTGCGACTTCATTGCCTTCGGCCACGCCCTGACACCGCTGGGACGGCATCATGACATCCTGATGGCGAATGTTTTTGCGCAAGCGGAAGCGCTCGCGTTCGGAAAAACAGCGGAAGAAGTGAAGGCCGAAGGCACGGCGGAAGCACTGGTGCCCCATCGCGTATTTGAAGGCAACCGCCCGTCCAACACGATCCTCGCGGAGCAGCTGACGCCGGCGATCCTGGGAAAACTCGTTGCTCTCTATGAGCACAGCGTCTTCACCCAGGGCGCGATCTGGGACATCGATTCCTTTGATCAATGGGGCGTGGAACTGGGAAAAGTGCTGGCCCAGCGAATCATTCCAGAGCTGGAAAGTACGAGCCCGCCAAAATTGAAACATGACAACTCCACGAATCAATTGATTCGCCGCTACCGGAAGATGAACGGGCGGTAGTAAGGACTTGGTCGTCTGGCGGATTGTTACGGGTGATTGCCCGGGGTTTAAGCCAAAAGGAAGGACTGAATTGGTAGGCCCACCTCACCCTGCCCTTTCTCCCGTTGGGGCGAGGGGTTAGGGTTTCACGCTTTCGGATTGGCGCAAACCATTGCAACTCGCCAACCACGGATCATCTATAAAAGATCAGAAGTGCGTCCACCCATCCAGCCCCAGATATATGTCGAACCTCGCCCAGAATGGCCATCGTGTTTCTTGAAGCACTTTACTAATTCCGGTGATCGCCCTGATTGAAGAAATGCCCGGCCCAGTCGAGGAATACCGGCCAATTGGGCGCATCGGTGTGGCCTTCGGTGTGCTGGCGAAAAGCAAGGTCGCCACTAACCAAGGCGGTGCCGGTGGGGGGAAAGTTGGTCGTCCCAAGGTCTTTGGCGCCCAGCAACTGATAAACCGGCCCGGCGGCCGCAGCGGCCATGAACATGCCCCGCGCATCAACCCAACCGTCCCCCTGCGTGGCGCCGCCCCCGATGAAGACCGGACGCGGAGCACAGAGGGCGATCAACTCATGGGCGTCCACAGGGAGGTGATTCCAGTTCAGCGGGCCGGCGTATTTCAGGAAATTGCCTGCCATCCAATGAGACTCACCGCTGCCGGCAATATTTTCCACGGTTTCACCCCAGTTGCGGCGGGATAATTTGGCACCGACTTCACCGGATGAACTAATATAGGCAATGGCAAAACGCCGATCATAGGCCATGGCAACGAGCGCGGCTTTGCCATACCGCGAATGCCCTTCAATGCCGACGCGATGGGCGTCGACACGGGGGTCGGTCTCAAAATAATCCAAGGCGCGGCTCGCGCCCCAGGCCCAGGCTCGCAAGGCGCCCCAATCATCCGGCTGGCGATGCTCGCCGTGGTTTGCCAGACCGATGATGCCGCGAGCCAGGCCGTTGCCATTATCCGCCTGCACACTGGTGGGAATGATCGTGGCATAGCCCCAACCCTTTGTCAGAACCTGCTGCTGCCAAGCCGTTGCGCCCGCAAATAAACTGTCGCGGGGAGGGCCGCGAAAGCGACCAAAGGCGCTGAAATCAAAGGTCAATTGGAGAATCACGGGAACAGGCGCCGTTTGCCGGGCCGGCGTGGCCAACGTTAACTCGATGTTAACGGAGATGTTAGTGTCCGATTGGTTGTCAACGGAGCCGGTGAATTTGCGGAGGAGCACAGGGATGGAACCCCTGAGTTCGTTGGTCTGGCTGGTCTGCTGCCATACCACCTTGGGCAGGTTGGCGGGCACACGGCCATACATTTCCCGGTCAAAGTCCTCGACAATTTCCGGGCGCCGTTGTTCCCACCACTGGGCGGCGGTGGTGACTTTTTCGCCGCTTTTCAATAACAGCGGATCAGGCAAATCCGGAAAGGGGTTGGCCTTTGATTCATCGTAATTGGCATAATACGGTGAATTGGTGTTACTCCCATCCCTGCCCCGCCGGAGCGATTTGATATTCAGCAGCTCCATCATCCGCTGGTGATCGGACTCGCTGTCTCGAAATCCGGCCACGTTGAAACCACGAGGCAACGGCGGTTGAACGGGCTTCGGGCCATTTGAGCAGATGCGGAGTCAAGGACGACGAGGCTCAGCCAAAACAGACCCAAAGCCTTGATCGGGTAATGGGATTTTGTCGCTTTCATTATTTAGATGGTGTTGGCAAAGATTATTCACCGCATTTGTTTGAGGACAGAACAATTTCGAATTTTATCCTTGAAACGGTCCGGGTTCAGACAACGATTTGGTATGCTGAATCCATTTTCACTCAAGGGCGAAACCACGTTGATTACCGGAGGAGGCAGCGGTTTGGGCTTGGGAATCGCGAAAAGTTTTGTCCAAGTTGGGGCAAAGGTAGTCCTGGTTGGACGCCGGGAAGACGTACTGCGGCAGGTGGCGAAGCAACTAGGAAAAGCGGCGTCATACGAAGCCTGCGACATCACCCAACTCCCGGAAGGGGATGATTTTATTCGAGGCCTCGAAAAGCGCGTCGGTGCGATTTCCATCCTGGTGAACAACGCCGGCATCCACCTGAAAAAGCCAGCCGTGCAGACGACGACGGCGGAGTTCATGGCGGTGTTTCAAACCCACGTTACGGCGGCTTTCAGCCTGAGTCGCATGGTGTTGCCGGGCATGATGAAACGCAAACACGGGAACATCCTGTTTACCGCGTCGATGGCCTCGTTGTTTGGCATTCCACTCGTGAGCGCCTATTCGGCGGCAAAGTCGGCTCATCTGGGACTGGTTCGTTCGCTGGCTACGGAGGTCTCGCCTCACGGCGTGCGGGTGAATGCCATTGCGCCGGGCTGGATTCAATCGGACATGATGCAGCGGGCCCTGAAGGGCGACCCGGAACGCTCCGAAAAGATCCTCAGCCGCACGCCCATGAACAGTTTTGGCAGGGCGGAAGATATCGGCCTGGCGGCAACTTACCTGTGCTCGCCGGCCGCGAAGTTTGTGACCGGAATCGTTCTGCCAGTAGACGGCGGCGTAAGTATCGGTTTCCAACATCAATCCGCTGCCAGATCCAAAATTGCCATTCGACCGTTGACAGGGGCAGTTGGCATGATATTGTTGTCGACAACAACAATATACATATGGACGGCTCGTCCATCGCCATGCGCAAGATTGAATTGCCTACTTTTCAAGTCGCCACGAGTGAGACCGCCCGGGATATCAACCGGCGGATCGTGTTGAACCTGATTCGCAAGCACCAGCCGATTTCGCGCGCGGACCTGTCGCGCCAGACGGGCTTGCAGCGCAGCACCGTTTCCGCGATCACCGAGGAATTGATCTCGGAGCGCTGGGTGACCGAGGGTGCGGTCAACAACCTGCCCCGCGGCCGCAAGCCGACATTCCTTCACCTAAACTCCACGCGCTCGGGCATTTTTGGGATCAACGTGCGGCCGTTTACCACAAACATGGCGCTGGCCGATCTTTCGGGCCGTTTTCTGGTGCAGGAAACTTTCAAGACACCGGCTTCGCCAGATGAATTCGTCGGACAAATCAGCCAGCGGATCCAAGATTTGAAAAAGTTACGCCCGGAAATGTGTTATGAGGGCATTGGGTTGAGCCTGCCGGGCCGCATTGATCTCTCCACCCAACGCTTTGTGTTCGCGCCCAACCTGGGCTGGAAACGCGAGGATTTAAAACAACAACTGGAAAGCTCGACAGGCCTGGGGGTGGAACTGGAGAACGAGGCCAACGCGTGTGCGCTATCGGAGTATTGGTTTGGGAAGCACCCGGAAAGCATGCGGAACATTATCGCGGTGGCTGTCTCGGAGGGTATCGGGGTTGGCATGATTTTGAACGGCCAACTGGTCCGCGGACCGTCGGGGTTGGCGGGCGAATTCGGGCATGTCACCTTGGGCGATGGCGGGCCCAAATGTGCGTGCGGCAATCACGGCTGCTGGGAGGTTTATGCCTCCAATTCCGCTGCCCTGCGATATTACCGCGAGAAAACTGCGCTCAAGAATGGCAATGGTTCCGGAAAACGTTCCGTCGCCTGCCCTGACAACTTTGACGACCTGATGGCGCTGGCGGAACACGGAAATCCCGTGGCGACGGAAGCGGTTGACGAAATGGCGCTTCATCTCGGCGCAGGCATCGCCATGTTGGTGACTGGGCTGGCCCCGGACTTGATTGTGGTGGTGGGCGAAGTCACGCGGCTTTGGGAAGATGTCGGTCCGATCATCAACCGGGAAATCGAGCGGCGATCCTTCACGCATGCCGCGACGCGCGTGATCGCCAGCGGACCGGCGCCGCTACCACGGCTGCGCGGCATCATTGCTTTCGTACTACAGAAACGTTTCGGGATAACACAAAATACATAAACCAAAAAAAACGCGCCAAGGACGCCAGCCATTGCGGGGGAAAAACCGGGCACTAGAAACAGACCAGAAAACATTTATGAGCACTGCATTCAAAAACATCACACACATCAAATATGAGGGCCCCGGCTCGAAGAACCCGCTGGCCTTCAAACATTATAACGCCGAAGAAATTGTCGAAGGTAAAACGATGCGCGAACATTTGCGGTTTGCCGTGGTTTATTGGCACACCTTCCGCGGCACTGGCTCGGATCCGTTCGGCGCCGGGACGATGCAACGTCCCTGGGATGACGGCAGCAACTCAATTGCCAACGCCCAAAAACGGGCGCGGGTGGCGTTTGAGTTCATGGACAAGCTTGGGGCACCGTTTTACGCGTGGCACGACCGCGACGTGGCGCCTGAAGGCAAAACGCTTGGTGAATCGAACAAGAATTTTGATGCCGTGGCCAAGGTGCTTAAGGAAGAACAGAAGCGCACCGGCATTCGACTGCTATGGGGGACAGCCAATTTGTTCTCAAATCCGCGCTTTGTGCACGGGGCCAGCACTAGCTGCAACGCAGATGTCTTTGCCTTCGCCGCGGCGCAGGTGAAAAAGGCGATGGAAGTCACGCATGAACTTGGGGGCGCAGGATATACGTTCTGGGGTGGACGCGAGGGTTACATGACCCTGCTCAACACCGATATGAAACGCGAGCAGGAACATCTCGCCCGCTTCCTGCACCTGGCAGTGGCGCACAAGAAGCAGATCGGTTTCAAGGGTCAGTTTTACATTGAACCGAAGCCGAAAGAACCCACCAAACATCAATATGATTCAGAAGCGGCAGCCTGCCTGAATTTTTTGCGTGAATACGATTTGCTGCCTCACTTTAAACTGAACATTGAAACAAACCACGCCACCCTGGCGGGTCATAGCATGCAGCATGAGCTGGAAGTGGCGGGGTCAGCGAAGGCGCTGGGTTCAATTGATGCGAACACTGGGGACGAACTGCTCGGCTGGGACACCGACCAATTCCCGACCAACATTTACCTGACGACCTACACGATGCTGACCATCTTGAAATATGGCGGGCTAACTACGGGAGGCGTTAATTTTGACGCGAAAGTCCGACGCGAAAGCTTCGAACCCATCGATTTGTTCTATGCCCACATCGGCGGGATGGACGCGTTTGCGCGTGGCCTTAAAATTGCGGCGGCGATCCGGAAAGACGGACGACTGACCGAATTTGTGAAGGAACGCTATGCGTCTTGGGATACCGGTATTGGCGCCAAGATCGAATCCGGCAAAGCTACTCTCAAAGAGATCGAGGCGTACATTCTCAAGAGGGGTGAAGTCGAGCCGAACGTCAGCGGGCGTCAGGAATACCTGGAGAATCTGATCAACGAATTCGTCTGATTA
>Ga0182012_10003273_pt1 | contig 17315 bp, 15 predicted proteins | sample 612S2SmetaG_FD_120486 | JGI IMG/M metagenome (GOLD analysis project Ga0182012, IMG submission 120486) | Permafrost microbial communities from Stordalen Mire, Sweden - 612S2S metaG | ecosystem: Environmental > Terrestrial > Soil > Wetlands > Permafrost | place: Sweden: Stordalen | collected...
CAAGACGACAGCGGTACCGTCTGGGTATCGTTGAGCGATACCGACAGCGGCAGACGGATCGCCGTTTAGCAACTCTGTACTAAACGAAGCTACAACCTCCATTCCGTAGCTTCTCAGAGCGGTGAAATAGGCAGCATGCCAATCGCGGGCGGCACGGTTAATGCGAGGAACGGTTGTTAGATCTGTCCGCCAGAAGTCAGCGGTGGCCATGAGTGTGGAATTCAGCCCGCCATCCTGCGTGAGAGTATACGGAGTTCCATCAATTCCCCCACTCAAGACGTTTGAGGGCGCCGAAACTGTTAAGTAAGGACTATTTGTCGCCAACTGAAAGACTATGCCGTTTCCAGCCGTCCCCATGGCACGCGCTGTCACCGTTAAGTTCGCTCCGTTCGCGCTCGCCCAAACAAGATTCGTTCCCACATTGATAAGGGCCGCAAACGCTTGAGCTACGGTAGCACTAGTGTCATCGGGCAACACCAAGTGACTTATGAGTGTACTTCCTCCTGCAACTGAGGCTTGGTTTGCCGCTAAAGCGAATTGGATGTAAGGACTAGTAGCCGCTGATATCAAGTTCAGGGTTACGGTCAAACTCGCATATTGTGTACCGCTCCGTACAATTTCATAGAACCACAGAGCCCCTGTGTAGTGATTCACCCGGCCCGTGAATCCCAACTTGTTGATTAGCCATGCTGTCCGCTCTGCCGGCAAAGACTGCGAATGGTAGGTGTCCCAGTCAGTGGCCAGCGCCAGTTGAGGATAAGGAGTGAAATCCGGAAGGGTGTTGGTGGGATAGACAATCTCAAAGAAATCGAAATAGAGCGTTTGTCCTGAGGTACCGGCATGAACAATATTCACAGTGTGGGTTCCCGCAGCAAGCGTGCCAAGCGGATAGCGAATGAGTACGTCTTCCCCATTCAGCGTCAGTAGAATCGGCATGGGTGAACCTTTGTCGACAGTAACGTTGACGATAGGAGCCAAACTGGTGCGGCGCAGCCCAAAATAGAGTTGGTGCGGGGCGGTCTCGGAATACGTCACAGTACAGGTATCTCCTGGCTCGCTTGTAACATGGATCTTGCTGCCCGAATAGTTTCCTGTTTGAACCTCCCAAGAACCGGAGAACGCTACAGTGTTATCGGTATCTTCAATCCGGCGGCCTCCCGGACCAGCAAAACTATACGCGAGATTCGCGCCACTTACCGACCAATTGGAAACGATAACTTGGAACTCCGTCTGGGAGAACTCTCCGGACTGGAGATCCGCCGACCAAGTCCAGCGAAGTTTTCGCACATTCGTTGTTGGCACCGTCTGGAGCGTATTGGGCTCAGCGTCGGTGGTGCCACTGAGGTTGCCGAAATTGATCGTCACCAGGTACTGACCTGGAAAGGATCCCCCGGAAAAGCTGGACGAAGGAGTCTGCCAAACTAGGGATCCATTTTCTGAGAATCCGTACATTGTGATTCGATTTCCATTAGCCCCATCAAGGCTGCCGTTCCCTGAGGTAGACACACAGTAGACAGTTACTGAGCCCCCGGAATATCCAGCAGTGAATTTGCTAGACCCACTATTGATTGCTACAGCAATGCCCTTTGCGATATCGCTAAGCTGGTCGCCGGCTTGAACAACGTAATAATAGTGTTCTTCCAGAAAGGCTAACCCAACTCGGGCTCCTACGCCGGGAGACGCCATTAAGGTCATCACAGCGGAGGCCGGTTTCGCGGATCCCCCAACGGGAACAGCATTGTCTGCGAGATCAACATAATACACGGTGTCTGTGCCATCGGTCCCGGTTACCCATAACCGGAGCTTGTCCCACGACACCACTGGAAAGAGATTCGATTGAATCGGAATGCATCCGGTGCGTTGTTCCTGATAAGTGAGGGTCAACCCGCTCAAATTGCCATCTGGCAAATAACGGAGCGAGGGATGTTCGAACACGTTGTCACGATTCCACTCGACCACCGCCCAGTCAAATTGTTGGCGCCATTTTCCCGATAGCACAAAGCCGTCACTCGTGGCAGAGCTTAGAGCGGCTATGGCAGAAGGGGTGAGAAAATATGCCTGGAGATCGCGATTTGGAGTTAACTTGTTTATTCTTTCTGGCATTGTGATTACATCCTTATCGTTACTGTCAAATCACGGCCTGGGCTGACCCCAGATGCGGGGTTGCCAGAAGTAGAAACATTCAGAGCGACATTGATACTGAGCAAGGCTCCCTCCATCAGAGGAGGTAAATTTACGCCATCAACGATTGAAGAGGAGGTCGTCTTTCCGGACGGGACCGTAAGCAGACTACCATAGGCAGTTCCGTTCTGGAGTACTTGTACAGTGATGTCGTATCCGTTGGCTGCTTGATTCAAGGTTGCGCGCATGTCTCGAATAGCATGAGTCGCTTCAATAACAAGGGGCGGCGCGGCATTCTGCTGAGTCGCAAGATAACCGTTCACCTGCAAGGAAAATTGACCGCCGGAAAGCGTCCGTAATCCCTGATCCGGAACCGAGGCGTAAGATTGTTGAGCAGCTTGAGATGGACCAAAAGAGTTATTCACGAAGAACTCAGAGGCCACAATCCGTACGTCCGGTATCCAAACGGTATGAATATAATTCGCTGAGGCCCGATTCGTGAAGAAGTTCGGCGAGAATGGCGCAATCACCGATACATTGTCGAGATGTAAAACTGTTGCACCCGCGCTATGTGTAGTCGTGTTGGAACCGACAGCACCGCGCGCCACTTTATAGGAGCCATCGGAGTTTAGACTTAGAAAAGTCATAATCTCCGTATCAATCTGGATTGCTTGGCCGGCGTAAGGCGAGAATGCTTGATTAAGAAAGATACTCGTGCTTGCGGCGTCAATGGCATTTACCAACGAATACGGGCTCGGCGTATTAAGTTCGTTCCATTGAAAGAGCTGAAGAGTGCCGCTTGACACGGACGCCACGTTGGTTGTGTCTGGGAAACCAACCTGAAAGAGTGTAATGTTTCCGCCTCCGAAAGCTCCCAGAGTAAAATCGGGCATACTTGCTAAACCTATGTCCGGATTGCCGCCTCCGAGCGCACAGCGAGTTATTGGGCAGAGATCGGCACTCGCCTCCTGGTTGGCCACATTAGCGCTTCTACCGGAGATCTCAATCACCGACCCTTTCGTATAAGGTATTTCGAACTGAGCCGGGCTGATCTTTGAGATAGCCGCGAACCTCCAAGACGCCTCAACGATTACAAAAATGCTGGTGGCGTCTGGCAAGATTGACCAAGCCGGAGTGATTGTTAGAGTTGTTTGAGTGTTGGAGACTATAGATCTTTCCTGGTTCTGTCCCGTTCCGCTGGTTATACGAACCGCGAAACCTGAGTAGGCGGATGGCGTGGCGCCCATGTCCGCGCATGAAATGGTTGTAGATGAGAACGAAGTAGTCTCGAACGGTCCCGCGTCTTCGTAACGGTAATAGAAATTAACGCGATCAAAGCTGGCATCAGGCGGTCCGAGAGGCAAAATCGAGAGCCCGGTATCGGTGAAACTTGAGGCAAGGGGCGCGTTCGAGAAGATCCGATAAAGCATCTGGGGATTCTCACCTCGATATACATGGAACGTCGCGGTGTTAGATGGGAAACTGAGCTGACTTATGTTGGCTGTAAAAGTGTTAGGGCCGGAAGGCAAATTGATGGCCGCGGTAAACGACAATGGGCCTTCGTTGGAAGCATCGTCAACAGCGCTGACGGCGTAATAATAGGTGAGACCTCCTTCCAAAGTGCCTCCTGTGTTCGTATAGGTTGGTGAAAGGCTCAGCAGCGGTATGTTCAGGGAGGAGAGCGCTGGGGGCCTAGGTACAGCAAACCCAATGCTGAGCGTGTCTGTGGTAGAGCCGTCGCCTTGCGCCTGTATTTGCTCGCTAATTGAGAAATCGAATCTCTGTATCCGCCCGGCCGAATCATCCACGGGCACCAGTCCGATCAGCGGCCTCGGAACCTGCAGTTTGGCAGCCGGCTGCCGTCCCGCAGCCAGTAGCGTCGCGATACTATCGCTGTACCAGTCATCATCGTGAATTTGCGCCTGGATCGTCACATACTGAAAATTCATTGACGGAGCAAGCTTCACAACCCTAAATGGAGTCCGTTGGAAACCCTCCCGTTCATAGGTGACTGCTATGATGTCTCCCGGCCGGACTTTTAGAGCACGAAAACTTGTGACAAATGTGATGTATAAGTTGCCATCGATCCCTTTGTCGAGTTGACGGAGCAGCACACGGGTCGCCTGACTGAAATTCGTTATGCCGATAGCCGTCGACTGGCTGCTAATCTCGTATCCGATCAGACCCACATCGTCCGAATTAACGAGCGAAAGACTGTCCTGCTGGTATTCGTTGAATTCGTCTTGAAACTCAACGCTCAGGCGATTCGAGGTTTCCGCAACCGTATTTGAAGTCAGCAACACAGTGGACTTGCCTTTGGGGTCGCGGGCGATTCCCGAGAACGGAGCGGAGCCATCGCTAAATTCATAGGCGGGCCAGCCGCCGTTGAGTAGTTCGACGCTATTGCTGCCGTCCGGCAGCACGCTCTGTTGTTGGGCAAGGGTCGTTTCTGGCAAAAGCTCCAATAAGCCCGAGACACCATATCGGAGCATGAGACTAGAGGCAACTCGAATACCTCTGATAACAGTGGCGGCGCTTTGACGCTTGGTCAGGACAAGGTTACAGCTATAACGGGGCGCGAGGAATTGATTCCCGTTTAAGTCGGTAACGTTGATCAGATAACTGCAAAAGGCAGCCGATGTTGCGAAGGTTGGGAGATTCAACTCATCGAGGTCCCAACCACAGCGTCGAAGGATGTCCAGTATTACCCAGGCAGGATTGTTTGAAAAGGTCGTTGTTTGCAAGCTTCCATTAGCGGCGAAGATATCGACTTGAATCCCATTTAGTAGTACTTCAACATTCGGAGACGACTGGCCAGTGCTGATCCGGTTAGGAACTACAATCTGTAGCGAAGCCATACTTCCGTGAGGATCGCCGAGAGGGTTTCCCGAGGAGTCGGTGAAATCCATATTGAAGGCGCCTTTCCGACTTCCTAGAGTCACGATCGAATACCACCCAGTTGCTGTCATATCCTGACCGGGAGTTGCGATTGGAATTTCGATATCTTCAACGACAACCTTGAGAACGCTGGTGATCGGCCCTAAACTGAGCAGAGTTTCCAGGTGAGTTAAGTTGCCATCGTTTCTCCCAAAAACCACAGGTGACTTGACCCAGCCAGTGCCATAGACAATAGGAACCGCATCGTTGTACTTAGCCGTGTTGTCGATAATCGCCGACGCCTGGGCAGTTTTGTCACCGGCAGGCCGAACCTGAATCGCTGATGGAACGAATTCGAAGCCGCCGTAGCGGGCAGTTGCGTTGCCGTTCGAGTCGTTGCTGAACATGCCTCGCTGCACACATTGGCCCCGAGACTTATCGCAAGATGTGTAAGCTTGACCTGCGTTAAGATTGCCGACACCTCCCGCTAGGTCCGCCGAATAACCACAGCGATAAAAGCGCGAGAAATTGCCGACATCGCCCCCATTTAAACCTTCCTGGCGCTGCTCCGCAGTGGCGGGGAAATTCCATGGACAAGACCGTTGAATGCGAACATCCGGAAGTGGGATGCGTTGCAAGCTGAGCTTGTTGCTGAAGCTCAAACTCAAGAAGTCTTCGCCAATTTGGTCGGGGTCGCCGGCAATTCCGCTAAACAACACGGTACTCTCTGTGGTGACAGTGAGGCTCGGTAAATCTACAAACGCAAAGTAAACAGTTAGCTGAGAACCCTTAAAACCGATGGCAGCATTCAACTCCGACAAAGCTCCGTCCGCGTTGGCAAGAGTGAGAGAGAGCTTCGTTAGACCATCCATGGAGTCGTCTCCCGAGAGCTGCAGGTCGAACAAATTATGTTTCAAAACTCTCGCGAAATAGGTGTTCCCGGCAAACGGAATGGTGTACGTGCTCCAATATTGCGTATCTCCCGAAGGCAGAATGCACTGAAAGAACAACAGCGGCGTGTCGGCTTCAGCGAGTTGCTTGATCTGGTTAATGGTGGACATAGGTTAGCTCGCGATGCTCGTTTCGATAGAGAAGGAAGTTGAGAACAAGTCTGGCCCGTCGGCTGAAAAGACAATCTCTGGGACAGCCCAATGAGCGTTCAAGTAAAGCCCGGAACTTGAGTATGTAGCTCGGAAACGCGACGGGGCAATCTGAGCTTCGAGCTGCGGTCCGAAAAGCGAAACGGTTTGCCCGGCGGCGATAGTGATCGCAACCATAAAACCAGTTCCAGTGTCGTTTAGCGCGCCGCTAGAGACAAGCCGAGACCACGCTGGTCCGATCTGGTAAGACTCGACTGCTTGAGCGTTGGCACTACCCCTGCTCAGATTGCAAGTGGCACTATTCGCTGACGCAGCATACACAGAGAAGCAATACTGATAGTTAACGGGTGCCGCCAGAGTTTGGACAATCTGCTGAACCGCGGAGCCGGTGTTGGTAACCGTGAAAGCCCCCACTCCGCCAATAGGATCTGGCAGGCCTGATTGAATCTTGAGCGTAGAGGGAACAATCCATGATGCTCCCGTAAAATCGGCGCTAGAGGTCAGTAAATTGTCCGTCGGATCGAGGAAGGTAAACGCGCGCAGGGCCCCGCTGCACGCAGCAAAATGAGCCTGAATTGCATTCATATCTGCGGTTTGCAACTCGACGTAAGAAAGCGTCCATTGGAGCTGGCTAGCGCCTGGGTCGGAAGCAACAAGCATCGTGCCGTCGGCAAGTAGGTTCTTTACGGTGCGGCGCATAGCGTGTTTTCGAATTGGATACTGGACCAATGCGCCGCTCGCCAGTTGGGGGAAAACAAGATTAGCCATTTGTTTCAACCACCCAAAATGAAGTTGTTGCAACATCAACGCCCTGGTATTCACTGATCAGTTCCGGGGTACCGATGCGGCAATTCGGTACACTCGTTCCGCTGATCGGATCTGGAAAAGTGAAGGTTAAGTATTCTCCACTGAGTGAGTTGAAGAACGCTTCGACAGCCGCAATCTCGGACTCATTCAATAAGTGGAGATTGACTAGCCAACGCCTCAGCATCCTACTGCTAGCGAGAAATCGCTGGTCTGTGCCATCAAGGAAACGAATGACTTGAGCGGGCCAAACGTAACCAAATGGAGATCCGTATTGGGTAACTGCTCCGGTGCTTAGAATTGGAAATTGCATATTTTAGATCTCCGCGATGACGTCATTTAGCGAGCTGGAGTTAAGCAGCGCTTGTTTGACGGTTTGTATGATCTGCGAACTCTGGCTCTCAAACGGAGTCGATGAAGATGGACCACCGTAAATACCTGGGATCGTTGACGAGCTGCCTATGGAAATAGCCTGCTGCTGGGAAGTTGGCAGTTGGTATGCGACCAATGCTGGAGGCGCACTCTTTCCACCTCCGAACAGGTTTTCGATGCCCGAAATGATCGAGCCTATTCCACCGGTAAATCCGGCCGCGCCGCTCAATGTACTGGCAAGACCACCCGAAGTGGACGCCGAAAGGAGGTTCGACCATTGACTTGTAGAGCTACTAGTGGATTGATTAGTCTTGGTTGCCGCACGAGATGCCCTACCGAAATTTAGAGGCGAAGTTCTCGCTTCGTTAAATCCGGCAACTTTCGAAAGACCTGCTTCCTTCGCGGACGGAGCTTTTGCAGTGCTCTTCGGGACCGAGGAAACACTCGGAAGCCCAGGCAGCTTGTAGTTACTCTTCTTCATTAATCTTCTCCTTTAGACTTTCTTCTTGAAGCACCCAGATGGCATCAGCACTCTTTGCTTCCAGGTCCCAAACATTTCCGCCAAAGCGCTTCCAATAGAGGAACTGCTCAATGAACGTTAGGCTCTGGGGAGTGACGATTGACTTCGGACAACGAAACGTCACTGCCTCCCCACGCACCCACACGGGCCGCACTGGTTGCTCATCTTGGGTGCTAATCCAAGCGCAGCGACGCGCTTTGGCCAAACCGCTACGAAGACAGGTATCGCATTTCCACGCGGCTTGGTTTGAAAATTGGAAATGGAATGCGATTATGAGTTTTTTCGTTCATCGTCAGTCAAACCGCAATCGGCTTGAATTGATCGAACAATCTCATCCGCAAGGCTCTCCGGCCCACTCTCGATAAGCAACTTAACAGTCGCTTTTTGTCCGTCAATCAACAAGCCCTCGACACTGTCGAGTCCCCATTCGAGATAGAGTCTCGCCACCAGCAAATCGGACAGAGCTGCTTCTACCTGGGTGACAGCATCACAAGCTTTTAGAAAGTCGTAATTCGCTGTTAATTCTCTGATGCGCTGGTTGAGTTCAACTCTTTGCCGAAGAGACATTCGCTTCACACTGAAGCGAACTCCCGGGAAGGTTTGACTGGAATGCCAATTTACGCTTGAATAACGCGTCTCATTAGGCGAAAGCAATGTAGGCTTCATCATCAGCCACCCCCCGCGCAAGATTGCTCTTGAACTGCCATGAAAGATTCAATTCCGCATTGCGAAAGAGCGGAAATTCCGGAACAATGTTTGGCATATAGACAGCCATGATTTGGCCTGGCTGCTGCCCGAGTTGCAACATCGCGGAAACAGGAGTCCTGTTTTTAGCGGCCGCGTAAAGGCTCCGCGTATTAGTGTCGTCCTGTGCGAACAGCGAAATGTTTGTGATGATCTCACGAGGGCCCGGGGCAACCGCCAGCGGATGAGCCGACCCGAATTCCTGATTTCTCGCCAGGAGATTATTTCGAATCTCAAAGGTGGCCTCAGTCAAGGTGAATACCTGAGCCAAGGGACTACCTAACCAGAATTGACCAAGTTGACCGGGAACAATCGAGTAATCGAACTCCGACAATGGCGGCTCGGGAGGGAATGAAGCCAGGGTCGAAACTCCAAAATTAGCGCTGCATGAATCGAGGACATCTGCCGCAGGTCCACTAAAAAAGAGCTGGTGAGTATCGCCCTTTACATCGATCTCGAAATTATCGACCCCCGCCCCGGTTATCAGGCGACTGACGGCGTTCGACGGATCCCAGTAATCGTATAGAGATAGGCTGGGGAGTTGAGATGCTAATCGATAGCAAAGAGTTGTAGCAAGACTAGATCCTACGCTTGGAGTCACAGTGAAAGGCACATTCAACGTGATCGTTTGAGGATCTGGTACCGCTGTCACAAAACGAACTTCTCCGCCGCTTGCAGTAGCCGAACCTACCGTCAACTGGTGAGGAGATTGGGTTTGAATCTGAGCCCCGACTACAGCAGCAACCGTCAATCCTGAGACCAGTTGCGGTAGTGCACCCATACTTGCCTGTATCAGAGGCCCATAAGATGGCATCGTGGCTTGATCCCAAGAAGTGACATTAGAGCCTACCTCAAACCTGCTCACTCTGATCGCAGTGGCCGAACTACCCGCTAAGGTACGGCTGCCCGTCTTGTCTCTCCGCTTCGAGATCGGCAAGCTCTGGTGGCAATCTAAGTGTGTTGCTGGGAAACGGCTCGACGAACCAATTGGCGCTGGAATGCCATAAGAATTCTCGAGTCCCACGTAGAACCGATTTGCGTTAGACCAAATATAAGTAGCCATAGAGCACCTAGTTGAAACTCACTTCCAGACTGCAAGTCATTCGAGCCATTTGAACGAAGCCCTCACCACCAACCTTGGGGGTCTGAATTTGAACTCCGTAAACCCCCGAGTACCTGAACCCATCTCCCCAATCGCCAATGTTTGCGCGCAGCAAACTAGCCACGCCTTCAACGTAGAAGTGCAGCGCCGTTTCTGTAAGTTGTTCCAGGCTTGCGCTGGCCCATACATCTGAAACCACCGAGACGCTACCCGAAAACGAGCGAAATTTCTCGTGCTGGTTATTAGTGACCTGATTCGCGCATATACACACTCTCGGGTAGGTAAGTTGAAGATCGAGATCTCCCAAGTCTGGTCCGACGAAAGAAGCTAAGATCTGGCTTGAATTCAGCGGCGCCAGTGAAACTCCGGCTGTGGCCGCATTGGAATTGATCGCCTGTGACAAGGCATTGTTAGCGGTTAAGAGATTCAGCATTTTGTTGGTAGCTAGTAGAGTGAGGGGGAGCATGTTTAACCTCTTCTTATTTGCCGCGAAATCGGAACGATAAAATCAGGCGACTGGCCATCACCCGGTGAGGCACCGTTCATGATGCCGGATGCCGGGAGATTCCAGGTTGATCCGATTGTCAGAGGATTGCCGTTTTGACACGTTATCTGATTTGCACTCGAACCGAGATAAACGTTCCAGCCAAATGCTGCCGGCGGTGCTCCTAATGCACCTTCAGCCATTTGCACAGAGATGCTGCTAAGACTGTTTACTAATAAACCATTAACCGGACTGAGGGCGCTCTCATCTCCCATGGAATCGATCCATGAACACTGGACAAAGAGAGACTCAGCTGGGGCAACACCCTGCTGAACGGATACCATCGGCATTTCGGGTTTTGGGAGAGGCTTAAACACGATGCCGATGCCAGCCTGCATGGTCTGATCGGCAGCAGATCTCGACTCTTCCTGGTACTGTTTCCATTTCGCTTGAAAGCGCGTGTTCAGCTGCACGTTGTAGGCTTCAGCGAAAAAGCGCGATAGACTCTCTAAACGCAACCATTGGAGAAGTGGCGAAGTCACCACCACTGTGGACAAACCGATTACACGGCGGCTGAACCACTGCGGATCAGACACACCTGTATCCAGCAACAATTGCAGCAATTTTTCAGAGACCGCACTTGTAGCCAAGGCAATCTTTTGATCCACATTGATGCCGTGAGCCGAAGCCACTTGAACGAGTGATGCTTCAAATGGCAACAAGTCATCTAGGGTTATGATTTCCGCATCGGTAAAGAGCGCCATGTGTTGTTACCTAGAGCCGGTGGGCCCTTCTTCCTTCTCTGGTTTTGTTACGGCATCTAGCAACTCAGACTCCGAGATAATGGCAATCTGGAGCCGTCGCGCCATGTCAGCTTTTTCAACCGATTTGCGGCGTAATGCTTCGTTTTCGAAATAAGCCTTTTTCTGCTCCTCGGTAGCGAGAACGGCCCGCGCTTCCACAATGGCCCGAGCTGCCTCTTGACGAGATACCTCGATCACCGTGCCCGCCTTACCACCGTCAGTGGTTTCAAGGCTGACGATAAATGGAAATTCCTCCTTTATCGAGGCCTCAATGTCTTTACGTTTCTTGAAATACTGTCTTAGGTCCATGGTTTTCTCCAATCAATAAGAAAAGGAGCCGTTACTAACGGCTCCTCGTTATTACTCTCTTGCTACTTTGCGTCGACTATAAAAGAATTAGGCGTTGATCTGTACTGCGAAATTATTGCGTAGAACACCACAACCGTAGAGCACGTCGACTGTGAACTGTTGAGCCAGCGTATTCGGCTGGTAGCTCATAACGATACGGAGGCCAAAGTTGCCAACCTCCGCATATTCGGCTACCGCACCGGTACCTGGTAGAGGCTGGGGCAAGCGGCGAACAACCAAGCCAATCGCATCCTTTGTAAAAGCGAGATTGTGAATGGTGGGCGACGCAGCGCCCGTTACTGGAACATACTGAGAGCGGAAAATGAAGAAGTCCTTCATCTTTCCGACATTGCCTTCTACTAGCGCCTTCAAACCAGCTTCGCCGGCCGAGTAGTATTCGCTGAAGCGTGGAATTTGGCGGATAGCAGAATAGGTGCTGGAATCCACAACCAGGTATTTGGGCGTGCTAGGTGGCACCATGGCTGCGAACAGAGCCGTTTCAGCGGAGTCGATCACTGCTTCAGTGACGGGCGTGCCCGCTACACCTAAGACCGAGTTCGCAGTGAACTGGCTATAGAGGTTGAGTAGGTCTCGCTCAACCTTGGAAGCAATGGCAACCACGGCTGGCTGCATGTACGCGCGCAGCAACTCGGGAAAAGCCAAAGCTTTTGTCACATCGGGAATTTGGAAAGTGGCTTCGGCGTGCGTGTTGAGAACAATCTGGGCGTTGCCCAGGCTCGGATTCTGCGGACTAACCGTGCCGCCTTCTGCGATATTGTTAGCCACCAGGACGGGTGGAATCGGTACGTTGACCGTGTCACCAGCGTTTGCCAGTACCGGCTCGTAGTCGCGGTTAACAAGGTTACCCATAACCATGTTTCCCATCAAAGCTGGTAGCGCATCAGCCGCGACCAACTTCACAATCGCATTCGCCAAATTGGCGGAAGTAATAATATTACCCATAAATCTCCTAAATAATTGTTTGGGCGAGTTTCGCCCAAGTGCTCAGACCGTGAGCAGTCTGCTTCGAGAAAATGACTCGAACTAGTTGCCCTTTTGCGGATCGATCACATTCCGCGCAACATTTGCGAAGCGAGCTTCGCAATTTCCTGGCGCACCCGGTCATTGTCTTCCTTGCTCATGCCCGGTTTGATTTTGTCTAGCTCAATGCCGCCAGAAATTCCTTGAGATACGTTGCGTGCCGGAGGCTGGGCGCCGCTGCCGCCGGGAATCCGCGCGGGCAGAAGCTCTGGATTTTCCTGCACAAAGCCTGCCAAATAGTCTTGCAACGTCTTGCCTTCCGGACCGCGCGCCTGCAGGCGGCCGTCCTCGGTACGAACGAAATCGTCTTTTACAGCCCGGTAAGCCAGTTCGATCTTGGCGACGCCAAGACGCTGCAACTCGGTTCGGATCTGAGAGTTTCGGTCGGCCTCATCGGCCATGGCGCGCGCCTTCCGATTCTCTTCTACTAACTGATTCAGGCGGCCCTCAAGGCTCTCGCGGCGCTTGCGCTCTTCCTGCAGTTCGGCCTTGTAAGCGGGCTCCGCTTTACTCTGTTCAGCTTGTACAAACTCTTGAATGGTTTGTCTGACTACATCCCGGATAGCGGGCTCTTGCTCCGCCGGGTTTTCCAATGACTTCTGATCTGACATCTACTTTTTCTCCAATTGACTGTTAATTTGGGCCTCAATTTCGGACACAATTTGATCTTTTGTCTCCTGTCTCACATCACTCAGGTATTTCAGAGCGAGGCGCTCGAATACCTGCTTCTTGAAGGTTGCCGATTCAATCCCTAGCGCAAGAAGGTTCGTTGCCTGCTGCAATTCGCTGGCAAAATCACTAATATCTAGTTCGTCCAAGCCGGATATACTGACCTTGATATCGTCTTGGCGAGCGACCGTTATGGCTTCCAAGACGCGCCGCATCACTCCCTTTACCCAGACGCCGTAAGCGCACAGGATCTCTTGCGTCAACTTAAAATCAAGTTGCTTGCTGAGAGCGGATTGTGAATGTCCGCTAGCAGATTCTCCGGACGCTTGCGACAGATAGCAAACGCGGTAAATCTCTTCTTTCAGAGTCTCCAGGTGGTTGGCGGCGATCTGATGAACTTTTCCATCGGGTTCAGCCCAACCGAAGCGATCGCCTGGCGCGAGCTGAATAAAGTAACTTTCTCCCACTATCTGGTTCCACTCCCTGTCGGAGTAAATCACTGGCATAGCAAATAGGCCCATGGTGATTGCCCAACCGAGCGCATTTGATTTGTTGAAGTGCTCCAGCTGCAAATGTGCAGCCTTATTCATTAGCCAGCAAGACTCATTGGCCTCAAGATCGATCAGCGGCACGCGGTGCTGATTTGCCAAAGCGTGCAGGCCTTCGCCGACAAGTTGAATTGAGGCGTTCAACTCACCACTGCCTTCAACGCGCCGGAACGTTTTGTACGAGGTGCGGTCGTAGTAGCGCCAGATTGTCTCAGCAACACGACCGGACGAAGTGACGTCTAGTTGCTTCTCAACTTTCGTCCGGATGACGACCCACTCGTAACAGCCCGCCTCATCCTTGCTCCAGTTAATAACGTCTTCGACTTGGAAGGGCACCAGAAAGGCTCGAGACAGACCAGACTCATCCTCTTCAGCGCGGTTTGCCGGGGCCTTGGTTGCCTTTGGGAAATCGATCAAGATATGACTGCGCCCAGCCACTAGAGCATTTCTAAAACACTCTTGGAAAAAGCTCGATAATGTAGTTCCGCGGCGATCGCAATTGTCTTGCAGTTCGGATAAGAACTGCCGCCCTGGCTCTAAGCCGCCATCGTAGTGCAGACTCGGTTCACAGTGAAAAAGAGTGGAACTGTACCAATCAATAATCGAGCCAATGTAATTTTCATAGAATGCCCGCGTAACTCTTTCGCCGAATACCTCGAGGGGCTCCTTCTGTCTTCGCGTTAGATAATTAGCCGCGTGCGCTTTGAACTGCTGACCGCCTACGTAAAGATCCCGGTACATGGCCCACGTTGGCGCCAGCCGGCGATAGTCCGGATGTTCTTGATCAATCTGTATCATGATTTTTTCTCACTCACTACAGCAGGGGCTTATTGACCTCGCCTGCCTTTTTCTTTTCTCCAAATAAATGCCAGATCATGTAACCGAGGGCGTCCGAGGTGTGGGTCCGCTTTGGGTCATGCAGCTTATCAACTACGCCAGAATCCGGCTGAAACATTACCTCTTCAAGGTCTTTAATCAATTCCTTACAGCGGGAATTGACTTCTAATCGCACTTCGCCATAAGCGTTTACCAGCAGCGCATTCACTTGCTGAACGCGTTTGATCACCGGCGGATTGCTAACCGGGAAATGTGTGGTGAACTTATGTAAGCCGGCACAATGCAGCTGAGCCTTGACTTCGTCGTAATCGCTTCGACCGCTAGTTTGCTGCGCGCGGCCGCTGGCATCTCCGAAGATTTTCAATTCGCCGGTGTGATTCCCATAGCGATTTACAAATTCTTCACAAGCCTGCTTGGTGGTGCTGCGAGAGAGCACAATCTCATCAATCGCCACTAACTTCTCGCCATCAAACTGAGCGACCACCGAACTCATGGGAGACACATTGAAATCAAGGCTCCAGAGCAAAGGCTTGTGCCGGTCATATTTGAGATCGACAACATGGAGGCTGTGACTGAAGCAATGGTAAACACGGTCGGACCGGCTGTTCAGGTACTCACCCAGCGCCTCTTGCTGAAAAAATTTCGGATCGTAGCTACCTTGCAAGCGCTCGTAATAATCGGGAGTTCTCTCCAGCAAGAACCGATTTTCAAATGGCTTTGCGCGAACACACCCATAGCCTTTAACTGGCTCGTGGATGAAGCGCTTATATGTCCAGGTATGTCCTGTTGGTGTCCAGGCGCCTAAACCAGCGAGCCGAGTCGCTTTGGGATCCCTTAAACGCGCCTCTAGACGGAGCCAAGCATCTTCGCGGGCGTAAGACAATTCATCGACTCCGAACCAAGCTAGGTTGGTACCCCGCAATCGTTCGGGCTCATCTAAGGAGCGGAGCAACACAACACTGTCGGAGGTCCTAAAAGTTATTTCGCCATCGGTCTTCTTGAAGTCATAACTGAAGTCCAAGCTCTCTAGTAGCTCGAACAATGTAACCTGAGTGGCGTCGCGCAACATACCAAACGTTGGCGCACCAATGAGACCATACCTGCCAACGTTGACGTTAGCAAGCGAAATTGCCTCTACGCAGAGAGCCGCTGTTTTGCCAGAGCCCACAGGCCCTGAGAAACCCTTGAACCTTTCCGGCTTCGCAAAGAAGAGGGCTTGTGAGGGTAACGGATCGTATACCCAACAACACTGGTGCTCCGGATTCCCCGTTTGCTGCGTTGTTTTGTTTGTAGTGCAGTTGCTCATCCGCCCATTAAGTTCGCATGATGGGCGAGCAGCCAAGTTGAAAAAATTCGCCTAAACTATTGAAAACAGGAAAGAAACATTTTTTCAAACTTTTGTGACCGGCACATGGCGAAGGAAGAGTTCGCCACAGAAGGGGATGAAAACGGGCACGAGAGGGGATAAAATTTGAAGGCTGCGGACGTGAGAGGCCGGGACCGGTCTGGCGCAGTTTAGGCCGTTTGTGAATGTGGTCTGGGACGCGTTTTGGAGATAGAAGAATGACGCTCCTGCCGCCAGGTGGGAAGCTCGACAAGGAATAGCCGTTTTTAACTTTGAGCGTCCTACGTCTTGGCGGCAGGAGACGACAAGGAATGAAAGAAGTATATCGCCGCTGCTGCGGCATTGATGTTCACAAAGAGAGCGTAGAAGTTTGCGTGTTGCCGGCGGTGGGCGGCTCGGGTGAGGTGAGGCGGAAACAGTTTAAGACATTTCGCGCTGAGTTAATCCGGATGCGGAAGTGGCTCAAACAGTTAAAGGTCACCGAGATTGCCATGGAATCGACTGGCGTCTATTGGCGGCCGTTGTGGAATGTTTTGCAGGATGAAGGGTTCGAGCGGCTTGTGCTCGCGAATCCGGCTCAAGTCAAGGCGCTGCAGGGCCGCAAGAGTGACCGGCGGGACGCCCAACGGATTGCGGAGTTCCTGCAAGATGGACGGCTGGATGGAAGCTTTGTGCCTACCGCTGAGATGCAGCGTTTACGAATGCTGCTGCGCGACCGCATCGCGCTGCTGGAACAGCGCAATGAAGTGCATAACCATATCCGCGATTTGTTTGAGACGGCGGGCGTGAAGTTGGCCTGCGTGTTGAGCGATTTGTTGGGCGTGACGGGACGAAACATCATTGAAGCCATGATCAACGGCGAGACCTCGGCTGACAAGCTGAGTTGGAAAGTGCGCGGCAGCTTGCCTAAGAAAGAGAAGCAAGTCAAGGACTCGTTGCAGGGCTGCTTCGATGAGTTTCACCGCGACGTGCTCAGGCGCTTCTACCGGCAATACACCTTTCTGACGAGCGAGATAGAAGAGTTTGAGAAACTCATTTCGGAACGGATGGCTCCTTATGCCGAACAAGTCGCGCGTTTGGACGGGATTCCCGGGGTGGACCGAATGGTGGCTTGGCATTTGATTGCAGAACTGGGTGTAGACATGACCGTGTTTCCGGACGCCGATCATTGTGCCAGTTGGGCCGGTTTAGTGCCGGGTGAGAACGAGAGCGCCGGCCATAGCAAGAGCAATCGCTGCCGCAAAGGGAATCGCGTCTTGCGTCGAGTCATGACGCAGGCGGCCTGGGCGGCCTCGCGTTGTAAGAAAGGATATTTGCGCGCCTTCTTTTATCGTCACAGGGGACACAGTGGTTGGGCGAAGGCGATCGTCGCCACGGCCCACAAAATTCTGACAATTGCTTTTTGCATGTTGCGCGATGGAACAGAATACCGCGAGTTGGGTGATGATTATTTCGACAAACTGAACCCACTTCGTACCGTCAAACGACTCACCAAACGCCTCCAAGCCTTAGGGGCCACTGTCTCCGTCACAATGCCGCCGACTCCCTTGAACGTAAGGCGCTGAGCATGACGGACTTATCGGAGGTTGTTTTCCAAGGA
>Ga0182012_10003275_pt1 | contig 17308 bp, 9 predicted proteins | sample 612S2SmetaG_FD_120486 | JGI IMG/M metagenome (GOLD analysis project Ga0182012, IMG submission 120486) | Permafrost microbial communities from Stordalen Mire, Sweden - 612S2S metaG | ecosystem: Environmental > Terrestrial > Soil > Wetlands > Permafrost | place: Sweden: Stordalen | collected...
GCGGACTTGGCGTAGGCGATGCCGAGCAGGTTGTTCCCCTTCTCTGTAGCCGACGGAGCATCTTTCATGCGGCCTACAACCGCCATCTTCGAGGTCCAGGACCGGATTGTGTCTCCCTGGGCGTAGGAGACTACCGCGACGCCGGTGACGTTCAGTTCGGCGGCGCGCTTCTTCATCGCTTCGAGCGCGGCACTGGCCAGGGCGTCGAATTTCTTCGCGCTCACGGGCTTGGGTGCGCTGGCTGCGCGGGCGTTTCCCTGCCCGACGGCAAGTGTGAGGGCGACCAGGATTGTGAATACTGGCAGGCGTTTCTTCATTCCGCTGTTCTCCATAGGGCATTAGCCGTAGCGCGCTGCGCCCGGCGAGTGCCCTGGAGAATTCTACTCTGCGGATCCCCGCTTGTTACCAGAACTATTGTGGAGGTGGTGGCGGAGGTGGCGGCGGAGGTGGCGGCGGTGGTGGAGGCGGAGGAGGCGGCGGAGCGATGGTGGTAGTGGTGGTGGTCTGCTGACCCGGCGGGATTTCGGTTGTGTTGGTCGTCGTCTTTTCCTTCACGACCTTGGTGTGATGGTGCTTGTATTTTGTCTTGGTCTGCGTGGTCTGTGTGGTTTCGCTCACCGGCGGAGTCTGTGTGGTGGTAGTGGTTTGAACAGGCTCCTGAGAGGGGATTGGCGCTGACAGCAGAAGCGCGGCCAGCGACCCGACGACAACGCCATATAGGCTTTTGAGATTCATTCGATTCTCCTGACTTGCCCCTGATTCGCCCCTGATCCGTATTAGCCTGGATGCCTCAGTTTGGCCAGCGGTAAGGCGCAACGGGAAACAGCTTCCCGTGAGACACCATCAGGGTCGCTTATCGGCAGGCGCATTGCTGAGCAGAAAGGCTCATGCAAGCAATCCGCGGGCGGGATGCGCAGGGAAGAGGAAAAACGGCTACTGCGCTCGAGCGCGCTTGATGATCTTCAACCTCAGTTCTTTGCCGTCGGGCTTGAGAAGAACGAGTTTGTCCCCGTCGATGAGGGTCTGCACGGGGTCGTTGACAATCAATCCCTCGGCCAGGTCGCCGGTCTTGGGATGGACCTTTTCTCCGCGGGCGGTGTAAATCAGATCGCCAACCTGAACGGTGAAGACGGCCGTGCGAATCGTCTCTTTCTTCGTGGTCTGATCTTCGGTGGCGACGCCCAGAAACTTGCCGGCCACGTAGCCCGCCTTTGTCTGGCCTAAAAGAGCCGTGCTGAGCATCAGTGCCAATGCGAATCCAAACAGAGCCTTGCGCGCCATTTCGTCCTCCAGTGGGTTGTTGAACCCATCGTACACCGGAGCGGCTATTGTCGGAAGCGCTGTTTGCCGCGGACCAGTTGCTGCCGTTTGGCTGTGCATTTCCGCACCGTGGGAACCTGCCTTCGTCTTAGCCGTTCCGGCACGATAATCTTAAAGCCAGCGTGATCCGAGAAGAGCAACATCCCGAAGTGGAAGCTAGTCCGCAGTTCCCTGCCCTCGGCGAGCCGCCGCTTGAACTGACGCCGCCTACCCCTCCCACAGAAAAGGCCGCCACGGAACTGACGCCATTTATGCGCCAGTGGACCGCGGCCAAGCGCGAAAATCCCGATGCCCTTCTGTTTTTCAGGATGGGCGATTTTTACGAGCTGTTCTATGACGATGCGGTGATTGTGAGCCGCGAACTGCAGTTGACCCTGACGGCGCGCGACCGGGAGCGCTCGCAGCCCATGTGCGGGGTTCCTTATCACGCGGTGGAGCAGTACCTGACGCGACTGTTGCGCAAGGGCTATCGCATCGCCATCTGCGATCAGATGGAAGACCCCAAGCTCACCAAGAAGATTGTGCGCCGCGAGGTGACTCGGGTGCTGACGCCGGGAACAGCGCTGGATAACGCTCTGGGGCAGGAACAGAACAATTTTCTGGCGGCGTTGTATGAATCGGGCACAGCGAAAGAGCCGGTATGCGCTGTGGCGCTGCTCGACGTTTCTACCGGGGAATTCAGGACGGCGGAGTTTACCGGCGCGGCGGCGCCTCAGTTGGCGACGGACTCGATTTTGATGTCCGGTGCCAGCGAGGTGCTGCTGGCCGAAAGCGCCCAATTGCCGGCGCAGCTTGAGCGGCTTCCGGCGCGGACCAAAGTTCCGGATTGGGTGTGGACGCGGGAGTTCGCAGTGGCTCTGGTTGAGCGGCAGCTAAGTGTGCGGTCGCTGGAGGGATTTGGCCTGGACCGGCACCCGGCGGCGGCCATTGCCGCGGGAGCCGTGCTGCACTATGTGCGCACGACGCAGAAGAATGAGGCGCTGCACATCGATTCGCTGAAGTTCGAGGCGCATTCGACGGCGCTTGAGCTGGACCAGGTGACGGTGCGCAATCTCGAACTTGTGGAGCCGCTGTTTGCCGGCTTCGCGGGTCAGGATGCACGGGTCACGCTCTATCACACGCTGGATGCCTGCCAGACCCCGATGGGAAAGCGGCTGCTGCGAACGACCATTTTGCGGCCATTGGTGGACGCGGCCACGCTGGAGGGCCGATATGAGGCGGTAGCGGAAGCCCACCAGGATTTGGTCCGGCGGGAGGAGATTCGGCGCGCGTTTGGCGGCATTCTGGATTTGGAAAGGCTGCTGGCGCGGCTGAGCCTCGATTCGGCGGGTCCGCGGGATGTGAGGGCGCTGGCTGCCAGTTTGAGCAGGTTGCCGGGGTTGAAGGTTGCGGTTGAGGCCATGACCGCCCCCGAGTGGCGCCACTTGGCCGGGCGGCTCGATACATTGACCGACGTTACGGCGCGGATAATCGCGACGCTGGTGGAAGAGCCTCCGCTGACACTGGTGGATGGTGGCGCGATTGCAGCGGGAGTGGATGAGGAACTGGATGAGTTGAGGGCGATTTCAACCACCGGACGGCAGGCGATTGCGGCGATAGAGGAGCGGGAACGAGCCAGAACCGGGATAGGTTCGCTGAAGGTGCGCTATAACTCGGTGTTTGGATATTACATAGAGATAACCAAGGCTAACATGGCGCTGGCGCCTGCCGACTATGAGCGCAAGCAGACGCTGGTGAATGCGGAACGCTTTACAACGCCCGAGTTAAAGGAGCTGGAGCGGAAGATACTAACTGCGCACGATCGCTGCATTGAGATTGAGAAACGGATATTTGCCCAGTTGCGCAGTGCGGTGCTAACAGCGGCGGGGCGCATACGGCGCAGCTCATCGGCTGTGGCAGAGGCGGATTTACTGGCGAATTTTGCGCATTTGGCGGCATTGCGGAGTTATGTGCGGCCGGTAATTGACGAAGAGCTGGTGCTGGAGGCTGTCGGGGCGCGCCATCCGGTCATCGAGCAGTGGATGGAGGAGACACGCGAGGGGCGGTTTATTGCCAACGACTTATATCTAAACGCGGGTGGGGACGGACCAAGCTTGTTACTTATAACCGGGCCTAACATGGGCGGCAAGAGCACCTATCTGCGTCAGGCGGCGATGTTAGTTCTGATGGCGCAGATGGGCAGCTTTGTTCCGGCGCAGAGTTTGCGGTTTGGGCTGGTGGACCGCATCTATACGCGCATCGGGGCCAGCGATAACGTGGCGCGGGGCCGGTCCACGTTCATGGTGGAGATGACGGAGACCGCGACAATATTGAATACAGCGACCAGGAAGTCGCTGATATTGCTGGATGAGATGGGACGCGGAACGGCTACGTTCGACGGGCTGAGCCTGGCGTGGGCCACGGTGGAGTATCTGCACGCGGAGACCGGCGCGCGGACGCTGTTTGCCACGCACTACCATGAGCTCACCATGCTGGCAGAAAAGTTGCCGAGAGTGCGGAATCTGCGCGTTGGAGTTAAAGAGGCCCAGGGCGGGATTATGTTTCTGCATACCATTGAGCCGGGGGCGGCGAGCAAGAGTTATGGGATTGAAGTGGCGCGGCTAGCCGGATTACCGTCAGCAGTAATCGAGCGGGCCAAGCGGGTTCTGAAGCAGCATGAAAAGCAGGAACGCCAGGGCGTGCAGTCGGAAACAGCGGAGCCGATGCAATTGACCATCTTTACACCGCTGTCGCAGCGTATAGTGGATCGCATTGAAGCTACGGACGTGAACACACTGACGCCGCTGCAAGCACTCAATCTGCTGGAAGAGTTACAACAGGAGTTAAAGGAGAAGACGTGACGGCAAGTTTGCGTCGGGCTGCGGGAAGTTTGCTGGTGGTGGGGCTCACAGGCACGGAGCTTACTAACTTGGAACGTGCTTGGCTCAAGCTTGTTGGGCCGGCGGGGGTTATCCTGTTTCGACGAAATATTGAAAATCCGCGACAAACTCGGGCCCTGCTCGGCGAGGCAACCAAGTTATGCAGCGATTTGAGCGCGCGGCATTGTTTTCGTTGCGTGGACTGCGAAGGGGGAGATGTAGACCGGCTGCGGGAAGCGCTGGCGCCGATGCCTTCCGCACAGGCGGTGATGCAGGCTGCCACGGCGACCGGGAGGCCGAGCCTGATTCGCGAGCAGGGGGAGCTGATCGCACGGGAGGTAAGGGCCTTCGGCTTCAACACGACGCTGGCGCCGGTTGTGGACCTGGCGCTGCCCGAATCCTTGGAGGTGCTGGGGACCAGGGCTGCGGCGGCGACCCCTGAGGGCGTTGTGGACTATGCGCGGAGTTTCTTGGCAGGTCTGGCTACACAAGGGGTGGTTGGATGCGGGAAGCATTTTCCGGGGCTCGGCGGAGGCGTCGACGATTCGCATCTGGAAACACCAGTGATCCGGCGAAGTCATCGGGAGCTTTGGCAAAAAGACCTGGCTCCCTACCGCGAATTGCGCAATGAGTTACCCATGATTATGGTGAACCATGCGGCCTATCCCCAGACACGGGGCAAAGACCGGCCTGCAAGCGCCTCTCCATATTGGATAACCACCATGCTGCGCAAGCGGCTTGGTTATTGGGGCCTCATCTTCTCAGACGATATGGAGATGGGCGGGATTCTGAAGTTCATGACGATCGAAGAAGCTGCTGTAGCGGCGATTCGCGCGGGCATGGATATCCTGGAGATTTGTCACAGTCCGGAGCTGATTCTGCGCGCCTTTGAGGCGCTGATTGCCGAAGGCGAGCGATCCGCGGCGTTCCGCAAATTGCTGCTGGCGCGCGCTGGGCAGACTGGGCGAACGCGCGAGAGACTGTTTGCCGGCGGAGTTCCGAAGGAACTTACTGCGAAGCAATTCGAAACGCTGCGGGCCAGGGTTTTGAGCTTCCGGGAGACAATTGCCGAAGCCGCGGAGGCTGAGAAGGCCGACGCGGATATGGAGGCGCTGATCGCGTGAGAGCGAAGGCAATGACCGTGGCCGGCGTAATGAGCGGCACGTCCGCGGATGGAATCGATGTAACGCTGTTGCGGATTGCGCCGGGGAAGCTGAAGCCCAGACTCACGCTGCTGGCGCATGAGGGATTTGCCTATCCCAGAGTGCTGCGGCGCGCGGTGCTGGCGGCGATGAATGCGGAGTCGACTTCGACGGCGGAGTTGGCGCGCCTGAACTGGCGTCTGGGGCTGGCCTATGCCGAAGCCGTGAGCGCTACCCTGGAGCGGCATCCTGAGAAGCTGGACCTGATTGGCTGCCACGGGCAGACGCTCTACCACCAGGCGCGCGCTGCGCTATACGCGGGGCGGCGATTCGCCTGTACATGGCAGGCCGGAGAAGCGGCTGTGATTGCCGGTACGCTCAAGGTTCCAGTGGTCGCGAATTTTCGGCCCGCGGATATGGTTGCGGGCGGACAGGGCGCGCCGCTGGTTCCGCTGCTCGACTATGTGCTGTTCGCCGATAAGGCGCGCGGGCGGGTGCTGCAAAACATCGGCGGCATTGCCAACCTGACGGCGATTCCCGCCGGGGGGGGGCCTGAGAGCGTGATTGCATTCGATACCGGGCCGGGAAATATGGTGATGGATTGGCTGGCACAGGAGCTTTTTGGAAAGCCGTTCGACAGGAATGGATCTCTTGCCGCGCAGGGAAGCGTGCTTGAGCCGGTGCTGCGCGCGGCTCTGCGAAATCCATACTTTCAGCTCAAGCCTCCGCGAACGGCGGGGCGGGAGCAGTTTGGCCGCGAGTATGCGGCAAGATTCCTGGCAAATTGCCGGCGGCATGGCTCCACGCCCGCGGATGCGCTGGCTACGGCCACGGCGTTAACGGCGGAGACCATCGCGCAGAGTTATAAGCGGTTTGTGCGGGCAAAAATGAAGGGCGGCGCGGACTACATTGTGTCTGGCGGCGGGGCGCGGAACGGTACGCTGATGGCCATGCTGGCGCAGAGGCTGGAGCCGCTGGGGTGCGAGTTGGCAGCCAGCGAGGAATTCGGGCTGCCGGCGGAGGCCAAGGAGGCTGCGGCGTTTGCGCTGCTGGCCTGGCAAACCTGGCATCATCGCGCCGGGAATGTGCCGGCAGCTACGGGAGCCACGCGCCCGATGATTCTTGGCCAGGTGACTTATGCGTAAGGTGTTCGCGCTGGCTTGCCTGTTGGCGATTGCAGGCTGTCGATCCACGCCGAAAGATCCGCGCACGGTGGTTTTCTTGATTGAGAGCAGCCCGGCCAACCTGGATCCGCGCATCGGCACCGACGCACAGTCGCAGCGCATCGACGCGCTCCTGTTCGACGGACTGGTGGCGCACGATGCGAGCTTTCAGTTCACTCCGGCGCTGGCGGAGCGTTGGGAGCAGCTGGATCCGCTGACGCTCAAGTTTCATTTGCGCAGCGGCGTCAAGTTTCACGACGGAAGACCGTTTACCGCCAGCGATGTGCTATGGACCATTAACTCGATGCGTTCCGGTGCGGTCATCTCTCCCAAGGCTGCGTCCTACGCCTCCGTAAACTCCATGGACACGCCCGACAACCTAACCGTGATTTTTCACTTGAAGCACGCGGACAATTTTCTGCTCAGAAACCTTTCCACGGGCGCAATCGGAATTGTCCCCGACGGCAGCGGCAAGGATTTCTGGCAGCATCCGGTGGGGACGGGTCCGTTCCGCTTTGTGAGCCAGCAGATGGACCAGGATGTGGTTGTGGAACGCAATCCGCTGAGCTGGGCCCAGGTTCCCAGGATCGAGCGGGTGCGCTTCGCGGTGGTTCCCGATGCCGTTACCGAGTCGCTTGAACTGGAAAAAGGTTCGGGCGACGTGGCTGTCAACTCCCTTCCCATGGACTCACTTGCGGTGCTCGCTACGCGGCCCAATTTGCAAATCGACGAGACGGGGGGCACCGAGATTCAGTATTTGGGCTTCAACCTGCGAGATCCGCTGCTTAGAGATGCGCGGGTGCGGCAGGCGATTGCCTGCGCCATCGATACGAAATTGTTGATTAAGACACTGCTGGGCGGCCATGCGCGGCCTGCATTCAGCCTGCTGCCCGCGGGCCACTGGGCATGGAACGGCGATGGCCCGCGGTACGATTTCGATCCAGCCAGGGCGGCGAAGCTATTGGACGAGGCCGGATATGCGCCCGGCAGCGACGGAGTGCGCCTCCACCTGACCATGAAAACCAGCACCCTGGAAGAGACTCGATTGCTTGCCGCCGTCCTGCAACAGCAATTGGCCAGGGTGGGAATTGCGCTGGACATTCGCAGCTATGAGACGGCTACATTCCTTTCCGACGTGCGGCGCGGCGCGTTTCAAATGTATTCGCTGCGTTGGATTGGCGGCAACGAACAGCCGGACATTTTCACGTTTGTCTTTTCCACCGCGAGCTTTTCTCCCCAGGGCGCAAACCGCAGCCATTACTCGAATCCGCGGCTCGACGCTTTGCTCGACGACGCTGCCCAAAGTCCAGACCTTGCCAGGCGGCGTGCGGACTACGTTGAAGCGCAGCATATGCTGGCGCGTGATTTGCCGGCTATCAATCTCTGGTACCCCAATACGATTGTGGTCCACAATCGCCGCCTGACGCATGTGATTCCTTCGCCTTCGGGAAGCTATGCCTTTCTTGAGACTGCGGAGTTGGTGGACTGACGCCTTCAACCGCCAAGAGCCCTATACCCTCCGCCGTTTCGCCAAAGCAAATCGCAACTGGTTAATCATCAATCCTTTGCGCCTGTCTTGTTACTGATTGTGTTCGCTCGGCACATCCCGAAATGGGCTGTTCAACCTTTTGCGGGCTTGGTTCGTCTACAAAAATGGCAATAACTTTCCCGCCTCGGACAATAGCAACCTCGGCTCCGTGGAGAAATGGCTTATGAATAGCAAGAGAATAATTCGAATTCATGGTTCGATGGCGCGTTTGGCGCTCTTATCCGCGCTTGCGGGCGCGGTTTTTGCAGGGAGTTCGGTGGCCCGCGCACAGTCGCCTTCGAATTTCCGGGGCACAATCACTGCCATCGCCGGCGCCACGCTGACGGTGAAGCCGGACACGGGCGACGCTCGCCAGGTCGATGTACCATCGACGGCGGCAATCCTGCGCATCGCTCCTGGACAAACCAATCTAAGCGCCGCGGTTCCCATCCAGTTCAGCGAGCTGGCGAATGGAGACCGCGTGCTGGTCAAGCTGGATCCGGATGCGACCGGCCCCACGGCACAGGCTCTTCGCGTGATTGCCATCAAGCAGGAGGACGTAGCGGCGAAGCAGCAGAAGGATCGCGAGGACTGGCAGCTGCGGGGCGTGGGCGGATTGGTGAAGAGCGTCGACAGCGCGGGAGGCGTCATTGTGCTGACGAGCGGCGCCGGAGCCACGGCCAAAACCATCACGGTTCACATTACGCAGGGTACCGCCAAGGCCACAATTCTCAAGCGCTACGCACCCGCTTCCGTGAGTTATGACGCGGCGGTGGCGGCGCCGATCAGTGCGATAAAGGCCGGCGACCAGTTGCGGGCACGCGGCGAAAAGAACGCGGACGGCACCTCCATGGATGCGGAAGAGGTGATCTCAGGCACCTTCCGCAACCTTTCCGGAACGGTAATCTCGACAGACTTGAGCGGTTCAACGCTGGTGGTGAAGGATCTGGTGACGAAAAAGCAGGTCACTGTGCACATTACGCCGGATGTTCAGATGCGCCGGTTGCCGGATATGATGGCGCGAATACTGGCGGCGCGGTTGAAAGGCGGAACAGGCGCGGCCGGCAGTGCGACTGCTGGAGGGTATGGCGGCGGTGCTGGCGCAGGCTGGAACGGGAATAGGCAGGCCGCGGCAGGTGGCGCGCCATCGGCTGCAAGCGGTGCCCCACCAACCGCAGGCGGTGGCCCTGCCGGCGGGAACGGACAATGGGCCGGCGGCGGCCGCGGTGGACAGGGTGGCGGCGACGCGCAGCAAATGCTCAGCCGTGCGCCTGTCATTCAGTTGGCAAACTTGAAGAAAGACGACGCGGTGATGATAGTTGCAACGGACGGGACAACAGATGTAACAGCCATCACGCTGGTGGCCGGTGTGGAGCCGCTTCTTGAGGCTCCCGCAGCCAGCCAGAGTCTGCTCAACAACTGGAGCATGAACTCCGGTGCGGGCGCGGCGGATGCAGCAGTCCAGTAGAAGCACTCACAAACTGATCTTGAAACAAGCGAGGGAATAGTGTACTCAAAATTGCATAGCTTTAGCCTTTATTTGATTTTTGCCGCCTTGGCAATCGCGTGCCTTGGTTCGGCGCAAGCGCAAACTGCTGCGCCACCGGTGCAAACCCCGGCCGCGTCAGCAGGCGCCGCATCCACAAAGGCGCCAACCGCAATTCTGCGCGGAACCATTACCGACCCGACGGGCGCGCTGATTCCAGGCGCTACCGTGACCATCACCACTGCCGCAGGAGCGCCTGTCAAGGAAACGACCGCGGATTCTTCCGGAGCCTATGCGGTAACCGGCTTGGCCGCAGGCAGCTACATTGTGCGGTCCAGCTACCCTGGATTTGCTCCGTTCAAAATGCCGGCGATTGCGCTCGCGGCCGGGCAATCGAAGCGCGTAGACGTTACGATGGCAATCGAGGTGGAACAGCAAAGCGTTACCGTCACCGACGAGTCGCCAACTGTGAATGTAGAGGCCAGCGGCAACGCGAGCGCGATTGTGCTGAAGGGAAAAGATCTCGAAGCTCTGTCGGACGATCCCGACGAGTTGTCCAATGAGTTGACTGCTCTTGCTGGCCCTTCGGCAGGCCCCAACGGCGGACAGATCTACATCGACGGCTTTACCGGCGGCACGCTTCCCCCGAAATCGGCAATTCGCGAGATTCGCATCAATCAAAACCCTTTCTCGGCCGAGTTCGACCATATCGGATACGGCCGGATTGAGATTCTCACCAAGCCTGGCACGGATCAACTGCACGGTCGCGGATTCGTCCAGGGCAACGACAACTCCTTCAACACCGAAAATCCGTTTGCTCCGCCGCCGGCCTATCACAGCGTCCAGTACAACGCCACCGTCAGCGGATCCCTCAACAAGAGCGCCTCTTTCTTCCTCAGTGTGGAAGGCCGCAACAGCCCGGATGCCAGCATCTACTCGGTTGAGATCCCGGTGCTGGACGCGGCGACTGGCCTGTATTCGGTTCCCACCGCACCAACCACCGGCGCGCTGAACACCACGGCCAACCGTGTGGAGGTTTCACCACGCATTGACCTGCAACTGGGACAAAAGAACACACTGACCCTGCGCTACCAATATGAAAACGGATCGTCAAGCGGAAGCATTGGGTCGACCTCGCTGCCTACGCAGTCCAACTCTTCTTCTACCAGTGAACAATCGGCGCAACTGCTCGATTCGCAGATCATCAACGATCACATTGTGAATGAGACTCGCATTCAGTACCGGCTGGCGCCGACAGTGACGACGCCGGTCAATACCACGCCGACCATCGGCGTCCCAGGCTACTTCACCGGCGGCGGCAGCAGCGGCGGGCAGTCATCCGACCACAGCACGCACATGGAATTGCAGAACATCACCACCATGTCGGCGGGCGCGCACGCAATCAAGTTCGGGACGTGGCTGCGCGACAACCGGGACGCCAACACCGGGCTCGCTGGATTCAATGGGGGTTTCAGCTTTCCTTCGATCGGCGCGTATGTGGACACACTGAACGGCCTGGCCATGGGGGAAACCATTGCCCAGATCGCCGCGGCCTGCCCCACGCCCGGCACCTGCACGCCGAACAAGCTGACATACACCACAGCCGGGAGTTCGGGCAAGCTCTCCTACACTGAAAACATCTTCGACGCCGCGGTGTTCTTCCAGGACGATTGGAAGGCCAACCAGTTCCTTACACTTTCCGGCGGCCTGCGCTGGGAGGGGGAGAATCACATCGCCGACCACAGCGACTGGGCGCCCCGCGTATCCTTTGCCTACGCACTGGATGGACACAAGAAGGGCACAACCTCCAAGACAGTCTTGCGTGGAGGCTTCGGCCTGTTTTATGACCGGTTCGGCATTGGAAGCTTGATGAGCCTGGCGCGGTACAACGGCGGCCCCGACGCCCAGATACAAAACATAATCAACAATCCCACCTGCTTTAGCACCACAAGTCTGACGGCCGCGCTTAACACGCCAGGGTCAAATTGCGCCACATCCGCAGTGAACCCGCCGCAGATTCAGCAGCTCGATCCCACCTATCATTCGCCGTACAACGAGCAAGTGGGCACGACCCTGGAGCGGCAACTGACCAAGACCACCACGCTCACCTTCACCTACCTGCACTCCAATGGCGTGCACCAGATGAACACGCGCGACTCGAACGCTTATGAGCCGGTGCCAGGAACAACCTTCTACAACAGCACCACGGGACCCAGGCCAAATCCCTCACTTGGACCCATAGATGAAATCTTTCCGGAAGCAGTGTTCAGGCAGAACCAATTGATTGCCAATGTGAACGCGCGATTGAAGCCCACGCTCAGCGTCTCGGGCTTCTACACAATGAACTTTGCCAATGGAGACACAGGGACAGTCTCGAACTCCTACAACCTGAAGCAGGACTATGGCCGCGCTGCGTTCGTCCGCAGGAACATGCTCTTCGTGATGGGCAATTACACCGGCCCATTGGCCATCACCTTCAACCCGTTTCTCATTGCGCAGTCGGGACGGCCCTACAACGTCACGACGGATACGGATCTTACCGGCGACGACTTCTTCAACGATCGCCCGGGGACGGCGAACTCCGCCTCCTGCAACTCGGGATCGGCTGAGTTCGTGAATACCTCGTTTGGCTGCCTTGACCTGACCCCTCAAGCCGGTGAAGCACTGCTCACCCCAAACCTTCTCAACAGTTCTGCCTCAGTTGCGTTCAACCTGCGCGTGAGCCGGGCCTTTGGAATCGGACCCAAGCTCCAATCGCAGAACAGCCCGAACGGGCAGCGGCCAGGGGGCCCTGGCGGTCCAATGGGAGGATTTGGCGGCGGCCCAGGCGGCGGCGGCCGTGGCGGTGGCGGATATGGACCGCCGGCAGCGAACACAGGACACAAGTATTCGCTCACCTTCAGCGCACAGGCGTTGAATCTCTTCAACGACATAGACTACGGGACTCCCTCGGGCAGCGTAGTTCCGACACTGCTATCTGGATCGACGACCAACTACGGCCCCGGGCCCCGGTTTCAGAAGGCCACCAGCCTAGCCGGCGGCATCTTCGCCTCGCCCTCTGGATCGGCGTCGCGACGCGTCTTCTTCCAGGCCGCGTTCAACTTCTAGGCCGGGCTTAAGAAACAAGGGCCGGCGCGCAACGCTCCGGCCTTTCTTTGTGAACCACTCAACAGGCCGACGCTTTGAAAAGGCATCACTTTGGATGTTGCCGAAAAGCGCGTTGCTTTGAAAGGGCACGACTTCAGTCGTGCCATAAAGTCCACAAACAAACGTGGGCTTTAGCCCCTGAGGGACGTCTCCCGCAAGTTCACTTCCAACTTGTTCAGAGCTCCACAAAATGATCAGCGCGCCGCTCCAACCGCAGCCCCACCGCCGGTTGAGAACGCGTCAGTTAGCGAGATCACCTTCATTTGAGCCTTCATCGAATCCAGCGTCGCCACGGTGGTCGCCACAAGCTGAATTGTCTCTCCCGGCATAATGTCAAAGTAGTTTTCCGAGAGCTTCACGTCCAGGTTGCCAAAGGAGATATAAACGCTGCGAGCCAGCACCGGCGAAGTTATGCTGATCTTGTAACTTCCGCTTCCTCCTGAGGTCTCCGTCTTCAGTGCCGCGGGCTTCAGTTGAATTTCCTTAACGGGCGCCAAATAAGCCAGGTTGCGTGAGATCTGCGTGGCGCCCTCGGTCAAATCGGCCACCACAAAGACGCGCGAAGTGTCGGCCGCGCCGGCATCGGCAAGCTTCCTCAGAGGCCAGTCGAGATAGACCTGGCTGGCCAGCGGAGTAACATCCACCGCATGCGATTCTTCCAGCAGCACCTTACCGTCGAAGTCCATCAGGCGCACTCGCAACGTGGCCGATTCAGACTTCACCTTGTCGGAGACAATATAAACCTTCAGCGAGCCATCCTCCACATGGGGCGAAACCAGAATGGGCGCATAGAAACGCCGCGCATAGTATTGCAGCGCCTTCCAGTGTCCGTAGTAGTCGATGGAGGACCACGAAGCTACCGGCCAGCAGTCGTTCAATTGCCAGAAGATGGATCCCATGGTCTCCGGCCGGCTGCGGCGAAAATGCTCCGCGCCTATCTTGATTCCTTCAGCCTGTAACACCTGGCTAACATAAAGGAAGCTCGGGAAATCCTTTGGCTCGGAGTAATCCTTCAGCAGATAGTTGTGGATAATGTCATTGCCTTCGTTGTTCTTCTGGTGGGCAAGCATCACCGCGGTGAAGATACCGGTTCGATCCTCAGGCTCGGTGAACGCTTCCACCGTACTCATCTCCGGAAACGACTGGAAGCCATACTCTGTCACAAAGCGCGCATGGTGTGTTTCGTAGGTTGAAAAGGGTACGCGGCCATGCCACACATCCCAGATGTGCGCATCCCCGCTCTGATAATGATCGCTGAGCGCTTCATAATCGGCGCTGGGCGAGCTCGGCCAGTAGGGCGTTTCCGGGGCAAGCCGCGCTACTACGCGGTTCAGAATGCCGCTGAAAACCGTCAGGTAGTCCTGCCACATTTGATAACGTACATCCGCGGGTAGCGCGGCCCTTGCGCCCCAGCCGATGGCGCCTTCGGTCTCGTTGTTACCGCACCACACCACGATGCTGGGGTGGTTGCGCAGGCGGCGCACCTGGTCCTCGGCCTCGGCTTCGACATTGAGCTTGAAGTCGTAGGTGCCGGGCTGCCAGTCGTTGCCGAACATGAAGTCCTGCCACACCATGATGCCGAGTTCGTCGCAGATTTGGTAGAACTCGTCGGTCTCATAGTAGCCGCCGCCCCAGTGGCGGATCATGTTCATGTTGGCGTCGCGGGCAGACTCCAGGATGCGGCGGTAATCCGCTTCGGTGACACGATTGGGAAAGCTGTCGAAAGGGATTACGTCCGCCCCCTTGGCGAAGACCGGAATGCCATTGACAATCAGTTCAAAAGAACGGCCCCATTTATCCAGCACGCGATGGAGTTCGATGGTCCTCAGACCTGCCTTTACCTTGCGCTGCTCCGCCGTCTGAACTCCCGTGGCAACCAGCGCCGTGAACTCGTACAGAGCCTGATCGCCGTAGCCGGCCGGATACCACAGCCTGGGCTGGCGGATCTCAATGGGCAGATCGATCACGTTGCGTCCGGCATGAAAGCTCACCGTTGCAATCTCGCTTATGGGTCTGCCGTTGTCGGTGTACTGAACCGTCACTTTGGCTGAGCCGGCGGTCGAGGCCTCAATTTCAACTTCGGCGCTCACGTGCGCCACTCCCCTGCTCACATCGTGCTGGCGGATGACGAAGTCCGCAATCCGAACCTTGTCCCATGCCTCAAGCCGCACCATGCGCCAGATGCCGCTGGTTACAAACTTCGGCCCCCAGTCCCAGCCATACTCATATGCGGCTTTGCGAACATAAGTCTTGGGCTCGGTTTTTGTCCGTGGCTGCCAGGGATCGAGCGCGGCAACTGCTTCAGCGGCTTTTATCGGCGACGGAAACACCACTCGCAGCAGATTCTTGCCAACGTGCAAATGGCCTTTCACCGGCACGCGCCAGATGCGAAACATGTTGTCGGCCTTCAGCACCTGCGCGCCGTTCAAATAGACTTGCGCCGTTGCATCCAGCCCGTCGAAAACCAGGTCGACGTTGGAGCGGGAGAGAAATGCTGGAGTTACATCGAAGCTCAGACGGTACTCCCAGCTTTCATTCTCGATCCACTGGAGCTTGGCCTCGTTGTCGCGAAAGAATGGGTCGGGGATTTTCTTGTTGGCCAGCAGATCGAGGTGAACATCGCCGGGGACGGTGGCCGGAAGCCAGCCTTTCTCGTCCTGCTCGGCGCCGGCGGTAACCTGCCGGAATTGCCAGCCATGATCCAGAGCCTGGACCGCATTCTGCGCCGGCCTCACCTGCGCGTGCGCCGATTCATTTCCCATCCCGAGTGTTCCCCCAACGAATAGACAGCAGATGACCGCAATTGCTCCCCGCATTGCCCTTCCTCCATGAATTACCCTGCGCCCGGCCTTTAGCCCGTTTTTCCACTGCATTGGAAGGCCGCCGATAAGATTATCACGATGGGGATAGCGGGACTTGTGCGCATCGGAACTGCCATAGCGCATGGCTCAGCGTTCCCGTCGAAGCAGTATCCGATACAACCCTTCCCACTCGTCCGCCTTGGCGTCGATGTCGAATTTGGCTTCAATGCGCGCACGGGCTGCGCGGCCCATGGCCTGGCGGTTTTCCCCAGATTTCTCCATCTCGCTCAGCATGGCCTGTGCCAGGGCCTGCGGATCGCCCGCCGCAACGATTGTGCCAGTCTCTCCCACCAGTTCGCGGACGCCCCCGACATCGGTAGCCACGATTGGCTTTTCCATCGCCATAGCTTCGGCCACGGCAAGTGGCATGCCCTCCCATGCGGAGGCAAGCACGAATCCGTCCGCGGCATCCAGCAGCGCCGGCATATCGCGGCACAGGCCGAGCAACGCACCGCCCAAACCAGTCTCAGCCTGCAAACGGGCCATGCGGTCGAAGTCCGGCCCAGCTCCCTCTCCGGCGATCCATAGGCGCGCGTCGGCGCGGCATTGGCGGAGTTGCGCAAAGGCTCGCAGCAGGTTCGGATAGTCCTTTGCGGGCACGATGCGGCCTGCCGCCAGCCAGATGAATTCGGCATCCAAACCCATCTCACTTCTCATGCGCTCCCTGCGAGCCGAATCAGGGGCAAACTCGGCAGTGTCGATTCCGTTTGTCACCACCACGCACTTGCGGCGGCCCACGGCCATGAACCGGACGAAACGCTCCGCAGCCGCCTGGCTTACCGCGGTAGTGCGGCAGGCGAGCCAATCTGTCAGACCGTAGGCCAACATGCGCCCCCAGCCGCCCTCATAGATGTTGTGAACGCTGGAGAGGACGTTAGCAGACGGAACAACCAGCTTGAGCACTCGCGCAACCATGTTGGCGTGAAAGCTATGGCTGTGAAGCAGGTCCGGGCGGAACGCGAGGAGAAAACGGCGGGCATGAGCCAGCCCTGCCAGCAGACTGAGCGGAGTCTTTCGAATGTTCAGATATACGATGGAGTGCGCGGTAGGCCACTGCTGCGGGATGGGCGGGCGCAGGACAAGCAGGGCGACGGAATGGCCGCGCTCTGCCATGCGATCAGCCACCGCAAGCGCTTGCCGTTCCGCTCCGCCCATGCCGAGCGACGTAAGCACATAGACGATTCGCATACCAGCCACGTTCCACAAAGAGATTCAGTGGAACTGATGATACTGCCTGGCAATGATAAGCGCTGTCACGGTTCGCGCTTTGCCGCATACCACCTGCCGATAAATGCATCGATCGAGACGATACCCGGACCAAGAATCAGGATCAGCAGCGCGGCGAACCAGTAGTTATAAGCGTCTGCTGCCTGGAATTTGTCGGGAGCGGAGAGCACCCCGAGGAAAGCATCCTTCTCTGCCGTCCAGAAAGCGACGGTCATGTTGAGGAAGAGCACCAGCGAGACGAGACGCGTGCCGATTCCCAACGCTAAAAGAATCCCGCCCACCAGTTCGATCAGCGCGACCGCGAGAGCGGTTTGCGCCGGCATGGGAAGGTTCAACGAAGCAAAGTACTGGGTTACTTTGTCGAGATGGTTCAACTTGCCCCACCCATCCTGCGCAAACTGCCAGCCCCAGTAGAGTCGGATCGCCAGCAGCAAGGGGCTCTTGAGCCAGTTCAACAGGCCAACGGCGCGAGTGTAGGTTTTGCCTATAAAGTCGATGAGCTTAGCCATATCTTTTCTTCGTATAACTCCGTTTTCAGATTTCCAGAATCGATTCCAGATCGGGGGCGCAGATCCA
>Ga0182012_10003276_pt1 | contig 17303 bp, 7 predicted proteins | sample 612S2SmetaG_FD_120486 | JGI IMG/M metagenome (GOLD analysis project Ga0182012, IMG submission 120486) | Permafrost microbial communities from Stordalen Mire, Sweden - 612S2S metaG | ecosystem: Environmental > Terrestrial > Soil > Wetlands > Permafrost | place: Sweden: Stordalen | collected...
AAGTGCAGCCGCCGAATCGTAGGGTTCAAGAAAATCATCTGGGCTTCGCCAGCCACCCGTTGAGGAATTTTTCTTATGGATAAAGCGGATTTCCGAGAGGCCGGGTTGCAGCATGTTCCACCGGCCTTGACCCTTGCCGTCGAGTGAGATTGAACTGACCGTCTGCATCCTATCCGGCCGACCGAACTGAATGGGAACGTTTCCCTCTTGTGGTGCCCCTTCCCGGTTCAAAATCGTGAATAAGGCCGCGCGCGGCTGTTCATGGACGCTGAGGCTTTGCCGAGTTTGCACGCCGATTTGAACCGGAATCCCGATTGCGGTGGCGCTCGGTTTGTCACTTTCAGCTCCCGGAAACGACACCACTCCGCGAATGTCCGCGATTTTGCCTTCCGCGAGAGCATAGATTGTATAGCGGCCGGGTAACAGGTCTTCAAATGTCACAGCCCCATTTGCATCGGCTATGGAAGCGGGATGAGCGACGTTCTCAATCTCCTCTCTGAGATCGCCGCCGAATCCTCTTGCCCACATATCACGCAGATTGGCGCCCTCAAGATAGACGCCGACTACTGCACCAGGAACTGGATGGCCTTCGCGCAAAACAGTCACGTTCATTTGGCCAGACTTCGAAGAGAGCACCATGTCTTGTGTGACCGGTTCTGGAGTTGTCGGGTTCGAGTCGAACCATGAGATCTGCGGAAAAGCAGGCCACGCCCATGCCGGCGGATGGCCGGGAGCAATCGCCACAAGCGTGGCGCCAAAGTTGCTGAGTCCGCTTGCGCCTTTCAGTTCATAATGCCCGCTCTTGTCGGTTGTTGCTTTTGAGCCGGTCTCGTACATTCGAATGCCGCCGTAGTACGTTCCGAGCGCATAGACGTTGGCGTTCTCAATGGGATGGCCTTCCTCATCCGATATTCTTCCTTGAACCCAGACAACTGGCGTGTCGGACTTGATCGGGTGGCCGATGGTTTTAGCAGGCATTGGCATCGACTGCGCAGGAGCCGGGGCAGTCAGCGACGAAGGAGGGGTACACACTCCCAAATCCTCACCGAGAGTCACTCCCTTCGTTTCCTCTCCGACATTGACATGCACGGAAAGTCTCTGCCCGCATTGTTGGACGCAAGCATGCGTGCTCGCAAATACCGCCCAATCTCCACCCGGCACATCGTCAATGTGAAAATGTCCCGACTTATCAGCCGCGGCACCGCCAACCGCACCGTCCGACGTGGAAGAAACCCCTACATACGCCTCGGGTGGACAGGATGAAGGCGTCGTGCCATCGATGCTCCCGTATCCAGCAAGCAACGGCAGTGCAGGGTGGGCAACCTCTCCGGGCTCAAAGTTCGCCGGCGCCGTCAAACCGTAGCCAATTCCGTGGACTGTGATTTTGAGCTTGAAATAGCCTGGCCTGACCTCGAATTTTGCAATGCCGTGAGAATCCGTGACAACCGATTCGACCGGTTGTGGCGTCTTTCCCGGTTCAACAAGTTTGAGCTCAACGGTTCTGTTTGCTACAACCTGTCCGTCTCGCCCGCGGACCGTGAGTTCCACCTGAACCGGATCTTTAAGCTGTGGCTGTGCAACGCTCGCAATTGAAAATGTGGCAACGAGTCCCAAAAGTGCGAAGGTGCGCCGGATCATTTCCTCTTACCTCCAGCGGTACTGAAGAATCTTTCGGTGGATGAGGTCTCCACTATAGGTTTTCAGTGGTTCTGCACCCTAAGGGACGTTTAGATCATTCAATTGTCACAGACGTTCTCCAGCGGCGGTCGCGGGAGTATTGTCGGCCATGGGAAGTTTGAGCAGCGCCGGAACCCTTTGCCGGTCGCGCCCGGCGAAACTTCGGCAAAGGAAAGTATCGCTGCTCAACCGCCCGGAACCGCGTTCAACTTTAGTAGATTGATGATTTTGCCTTCTTCATTAGTTGTCCCCGCCATCCATTTGGATCGTTGTTCGGCCACTCGGTGGTCCGTAGAACCAAGCCTCGCCCTTCGGTGGTCGCGGTAGGCTTCCAGACACCAACGCAATAATTGCATGGCCCAGTTCGATGATTGGCGCTGTGAGAATCTCCTTGTTGCTGCGAGGGAAAATGTGCAGGTCGTCCGCCAGCGGCCAACTGGCAACTTCCTCGGCTGGAATTGATTCCCTGATTGCGATCTTCTGGCAGGCGTCTTCTGCCAGCTTCATGAAGACCTGCCTCTGTGCGCTCGACCACTGCTCTTCGAGAGTGAGTCCAAACTCTGTGATCGAAGCTTGCACACGCCAATTGGACACGGCATCCAACAACCACGGCTCGTTCGCGTGATCGCTTCCTTCGGCTTCATCGATAAGGTATTTCAGGAATACACCGGCAGCAACGTCGTAGGCCCAAAAGAAACGTCCCTCGAAGTTGATACCTTTCGTGGCGGTCATAGTAGCTCCGAAATGTTACTGCCAAAATCCTCAAACTGCACAAGCGAAAACGAGCGAATTGTCGATACTTCGGGACCCCGAGCCCCGGTTTTTGAGTTCTGTCCGAACTCCGGTTACTCGCTCGGAACACGTGATGCCGAATCCCCGAAATTCAATCTACGTCTTCGGTTTTGAAACTTGGAACAGACGCTCGCGCACTTGATCGTCGGCGGAAGCAACAATCGCTCTTGCGCGAACCTCTGCTTCAAAATCGGCGCTGGCTTGGCTGGATTGGACAGTGAATAAACTATGCAGAATTTCGTCGATTGAGCGCCACTCTTGAAATTCAATAGACTCCCGTTCGCTTAACGTCGATCCTCTTTGAAAGCGATCTGTATCGCCATGGAACTTCTCATAAACTCGGAGCTTGTCTCTTGTAATCATCTGCATCCTCAAGCGCAATCATACGATTGCCGCCGCTCTTGGCATCTGGTCGCCAATGGGGCAGTTTCAGGTGAACCGGATCACGATGATCCAGCCAGCGGCCCAAACTTCCCATAGCCGGTAATCCAGGCACTACTGCGCCAGTGCAGCCAATTCGTGTAAATTTGGTCGCATGATCACACTTGGCCTGACTGTTCCCGGTCCGAATCAAGATTACCTGCGTGCGCATGGCCATTGCAGGGAGAATCGAGCAGAACTTGAAACGAGTCCATTCTGCGGCTGCTTCTATTGTTTCGCGATCTATCCATCGACCGAAATTGCAGAGTGGGTCGATGAAGAGCGGCTGCGATGTGCGCGAAGTGTGGCATCGATTCAGTCATCGGCTCTGCATCGGGGTATCCAATCACTGGCGCGTTTCTCCGGCGTATGCATGCCCACTGCTTCTGAATTGGCACGTTTGCTTGGGTTCTATGGCGTGATGTGGCTCACGTTGCCACCGAGCCGGTGATGCGTCCGGAGCCTAGCAACTTATCGGCTCCCCTGCCCTCGGGCCTTTCAAAGGTCTTAATTCAGTCTCACAAAAACTGGCAAAGATTTTGGCGGGTCAATTCGGACATGATAGCCTTCCCAGTTCCATTCGAGAATCCTTCGACTCGTCGCCTAATGATTGCTGTTGGCTCAGTCTCAGAGATAATCGGGAAAGATTAATATGAATCGTCTTTTTGCATGGGTATGCCTCTACGCGTTTTCTTGCTGTCTGCATGCGCAGGCGGTCGATGCAACTGTTTGCGAGATTCTCAAGAATCCTCAGGCATTCAACGGAAAGATTGTCCGCGTCAAAGGATCAATTGGCGCTGGTTTTGACCAGTTTGTGGTGAAGGGCGCAGGCTGCAGCCAACAGGTGAACGGAATTTGGCTCTCCTACCCCGAGGGAACCAAGGCCAAGTCGGGACCGTGGGCAGTGTTGCAGTTGCAGCCGGCGAAGAATTTTGGCGGAACGGTCGCTACGGTGGAGCGGACACCGGTGCAACTTGATAAGAGCAAGGACTTCAAACAGTTCGATACGCTGCTTGCTGCGCCATACAAAGGAAGCGGGATGTGTCTCGGTTGCGGCCGGTATGCGGTGAGCGCAACCTTGGTTGGCCGTCTGGATGGGATCCCAACGGGGTTGAAGCGCGACAGTGCGGGAAAGATTGTTGGCATCAGCGGGTTCGGGAATCTGAATGCGTTTAGTGCCCGGTTAGTGCTGGAGTCAGTTTCGGACGTGACTTCTCAGGAGATTGACTACTCGAAGAACCACGTTGAAGCCAGCGTCGATTCTTCTTCGGTCTCGGGGGCCGGTGCCAAGTTGGCGAGCGCGTTCGGCTCCGGCGTGTTGAAGGACCAGCCTAAGCGAGCTATCGCTGCATTCGGCAAGGAGGGGGACGACAACGGCGTGGAAGTGTCCTTCGGTGCCACAAACGAGGCATCTCCGAAGAGCGAGTCGCAGGGACAGAGTGCTTCCCCTGACGGTGTGCTCTTTAATTGCAGATTCGACGGTGACCGGTTGAAGGGAGATCTGATGGGCAGGGCGATGTCCCATCTCGGAGAGCATATAGCCGATCTTCGCAATCCGGAGCCCGGGACCGAAGCCGCGGGAATGTACCAAATGGAGTATCGGGCGTGGTTGACGACGATGCTGGGCGCCATCCAGGCCGGGCAGAAGAATCTGATGCTGCCGGGAGGATACACCGTCTGGAACTCTTCCTGGCCGACGCAGAGCCTGAACAAGAATACCGACGATGCGCTCACGGGTTTTCTGGCCAACGAAGCGCAGCTGAACAAATAGCCAGTCGCTCGGTTACGGCTTTGTTTCGCTACAACGACTACCACACGCCAAGCGATACCGTGGACAAGGTGAACTTCAATAAGACTGCAAGAGTCGTGGAAGGGATAGGCAGACTTGTCGAGGAACTCGCGAACAAATCGTAGTTGATCGCCTTAACTTACTCAACCCTGGTCGGAGCTTGTGATCGACCCAGGGGAGAACGAAAAACACAATTGGGAACGGAGCAGCCGGCAGCGCAGATCCATCTGGCAAAAGGGGTCTTCCGTCAGGCAATGCAAAGTTCGGTTCACAGCCTGCCACGGGGCATCTCTCTGATGCTGATCCAGTTATCGGCCGTGTGCCTCCAGTTGCCCCCGAAGAGCGACTTGTGCACTTCGGCCACCACTTGCTTATCTCGCTGGCTCCGTTTACCGTGATCTGCAACCCACATATTCAGGTGAAGCCTTGTCTGCTCTCATTTCCCGTTACAAGTTTGCGTTTATATTCTTTGCCGCTTCCGCATTGTCATCGACCCAGATTTGCCATCCACAGCAGGTCGTTGAACCATGGAAAGCGCCACATTTTTCCATTGAACCAAAAGCCTTGTATGACGCTGCATCGGCGGTGCCTGCTTCCGACGGTGCGGGCGTGACCATCCTCGAGTACGATGAGAGTTACACTTTCGACGACGCCGGTCGCTATGTTCACGTGGGGTACGTAATCTACAAGGTCCTCACCCAGCAGGCCGTGGAAGATTGGGACTCAATGTCGGTGGATTGGGAACCATGGCATGAGGCGCGGCCCACCATCCGGGCACGGGTCATCGCCGGTGACTTTTCAGTGCATACGCTTGATCCGAAATCGATCAGCGAGGCGCCTACCCGCGAAGGAGACTACAAAACTTACAGCGATGGCAAGACTCTGCGAGCTCCCTATCCGGCAATCGCTCCGGGCGTTGTGGTTGAGGAAGAGTATGTAGAACGAGAGACTGAACCGCTCTTCGCTCCCGGATATGTTGGCAGGGTCGAATTGGGGCGGGAATCTGTCCCGGTAGCGCATAGCCGAGTCGTTCTTGAGATGCCGCAATCTCTTCCGTTGCGAACAGCAACACTGCTGCTACCCGATTTGAAGTCTGAAAGAACTGAGGCAAATGGGCGTGTCACGTTGACATTCGACCAGGGACCGATGGAAGGCTTTGAACCGGTAGATCCAAACCTGCCCGCGGAAGTGCCACACTACCCTACCATCCAATTCTCCACGGGAACTTCGTGGCAGTCGATTGCGGCCGAGTACGGAAAGATAGTGGACAATCGCGCCGATCCAGCGGCCGTAAAGGCGATTGTTGAGAAACTCGTTGCAGCCAAACCCACAACCGCCGAGAAAGAGAAAGCAATACTCGACTACATTGATCGCGAGGTGCGCTACACAGGCATCGAGTTCGGCGAGGCAGCTCTTATGCCCCACTCGCCCGCCGAAACTCTAGCCGAGAAATATGGCGATTGCAAGGACAAGGCGACACTACTTGTGACGATGCTACGCACGGCGGGCATTCCCGCTTATGTGGCCTTACTCAACGCAGGTTCGCGAATGGATGTACCCGCTGAATTGCCTGGCATGGGAATGTTCGACCATGCGATCGTCTATGTGCCTGGCAACCCCGCGCATGGGGAGAGCGAGTTGTGGATCGACGCCACCGATCAATATGCACGTCTGGGCCAGCTGCCGCCCGACGATCAGGGGAGGTCGGCATTGATTGCGCGCGCAGACACAACTACGCTGGCCAAAACTCCGCAGTCCAATTCGAAAGACAATGTTCTTCTGGAAATGCGCGAACTGACATTGAGCCAATATGGTCCAGCCGCGGTATCGGAAGTCACTCGTCCCAAAGGGGTTTTTGAGGCTGAATACCGCAACATGTATGCCGATAAACCGGACAAGGAAACACGCAAGAATCTGAGCGGCTATGTGGAATCGGAATACCGCACAGAGAAGCTCACCAGTATAGAGCGCACCGATGCTTCCGATTTTTCACGGCCGTTCGAACTGACGCTGTCAGGCGAGAAAGCCAGGCGCGGATATACCGATCTGGATAATGCGGTTGCCGCTATTCGCCTGGACTCGATATTTCACCGGTTGCCGGATCAGTTGAAAGTCAAGGAAGAGAGTCCAGAGAAGGCAAAGAAAGAAGACAAAGAGAAGCCTAAAAAGCCGCGAACCGCGGACTGGGAACTGGCCGAGCCGTTCTCTGCGGAATGGCAATACCGGATCGTGCCACCCTCCGGATTCATTCCAAAGCCGTTGCCCCAAGATGCCCAGATTCCCATCGGACCGGCTCTCCTGACTGAAGAATTCACCACGGGCAAAGACGGTGTGGTGAACGTACACTTGACCTTCGACTCGGTCAAGCGCCGCTATACGAATGCGGAGGCCACCGAGTTGCGAAACAAAGTGGCCGAACTGATTGCGGGCCCGGCAATCATGATCAACTTTGAGCCCGCCGGGGAGGTCTTGTTCCGCGAAGGAAAGGTGCGCGAAGCCCTGGCAAGCTATCGTAGCCTCGTGACGCTTCATCCCAAACAGGCAGTTCCTCACCTTCAAGTTGCCAATGTGTTGCTCAAAGCCGGGATGGGCGAGGCGGCGCGTGCTGAAGCTCGCGTGGCCGTCAGGCTCGACCCTCAATCCGCTATCGCGGAGAAAACCCTCGCCCAGATTCTCAAGCACGATCTGGTGGGTCGCAATCTGCGCGCTGGTAGCGATCTCGTAGGCGCGGCCGAGGCCTTTCGCACCGCAATCAAGCTGGATCCGGACGACCACGCAACGCAGGCCGACCTGGCCATTCTTCTGGAATACGATCCTGTCGGTCGCCGTTACGGCCGTTTCTCGAAGATGAAGGAGGCTATTGCCGAATATCAGAAAGTGGGGCAAGAAAAGCTAGCCGAACTCGACCTTCGGGACAATCTTGTTTTCGCTCTGTTCTATGGAGGAGACTATGCCGGCGCATACAAACTTGCGCAAACTCTAAGCCCTGAACCGAAAGGGTTGTTGGTTGCGTGTGAGGCATTGCTTCACGGCGGACAGGCGGGCCTGGCAGAAGCGAACAAGCGATCAAGCACCGAGCAGGGAATGAAGGAGGTCGCGCAGACTGCCGGCAGAATGCTAATGACCACTCGCCAATATCCGTTGGCAGCCGATCTTCTTCAAGCCGGTGCGTCGGGTGACAACGCCGCTCAAACACTGGGACTTGCCAGGATGCTGCGTGGAGCACAACACCACGAGGACCTCCACTTTGCCGATACCCCGGCCGATTTGGTGAAACACTACTTTCTGCTTTCTGTTGACCCTGACTTAACCGAGGCACGCCTGGAATCTCTATTGAGCCGGAATGCCCGCCTGGTGCTGAAAAATGAGGATGCCGCCTTAATCAAGAGAACCTTGGAGAGCGGCAGAAAACTCAACGATCAATTAGCTCGTCAGGACACGTCTCTGGACGTCACGCTCGACTTTCTCCTGCAGGCGATGGACCCCAAGGGCGAGGGCAACGACGCCACCGGCTATCGCGAGAAACTGCAACTTACCAACGGCACGACAATGACACTCTTCATTGTGAAGGAGGACGGCGTCTACAAGATCCTGGAGGACAGTGTCGAGAAACCCAACTCCATTGCTCTTGAGACACTCGACCGGATCAAATCCGGGGACTTGGCGGGCGCCAAGGTTCTGCTGGATTGGATACGGGAAGACCAGCATCTGGCGGGCGGCGACGATCCCCTTGGCGGGCCCGTTTTCCCCCGGTTCTGGACGAAGGGACAAGCCCCCGCTGCCGCCAGAATGAAACTGGCGGCAGCCGCAATCCTTGCAACCAGCAAGGCCACTGCGGCTCAGGGGATCGCGCTTCTAGAAGGTTCCGTAAAAGATGCAGCAAGTGCACAGGAGAAGACCAATATCCAATTGGCTTTGACTCAGGGATATTTCCTTGAAGACAACTTCGTAAAACTGCAGGAAGTCGCGTCGGATTTACTGAAACAGGTGCCGGAATCCAAACTGGCCTTCGTAGAAAGCGTCCATGCGTTGCAGGGACTGGGGCGCTACGACGATGCGATCGGGCTTGCCGATGAGAGGCTGAAGTTGCTGAGCGGAGATGAAGATGCTTTGCGCGCCAAGATGGGGATCGAAGCAAATCGCGACAATTTTGTGGCCGCCCGTGGGTGGGCACAAAAGCTGTTGGATCAGGGCAAGCAGGATGCAGACCTCTTGAACCTCATTGCCTGGTACGCCCTGTTCACGGGCAAAGTGGAAGACGCGGACATTGCCTCTGCCACCAAATCCGCCCAAATGGCGCCCAATAACCCAAGCGATCTGCACACGCTGGCTTGCCTCTACGCAGAATCCGGGAAGACGAAGGAGGCCCGGGATCTACTTCTCAAGGCCATGGACGAACTTAACCTCGAGGAACCGGACGACAACTACTGGTACGCATTCGGCCGTATCGCCGAGCAATACGGCGAGCGCGAGATTGCTGTTGCCGACTATCACAAGCTGGAAAAGCCGAAGGCGCCCCTTGCCATTCCCACCTCCAGTTACCACTTGGCGCAGATTCGGCTCAAGTCGCTGGGGGAGATTGGAAGCACAACTGAAAAGTGAGTCCTTGACGGCAATCGAATTTGCCTTTGCAAATTCCGACTTCTTATCTTGGGTCGATGATGAATTGCGTTGCTCCTGCGCGAGGCTTTGGCAAAGCTTATAAGAAGGCAGGCGACGAGCTCTCGCTTAATTTCCTGCCCCAAAGAGGGCACCTGGTATCACACCTGTGTTCCGAATCGTTACTTGAAGAACGGAGCGAGGGCCGTTCCGAGAATCCAGAGAACAATTGCCACGCGAATGAGAAGGACAAAATACTTCTTGCTTTTCGCGCGAATCTGCTGGCTCCAGAAGCGCTGAAGTCCCAGCTTCCATTGCAGCCTTCTGAAGCCGGAATTGTCTTGCTTTTGAACCAGCCGAACTGCGTCTGGAATTTCGTGAACAAGGTATCTCTGGTGCGCGGGAAAGAATTCTTCCTTGTCCGGCAATCCTTCGAAGTAGCGGGCGTACCGATTCCACGCATCCATCAGGCCTGGCTTATCGCCGCCGAGCGCACAGGCTTCAGCTTCCATATACGCAAGATAGCGCGCGCAATGATCGTGCGGCAGACCGGCGAGCGCACCACGGCATGTTGCAATCACTTCTTGCAGATCGTCGCGACGTAGCCGGGAAAGACACAACTGATAGTTGGCCAGCACCCACATCCCGATACCTGTGCGTGTGCGCCAATCCTGAAGCAGTTGTTTTGCTGCACGCTTTTTTCCAAGGCTCACCATGGAGCGGCCGGCCTGGGCCCACACATCGCTGTTGGACTCCAGCCCTTTTGCGCGCAGACGATTCCACCATGAAAGAGCGAGTTGCTGGAAATTATGACGGTTGAGGACCGACATCATATCCGCGACATAGAAACCTTCAAGCCATTTGCTTTGCTCCAGCAACCGTGTGAGCTTTGTAAGCTGGCGTGTCGAGTGATTCAACCAGCTATTGCGTATCCACTTGGGTAGCTTCGGCTTTCCGCTTTGGTCAAAAATGTAATCGGCGTAATGGACGAGCGAACGACGCGTCGGACGCGCACCCTCTTGAAGGCGCGCGAGAAACCGCTCGGATAGTTCCCTTGACCTTCCGGCATTGCGCAGATGTTCCCATACCTGATCCGCAGGCCAGATACTCGGTTCAGTGGCTGCGAAACAAACGGTCAGTGCATGATCGAGTGCAGCATCGAGCTTCTTTTCCTGGCACTCCACGTGGACGAGGCGGGCAAGGAGATAGACGCTCTCCCCTGCGATCGGAATGATTCTGCGCAATACAGTCGCTGCATCGGCCGGACGCCCCGCCTCCTGCAAAGAATCGAACCGCCGCAGATGAAGGTCAATATCCTCCGGAAAGTCGGCCAGCAGTTCGTCCCATTCCGCCTTAGTGGAAGATGAGTCGATCTTGTGTTTTTCAAGAAGCAGAAGGCGTCTCTGGCGGAAGCCCACATCGGTCAACATTTGCCGCGGCACGGTCTGAAACAGGTCCCGGCACGAGGCCCAGTTCTTGTCTTCATCGACCCAGGGCAGAAGCAGGTTCCATCCCCAGTCGTACCACGGCGCATTGCGCAGAACTGCTGCCAGATCGGTGACGGCCTCCTGCTTTGCCCCGCTCCGTCTCTTGACCCACGCGAGCCGCCCCAGGGCCGGCGATGGGTCATGCATCTTTGGCTCTATCGCGGACAGCAGATCGATCGCTTCTTTGTCGTGGCGCTGTTCTACAAGCAGCATCGCCAGCCAATCCGCAGCTTCAAACAAACCGCAGTTCAACTGAACGCTTTTCCGCAGGCAAGCTTCAATCTCTCCCGATGCGGCAAATTGCGGAGAATCTTTCAGCGTCTTGCCGAGGAGCAACCAGAGGTAAGCGCCATTTGGATAGGCGCGCACTCCCTGTCGGGCAGCTTCAACCGCCTTTGCGGGCTGACCGCATTTGTTGAACAATTGAATGGCGCGCTGAAACATTCCGACCGAATCCGGCAACGCTGTGAGCCCATCCTGCAGGACCTTTTCCGCTTCTTCGAATCGACTCTCTTCGATCAGGATTTGAGCGCGGGTGTCGAACGGTCCGGATTGCTGAGGCTCTTGCCGCCTTGCCCTTTCCAGTGTTTCAAGCGCGAGTTGCGTATTCCCTTCCTGCTGTTGAATCCACGCGAGCTGCGTGAGGGCGGCTGTGTTGTCGGGCCTGCAACGCACCAACTCTTCGAAGACTTTGTTTGCTCCCTGGTAGTCGCCGGTGGCACGGCAGGCTCTGGCCAGGGAAAAGCGAAGACCGGAGTGATAAGGAAACCGTTCGACGGCAACGCGCAATAGCTCGAGCGCACGTAGCCCATCGGAACGACCGTGACCGTGGTCGAGAAGCAGATCGGCCGCGGCCTCGAGGACGTTGGGATCGTCCGGCCGGCGGCACCGCCATCCTTCAACAATCTTCTCGACATCGCGCGGGCCGAAGCTTACGGCGAGCAGTCTCATCATATCGATTGAGTTCGGAAGATGGCACGAATTGTTGAGATACACGGGCTCAATTGATTCCCAAAGGCTACGACGTTCGTCCTCTGAGAGGCGCGCCGAACATTCCCACGCACGCCGGTACGCGTAGAAGTGGTCGGGTTCGGAGCGGATTGTGTCGAGGTAACGGTCCACTGCGCCGTGCCAGTCTCCTTGGGCTTCATTCCAGAGGCCGTGCGCACGGATGGTCGCGGAATTGTCGGGAGCCAATCGATCGACTTCGACAAGGTACGCTTCGATCCTGGTGCGCAAGCGGTTCCTATGCGTCTTGTCTGCCTTTTCAAATGCGTTAATGGAACTGAACAGCAATTCTCGCCAGGCCCACCCGTCTTCGCGATTACGCTTGACGCGCATCCTAAGTGTGCGGATCTTGCGCCAGAAGAAGCTGTCTTGTGCGTGCTGGCAGAAGGCCTGTTCGAAGTCCTCGTTTGAGGGGTGTTCGCGCATCCACTCAATGGCGCGCGCGGCTGCGGCATTCTGACCATGCACGGAGCTCACCAAATCCAACAGCGTGTAACGGGCCGCCATTGATCGAGGGACTTTGGCTACCCAGGCCTCTGCGTGTTCAAGAGCTGCCGCAGTCTGGCCGCTCATGCGATGAACGGCGACCGCGGCCTCATGGAAAGCGGCTTTGGATGGGCCGTTCTCAAGGAGATGCAACTGCTTCTCCGCATCGTCCCACCGTCCCATGCGGGCAAGAAAGGGGACAGCAAATGCCTGCAGCGCGGTAACGGACCCATGCTGTGCGAGCGCATTCTCGCAGGCCGCAATTGCACGCTCGGGATATCCGCGGTCTTCAAGCACTCCGATCCACGTGATCCAGGTGCTGATGCCCTGCGGCGATAAGCCCAACTCCTGGACGCGGTTTTCCAGCCACTGCAATCCCTCTTCAATGCGGTGGTTTTGGCAGAGAACGTCGACGTATGCGCGTGCGTAGTGTTCGTTATGCGGAGCGAGAAAGGATGCGATGGAATAGGCGAGGAGAGCACTGTCAATATCGCGTTGTTCCCAACGAAGGTCGGCGAGGACGTGCCATGCAGTGCTGGAACCCCAATTTCGATTGAGAACCGAGCGTAGCAGCGTAGTTGCACGGCGCTTTTTTTCTGAGGATGAGCGCAGGAGATCCGCGTATTCGCAAACGTATCGAGGATGCGGACGAATCCAGTCGCTTTGTGACTCAACGCCGGGAATTGAACCTGTCTCAGCGACTGTCTGCAGCGTCTGTCGCAGGAGCGCCGTGTCACCCATGGCGCGACAGGCGTTCATTAGTCGAGCACGAAGCACGGGTGCGTTGGGGAATCGCTCGAACAGTTCGCGGAAGCTGGCCAGAGCACGGCCCGTTCTGCCCTCTTCCAAGTCCTGAATCGCCTGCATATATTTTGTGCCGGGGTGCGATGGAAACAACGAAACGATATGGGCCACAACTGGAGAGGAGACCGACGGTTCATAGAGTGTCAGGGCCTTCTGTTGTGCTTGCGCAGCCTCAACAATGGCAGCTCCCGGAGGCAGAATCTTGTCCAACTCGCTCGCGCGATCAGCAGTCACAGCCGCCATGCCCAACACACCGAGTGGACTTGATTCTGGATCAAGCACGCGCAGCAGATATTCTGTGCTGCGGAACGACATGGGATCGTGTACCACCACAATGCCCGCGGCGTGATCCATGCCCACAACGGCCACAGCGTGGCCGCTGTCATCGTCTTCCCACGTGACGACGAAGCCGATGCCGGCGTCAATAAGCCTCGCTGCTGTTTCCGGGGTTGCTGCGAAGAGCCGCACGTGCAAGCCTTTGTCGCGCAACCAATCCGCCGCGGCCCATTCCGCGGTGCCGCCAAAGGTCACATCCGCGGCCAATTCTTCCACAGACACATCGATCCCGGTCGCGGAAAGCGCCGAGCTAACGCTGGTTGGCACACACTCCGAGTGCTTCTGAATGGTTCGGCGATAAGGAAGCCGTGTGTGACGGCCCTCTGGATTCCGCTTTAGGTTTGCGAGTACCTGGCGAAGGAACGGTGACCGCGCTTCGGTCGCCCACCGCTCCATTTCGGCGCGATCGTCAGCGAGCTGTGCGATGTCGAACCATGTCCGTGCGAACGCAGTCTTGAATTCCCTATCGGCCAAGGGCGATAGCGCCTCCAACTGCAACGCCAGCGCACGGGCTTTCGCCAGAGCCTCGGTTCGATCGTCCCCTTCCAGAATCTCCACGAATGCGCACTGATGCCAGCATGCGTTTTGCACCAGTTGTATCGATTGCGTGTTCTCCGTGGCCAAAGTCAAGGAACGAACTGATTCCTCAATCCGGCCAAGGTTCAGCAGTGCGGTCGCCAGGCTCGTTCCTGCCCACGCAGAACGAGGATCGATTTCCCAAGCGCTTTGAGCCGAGTGCAGAGACGATTCCCAGTCGTCAGCAAAACAATGGACATTTGCTTCCAGCGCATGAAGCCATGCGCTGTCGGGCGAGAGCGCATGCGCTTGCTGAAGCAGGTCCATCGCGCGCGCGTGGTTACGCAGCGATGCCCACGTATAGGCATGCGCCCCGAGCCAGTTCGACTGCAGTTCATCATCGTGATCGCACAGCTTTGGATTTGCTTCAAAGGCGACCAGTTCGTCCAAAAGAAGTTTGCGCGGCTCTTCGAGATGATGGGTGAAGTAACGCACCAGCGGGCTTGCCGGCTCGCGCTTTCGCGCCCTCCAACACAGACTGCGCGAAAGACGCGATCCACCCACCCGTGCCGCTAGTCGCGCTGCAAATACTAGCTCATCAATTGAAAGCTGGTCGATATCTGTCGACGGGACCCAGAGCGCAGCACTGGCTTTCCAAGCATCCAGAAATCTGTGCCGATCGTATAAGTCCTGCAATTCACCCAGGGGCAGACTGGGGGTGTCAGTCAATGGCGCGCTCAAGCCCATTCAGCCTCTCTGTAACCGTATTAATGATCTGAAAATGAATTATATTGACACCGCGAGTCCGGACTGCGCGGATTACGTCTGCTCTTCCAACGCGTACTCTCCTCACGTCAAACGAGCAAACCTCCTTGAGGACTCCGGGAAATCGACCCCCGTAACAAACCAGGCAGTTGCACCGCATACAAGAGCCAGCAGAAATGAGCTTGGCCGGATGAAGCTTGACTGCGGCAGATCCGGGCCGTGAATCGTCGAGACGATGGCTCCGGCCACAGCGCACGCGGCCGCAATCCATTGATAAAGATGGAGCCCAAAGAGGCTCTTCGTTTGCGGTTCGCCGCGATACGCTTCTTCAACAAAGCGCCCTGCGCCTGACAGAATCAAGTAAACGCCGCAGATCATCGAGCAAGACGCCTGCAGTCGGTAGAGGCGCAGAAGCGCGGCTCCGGTTACAACGTTGCAGAGAATCGAATATATCTGCGTGGCGTGGATGGGCACTCCGGTGAACTCCGTCAGGCGACATACGCGTGTGCGAGGATGAACGTAGCAAATCCCCTGCATTGTGGTTGTCCTGCGTCCGTGACAGCACCCTTGGACCAGACAGCGCAGCCTGCCAATGCCTTGAATCCAAGGCGCAGCAATGCAAACGGCCGCGAATACAGTCCAGAGATTCATTCCGAAGAAAAGCGCCACCAAACCACCCAGCCCGGCGCCCAACATGCCGCCATAGAATCCCATGGGACGCAGGAGGGCCGGAGATCCCTCGACCCATTGGGCCCACATCGCGGCTCCAATTGTGGAGAAAAGAAAGATGCAGAGAGTGACTACGGTTCGTCCCGGTCCGAGCAGCATGTCAATCATCGGTACGCCCACCAGAATTGCCAGTGCGGCGAAACCGCCGTGGTTGATGATGCGCACCGGACCGATCCTCCACTCTCTCCACGCGTTGGCAACAGCTTCGCCACCTTTGAGCATCCAGGCCCAAAGCGCATCCACGCGGGCTACCACATAAAAGGCAATCACTCCTGCCAAAACGTCAAGGATCGAGTGCATCCCGGTGGTAATACAACTCAGTGCCACCAGCACCGCCCAACACCACCAAAGTGATCTTTTCCATAGTCCGCCTTCGCTAAGGGCAGAAGCTGCAATCAGCGCCCAGACCACATGAAAGGAAGGGAAAGCCCCAATTCCGGATGCCGGAGTCCGTTCCAGAAGCAATAGCGCTCCGATATGTGTCGATGGATAGAACGGGCGCGGCGGAACAAAAAAAGGAACCAAGAGATATAGAGGAAACAGAAGCGCCATGGCTCTGAGGCCGAACTGTGCGAACCGGCGCAGGCTAAGTCCAGAACGAACTAGAAGCGGAACCAGAAGAACCACGAAATATGTGCTTCCGTAGAGGAGCTCCGTCCATTGATAGACCGGAATCTGCTTTTCGAATGAAAGATAGGTCGTCGCAGCATCTGGAGCTTTGCCCATGGCTCCAATCAATTCGAAGACTACCAACCACGGCAGCAATACGACCAGATAAACTCGGAATCGCTCCAGGATTGACGGTCTGCTTGCGCTGTTGCGAGGGAGCCAGAGAGACGTATCAGGAACGCCGAAACGCCTCTGAAGATCCGGCATTTCGTGTCCGAGAACCAGTGCGGCGCAGGCCAGGGCGACGCTGGTCGTGACGAGCCAGAGACCGCTTGCTGAGCCTACATACATAGAGAGACCGCCGCAGATCATGACGAATCCGCCATAAATCGGATGGGGAACCAGAGCGTAAATATTCTTCTGGACAAATCGGGGAGGAGGGAAGGCATTCATCGGCAGTCCGCCGCCGTCTCGCCAGAGTGAGAACATACCTGCAGACATGATCAGGCTCCCAAGTATCGCCAGGATTAGACCGCCGGGTATGGAATGTACTGCTGGCAGATTCACTGTTGCCGCATGCGCCCAGGCAATCAATGCCATCGGAAGCACTATGATAAAAACCGCTCCATACAGTCCCCGGCCGAGATTCGAACGCTTCAAGGATTCCAACGAACCACCTCATGAATAACCCATCCCTCGACGCGGCGGTCATCAACATCCAGAACTCCCCGGCTTCTCCACTTCCGCTCGTCGATGTTGAAGATGGAATGCGGAAAGATTCTCGCCAGTCCGGGAGCGCCGGGAAGAACAGTTTCGCTTAATCGTCCCATGCGAATCGGAATACTTTCCTTCATTCGAAGCGTGGCGCCGCCAGCCGTCAATTCCGATTCAGAAACGCTGTGGAGATCGAGTTTGCACTCATTGTGAAAGGCAAACGATGTCGAGAAAGGCCCTTGCCAATCGATCCAGACCAGAGAGTCTTCGGCAGAGACGAAGCGTCCCCACCGTAATTCGCGCATCGGAAGTTGCCAGGGCGGCAAGGTCATTGTGAGGCATTCAGCATAGCCGAGCCCGGCCACCATGCGGTCACCGATTCTGATAGTTGCGGACGACCTTGGCTGGACACATTTCCAATGCACATACCCATTGGAGTCCTCGTAAACAGTCCGCTCCACTGACTCGGAACCGGCATTCCATTTTCCGGTGACTTTCAGGCCAGGAAGCTCAACGCTGATCTGACGATCTTCCTCAACCAAGCGAAAACGCCGAAGTGAAGTTCGAGACTG
>Ga0182012_10003283_pt1 | contig 17291 bp, 16 predicted proteins | sample 612S2SmetaG_FD_120486 | JGI IMG/M metagenome (GOLD analysis project Ga0182012, IMG submission 120486) | Permafrost microbial communities from Stordalen Mire, Sweden - 612S2S metaG | ecosystem: Environmental > Terrestrial > Soil > Wetlands > Permafrost | place: Sweden: Stordalen | collected...
AATAGAAGCTTTCAGGCGCTTTTCACGCCATCCAATTCCAGTCACAAACTATATTCCTCTTCTTTTCAATAACTTACTAAAAATCGCTTTTTCTCTTGTGCTACAGTTGAATTTACGGGGTGAGTTTACCCTCCCGTATCTCAGTCTCAAAAAAAGCGCCCGACCACGCCGCTGGTCCCGGGCGCTTTTTTATTTCTAACCAGGAGTTTTTCACTATGTCTTCCGACGCTCAAATCAACGCCAACCGCGTTAACAGCCAGCACAGCACCGGGCCCAAAACCGAAGCCGGTAAAGCCGTCTCTGCTTTCAACGCCGTCAAATCCGCTCTCACCGGCCGCACCATCCTATTGCCCAACGACGACATTCCGCGTTACGAAAAACTCGCCCACGAAATGATCGAGTTCCACAAGCCCTTCGATTACACGGAAGGCCTTCTTGTCCAATCCCTCACCGACACCGAATGGCGTTTGCAGCGCATCCCCGCTCTCGACGCCGCCCTCTATGCCCTCGCCCACCGCGAAATGGGCAGCACCTTAAGCGAAGATCCCGAAACCGCGCAACTGCAAATCGAAATGAAGTACGACCGTCAATTCCGCAACCTGCGCCTGCAGGAAACCCGCCTGCGCCGCATGTACCGCGAAGATCTCGCCCGCCTCGAAGAAATCCAAGCCGCCCGCCAGGAAGCCGCCGAAGCCGTGGCCGAAGCTGAGGCTGAAAAAGCATCCACCAAGAAATCCGCCGCCGTCCCGGCCACTGACCCACTAACCGAAACCACCAAAATTGGCTTCGAATTTTCAACTGCCCCAAAGACCGGCCAATCGGCCGCCTGACCGTTCAAAAACGATGCATAAAAACCAAATGTAACCAGGTGGGGCAGGCGTTTCCACCTGCCAATGGCCGCGTAGCGGCCGCCGCGCCGTCGAGCCAATTCACTCCAGCAACCGCCAAACCCGCAGTGTGTCTCGGCGAAAGACTTTGCTCTCAAACCCCCAATCAGCTATCCTAAATAAGGTAAATCTACATCTCAGGTTCAATCAGGTAAATGGCAAATACAGTATCTTCGTTGAAGCGCGTGCGCATTGCTGAACGCCGCACCGCCATCAACCGTCTCCGTAAGACCCGGCTCCGCCACCAGATCCGCACGATGCGCCGTCTGTTGGATAAGAAGGACGCCGAAGGCGCCACCAAAGTCATCCCCGCCACGTTTTCAATTGTCGATCGGGCCGCCAAGTGGGGCATTATCAAAAAGAACACCGCGGCGCGCTACAAGAGCCGCTTAACGCTTCGTTTGCGGGCTATTGGCAGCGCCAAATAAGTCGGCTCGGGGCAGCTTCTTAGCTGGTAGACTAGCCTTCATGCGTTGTCACTGGCTTTGCGTCTCATTGCTTTCCATTCTCTCGTCCGCGCCCGTCCAAGCCAAGGAGCCAGTCCGCGCTGAGCACGGCATGGTCGTTGCGCAAGAACCCTTCGCCAGCGACGTTGGTTTGGCGGTTCTCAAAAACGGCGGCAACGCTATCGACGCAGCAGTGGCGGTGGGCTTTGCCTTAGCCGTGACCCATCCGCAAGCCGGCAACATCGGCGGCGGCGGTTTCATGCTGGTGCGCCTGGCGAACGGCAAAACCACCTTCTTGGATTTCCGCGAGTGCGCGCCGCAAAAAGCCAGCCGCGACATGTATCTGGACGCCCAAGGCAATCCCACCAAGGAGAGCATCTTTGGCTGGCGCTCTTCCGGTGTTCCCGGCTCGGTGGCCGGCTTCGCGCTCGCGCACAAAAAGTTCGGTACCCGCAAGTGGCAGGAACTCGTCAACCCCGCGGTTAAACTGGCCGCCGATGGTTTTCCCGTCAGTAAGGCGCTGGCGCAATCCCTGGGCGGCGAAAACATACCACTAGCCACCGACCCGGAATCGAAGCGCATCTTCCTGCGCGACGGCAACCGCTATCAGCCGGGTGAAGTGCTGAAGCAGCCCGAACTCGCTGAAACTCTCAACCGCATCGCGGAATCGGGCGCTAAGGGTTTCTATGAGGGCCCTACCGCCAAGCAGTTTGCCGCCGCCATGCAGGAACACGGCGGCCTGATCTCCGAGGCCGATCTCAAAGCTTATAAGGTCAGGGAACTGACGCCGCTAGAAGGCCAATACAAAGATTTCCACATCATCACTTCCCCGCCCCCCAGCGCCGGCGGCGTTGGCCTATTGCAAATGCTGGCGATGCTCAGCGGCACAAACTACGACAGCGACGGCCCGGACTCAGTCAAAGCCGTCCATTACGAAGCCGAAGCCATGCGCCGCTTCTACGCCGACCGCAGCGAATACCTGGGCGACCCCGCCTTCTACAACGTGCCTGTCAAGGCGCTGCTGGATAACGCCTATATAACCTGGCGTCGGCAGACCATCGACCCGAATCACGCCACGCCCAGCGAAATGATCGGCCCCGGCCTCGCCCACGCGCAAGCCGCCCACATTTCACAATTCGAAAGCGCCGAGACCACTCATTTCAATGTGGTTGATGCCCAGGGAAATGCCGTCGCCGTCACCTATACGCTCAATAATGTATATGGCAATAGCATTACAGTTCCCAAACTGGGCTTTCTGCTGAACGATGAAATGGACGATTTTGCGGCCAAACCCGGCGTACCAAATATGTTTGGCGTAGTTGGCGGTGAAGCGAATGCGATAGAAGCGGGCAAACGCCCACTATCTTCTATGACGCCGACAATTATCACCAAGGGCGATAAACTCCTCATGGTCACTGGCGCGCCGGGCGGCTCGCGCATCACCACTGGAGTGATGGAAGTGATTCTCGATGTTCTTGATTTCCATATGAATGCGCAAGACGCGGTGGATCTGCCTAGATTCCACGAGCAATGGAAGCCCGATGTGCTGTACTTGCAGAACGGCTTTCCTCCGCCGGCGGCGGAGGCACTGCGCGCCATGGGCTATGACATCAAGCCGGTAGGCGGCGTGGCAAGAGTAGAGGCCATTGTTGTGAACAAGGGCGCTCTGGAAGGCGGCACCGAATCCCGCCTCGACGGAAAGGTTGCCGGCTACTAGGCACGCGCCGCCGGGTCGCCATCACAAAGAGACTACACCAATCAAAATGCAGCACGTGCTTTCCTCCCATTTATTTGTCAATCAGCGCTTGACCACCGCCGGCCTGGAACGAATTCGCAACGCCGGCTTTGAGGGTGTCGAGATTTACTGTGCCCGCCAGCACTTGGATTATCACGATACGGCGCAAATCGCCGAGTTAGGCCACTGGTTCCGCGATTCGCCCCTCAAACTCCATGCGCTGCATTCGCCGGTCTATAACGACGACGTGTGGGGGCGCAGCGGACCGAATGCCGTGCTGGATATTACCGAAACTCTCAAAGCCAAGCGCATTGCGATTGTGGATGAGATTAAGCGTGCCATTGAGATCGCCGAGAGCGTTCCTTGCCGCTATCTGATTCAGCATTTGGGGGTGGCCGGCCAGGATTTCGAAGAACGGCGCATGGATTCGGCCTTCTCTTCGCTCGACGAGATCCGCGTCTTCGCCGGCCAGCGCGGCGTGGAAGTGTTATTGGAAAATATTCCCAACGGCATGTCGTCGGCCGAAAAGCTCAACGAATTTCTCGCCGCCACGCATCTGAAAATGAATTACTGCTTCGATATCGGCCACGCGCACCTCACCAAAGGCATAGCCGCCGAGTTCGAACTCATGAAAGAGCGCATTCGTTCCACGCACGTGCATGACAACGATGGCAAGACCGATTCGCATCTGTTTCCCGGGCAAGGAACCATTGACTGGAAACACGCCATGGGGTTATTGCGCTCACGTCCGGACCAATATCCGCTGGTACTGGAATTGAAGGCCGTCGCCGCGGTAGAGCATCCAGCGGAAGATGCCAAACGAACGGCAGACGATTTGGACAAATTCGAAAGTTATTATGAGCAGCAATGAGGTCATTCGAATCGCCGGCGTCCACGCGCATGTGGGAGAACAGGTAACGATTCAAGGCTGGCTGTATAACTTGCGCAAATCCGGCAAGATTGTCTTTCCGGTTATTCGCGATGGCAGCGGGATGCTGCAATGCGTGGCGCTGAAAAGCAATTTGCCCGAGCCCGTGTTTGAAGCGCTGAAGAACCTCACCCAAGAGAGTTCGCTCAGCATCAGTGGAACCATCCGCGCCGAACCACGCGCCCACGGCGGTTATGAGATGGATGTGGCGGATGCCCGCATTTTGCAGCGCGTGCCGGAAGAGCATCCCTACCCCATCACGCCCAAAGATCACGGCGTGGATTTCCTGATGGACCACCGCCATCTGTGGCTGCGCAGCCGCCGTCAACATGCGGCGATTCGCGTGCGCCATGAAGTAGTCAAAGGCATTCGCGATTATTTCGATTCGCACGGCTTCACGCTGGTCGACACCCCCATTTTTACCCCCGCCGCTTGCGAAGGGACGAGCACGCTCTTCGAGGTGGATTATTTCGAAGACGAAAAGGTATATCTCACGCAATCGGGCCAGCTCTACAACGAGGCGAACGCCATGGCCTTCGGCAAGGTGTATTGCTTCGGGCCCACCTTCCGCGCCGAGAAGTCAAAAACGCGCCGCCATCTGACCGAATTTTGGATGGTCGAGCCGGAAATGGCCTATGCCGATTTAGAAGAAGTGAAGCGCGTGGCGGAAGAGTTGATTGTTTCCCTCGTCGGCCGGGTGCTTACCAATCGCCAGGAAGAGTTGAAGGTGCTGGAACGTGATATCAGCAAGCTTGAAAGCATTAAAGCGCCTTTCCCGCGCATGAGCTATGACGACGCGGTGAAAATTCTAGCCGCCAAAGGCAGCGAAATCAAATGGGGTGGCGATTTCGGCAACACGGACGAAACGCTATTAACGGAAGGCAGTGACCAGCCGGTCATGGTTGATCGTTACCCAACCGAAATCAAAGCTTTCTATTTTCAGCCCGATGAACAGCGGCCTGAAGTAGCCTTGGGTGTGGATGTGATTGCGCCGGAAGGCTACGGAGAGATCATCGGCGGCGGCCAGCGTATTCACGACCTGGCTTTGCTAGAGAAGCGGCTGGACGAGCACAAACTTCCGCGCGAGGCCTTTGAATGGTACCTGGATGTCCGCCGCTTTGGATCCGTGCCGCATGGCGGCTTCGGCATGGGTGTGGAACGCTTCGTCGCCTGGATGTGCGGCGTCGAGCATCTGCGCGAAACGATTCCCTATCCGCGCATGCTGTACCGTACCCGGCCCTAGCCAGGTGGGGCAGGCATTCAGCCTGCCGCGCCGCCAGAAAGAGAGCTAAGTGACCCGATCAACGCAAATCGCCATTATCGGCGCGCCTTTGGACTTCGGCGCCGGCCGCCGCGGCGTAGACATGGGTCCATCGGCCTTGCGCCTGGCGGGACTGAACGTTAAATTGCAAGCCATGGGTTACCGCGTACGCGATCTCGGCAACGTGCACGTGGCGCAGCAAGAGACCATCGACGAAGGTTCGCCAAACGCCAAATATTTGCCGGCCATTGCCGGTTGCTGCGTCGAACTGGCGCAAATCGTAAATGATGCGCTCGACCGCGGAGAATTCCCGCTCGTCCTGGGCGGCGATCACTCCGTTGGCGCCGGTACGGTCGCCGGTATCGCGCGCAACTTTCGGCAAAAGCAGCAGAAGATTGGCGTGATTTGGATTGATGCTCACGCGGATATGAACACGCCGCAAACCAGTCCCAGCGGCAATGTGCACGGCATGCCCTTAGCCAGTTGTCTCGGCCGCGGGCCAAAAGAACTGGCCGAGATTTTCGGCTTCGCGCCCAAGGTCGCAGGCCGCAACACCGTATTGATCGGTTTGCGTGATGTAGACGAACGGGAGCGGGAGGCGGTCCGCGAATTGGGCGTGGTGGCCTTCACCATGCGCGATATCGACGAGCTAGGTCTGCGCAGGGTTATGGAGCAAGCGCTGGCGGCGGCTTCCGATGGGACCGCGGGCTTCCATCTCTCCCTTGATATGGATGTTGTTGACCCCGACGAAGCGCCAGGTGTGGGCACGCCGGTGCGCGGCGGCATGAGCTACCGGGAAGCGCACCTTTCCATGGAAATGGTTTGCGATTCGGGCAAGATGCTTTCGCTCGAGGTGGTGGAAGTGAACCCGGTCTTGGATAGCGCCAACCGCACGGCGCTGTTAGGTGTTGAATTGGTTACCTCCGCCATGGGGAAGAAAATCCTTTGAGCTTCCTGGGCGGTCTATTGAAATTCTATGCGTACGCCTTCCATTTGGCGCTAAGCGGCTTCTTAATCGGAATCGCTATTTTGGCCCGCAAGAGCCACCAACCGCTCCATATTGAGATGCTGCCCTTTGACCAGGCGCGCCTGATTTCACGCGTGAGTATGCTCAGCCTGCTCGGCTTCATCTGCATTTTTCTGGCGCTGGTGAGGATTTTCGAGTTCATGTTTCCCCTCTGGAGCCTGGCGGTGGTCATCCTGCTGGTATGGGGATTTTTCTTTACGCCGTACCCATTCAACGGGCTTGGCGGGCGGGAATGGGCGCTCGCCTTGATCATCGCCGCGTTGGCAGCGTTTCTTGGCTCCATTTTGGTTTTGCTGCCGCAAAGGCGCAACCGTTGGTAGGGTGGCATTCCTGGCTGCGCCTTCGAGCCGCCTCCCGCCGTAACTGACAAAAATACGGGCCTTTCCGCTTCAGCCAAAGCCGACTTTTTCGCTCATTTAACCTGGCAAGCCTCCTAATCTCAGGCTGGGTTTCAACCGATATCTTCCCTGTGGACGCACAAAGCACCATAAGTAACTCAGTTTCGGGAGTGGGCGCAACTCCGGTTGTTTTATCCGGCGCGCTCGATCAATACACCTCGGAATCGCTTAAAGCGCAACTCCTTGCGGCCATCACATCCTCAGAACTTCTGCTGGACATGACCGCAGTAGAGCACATAGACGCCTCCGCGCTACAGGTGTTATTAGCTTTCCGAAGCGCATTGAAGCAAGACAGGCTGCGCATTATTGGCGCCGAGACGGGCATACAACAGTGGATGAGAATTGCCGGTGTTGATTCGCTGTTTGAGTTTTCGGATGTTTAACGGTTAGACATGCAGCAAGAAGAACAAGTGGACGCGATTCCTCATGTAGATTTGAAGGAAACCATTGCTTACACCTTGCCCGTTCTGAGTGTAATGGGCACGCAACTCACGGAAACCGCCAAGCAAGTAGAAGCGGCGGTCGTCGAGATTTGTGGCAAGTTCCAAGGAATGGCAACCCGCGCGCGCGCTGGAGTGAGCGGCGCATCGGAGCTTCTCTCCGGCGGCCTTGATTCACGCGGCAGTTCGACTTCCGTAGAGTCGCTAATCGCTGAGGCCGCGCGCACCATCGAAGCTTTACTGATCCATACGCAGGATTCCGCGGCTGTTTCCGCCAGCGCCATAGAGCGCATCCAGCGAGTCCAGCAAGCTACCGATCGTATCGAAAAGTCGCTGATCCAACTAGACGACATCACGGTTGGCAATCGCCTGTTAGCGGTTAACGCCCGCATCCAGGCAGTGTACGCGGGCGACAGGGCGGCGGGATTCGGCGGCGTGGCCAACGAGATTTCCGTCCAGGCGAAGCGCTCTGCTGAGATCGTGGAGCTGATCCGCTCGGTCTCGCGCGAACTGAGAAAAATTGCCAGCTCCGCCCTCACTGATTTGCAGAGCATGGTGGTAGAAGATCAGAAGGCCTATCAGCACAGCAAACTAGAGGTTGATCGGGTGCTCGAAGATTTCCGGCTCATGCATAACGCGACGCGCGAGTTTATCAGCCGCATGCAGGAAGAGAGCCAAGGTGTGGCTAGGGAGATCGCCGGCGCAGTGCGCAGCCTGCAGTTTCAAGACCGCATTAATCAGCGAATTGCCCATGTGGTCGCGGAGCTTGATCGAATCAAATCGGAATTAAGTGTTCATTGCCTGGATGTAGATTTGGATTCCCAGCCGATCCTGGATCATTTATCCAACACCTACACCATGCAGGAAGAAAGGAATGTGCTTGGTAGCGCCCCGCAGGAAAGTGCGGCCGGCGAGGTTGAGCTTTTCTGACGCCGTGATCCGGCGGATGGCAAGGCACAAAGTACACGAAGAGTAAAGGGAAATGGCCAAAACTGCTTTAATCGTCGATGATTCCACCACAATGCGCCAAATGGTTGCATTCACCTTGCGCGAGGCCGGCTTTGAAGTCATCGAAGCGGAGAACGGTCAGGATGCCCTCAACAAAATCGGTTCAAACAAAATCAACATTGTCATCACCGATTTGAATATGCCCGTTATGGATGGATTCACGTTCATTAAGAATGTACGCGCCATGCCCGCCTTGAAATTTGTTCCTATCCTCATGCTCACGACCGAGTCGCAGCTTTCCAAGAAAGAGCAGGGCAAGGCGGCAGGCGCCACCGGCTGGATCGTCAAGCCTTTCGAGATAGAAAAGCTTCTGCAAACCATCTCAAAGGTGCTGCCGTAGCCATGAAAATCAATCTCTCCCACTTTCTCGATACGTTCTTGCAGGAAAGTGCTGAACACTTAGAAACGATCGAGTTGGGTCTACTGAAACTGAAGGCTTCCCCGGACGATTCCGAATTGCTGAACGGTATTTTTCGAGCGGCCCATTCCATCAAAGGGGGAGCCGGGGCATTTGGCCTAACGCACGTAGTAAAGTTAACGCACGCGCTCGAAAATCTCTTAGACCAGATGCGGAACGGCGAGGCTAAGGCCAGCCCCGAGTCTATCGCCATCATGCTCCAGGCGACCGATTTTTTGAAGATCCTCACCGCCGGCCGGGATGCCGCATGTCCCGCAGGCATGGAAGAAACAATCAGCGGCCTGGAAGCCATGGCTGCGAGCCCAAATTCTGACCCAAGTTCGGCGCAGGCGCACGCCCAAACGCTGAAATCCGCCGGCCCGGCGCCAGAGGCCAAACGGGAAGTCGAATATAAGGTTATTTTTCAGCCGGCAGCGGATTTATTCGCCACCGGCTGCAATCCCTTGCTCTTGCTCCGCAACTTGGGTAATGTCGCTACGGTCATTTCTACCCGGCAGACCGGCACGCTGCCCGCATTAGCCGACCTGGATACAGCCTGTTGTCACCTTGCCTGGGAAATGATCGTACGCACGGAAACGAGCGTTGCCGAGTTAAAGGAAGTCTTCGAATTTGTAGAAGATCAGGCGCGCGTTGAGATTACGCCGCTCGTGGCGGCGGCGCTCATTTCGAATGCGCCCACACGCTCGGAATCTCGCGCAGAGGGTGCGCCCGCGGCGCGCGAATCGTCTATCCGCGTCGCCACCGAAAAAATCGACAAAGTCATCGACTTAGTCGGCGAAATGGTTATTGCCCAGGCAATGACGTCCGAGTTGGTCGATCGTTTTAGCCCCGATACGCACGAACGTCTTAAAGAGTGCGTCTCAACATTGGAGCGCTGCATACGCGAATTGCATGAACGCACACTATCGGTCCGCATGCTGCCGGTGGGCACGATTTTCGCCCGCTTCGACCGCTTGGTGCACGATCTGGCACAAAAGACCGGCAAGAAGATTTCACTCACGATTTCGGGCGAAGATACCGAGGTGGATCGCGGCGTACTGGAGATGCTGGGTGACCCCCTCACCCACCTGATACGCAACTCGGCCGATCACGGGATCGAAACGCCGCCAGAACGCGCCGCTGCCGGCAAGCCGGAGACTGGCTCGATCTACCTCTCCGCATCGCATTTGGCGGGCAATATTCTGGTTGAAATCGACGACGATGGCGCCGGCCTCAATCTGCCGAGAATTCGCGAGAAGGCGATTGCCAAGGGGCTCATCTCCGCCACGGACGAGCTGTCGGACGATAAAATCCGCTCGCTTATTTTCGAGCCAGGATTTTCGACGCGCAACGAGGTGAGCGATATCTCCGGACGAGGCGTTGGCATGGACGTGGTCAAGCGCAATGTCGCCGGTTTGAACGGCACGATCAACGTCTCGAGCGAACTGGGCCGCGGCACGTCCGTCAAGATCCTCCTGCCGCTCACCCTCGCCATTATGGATGGCCTCATCGTGCGCGTGATGGATCACCGTTTTGTCCTGCCCTTGACCTCGATTATCGAAACGATCGCCGTTCACGAGGAGCAGATTTTCAGCGTTGCCGGCAAGGGTGAAGCCCTGCGCGTGCGTGACCAAGCCATTCCGTTTCTCCGCCTGCATCAATTGTTTCGCTTAACTAAACCGCCGCTCAGCCATGATCCGGTTGCGGAAAGCGCGTTGGCGGAGGACGAAGACGAACGGCCTCATCTGGCCGTCGTGGTTGAGCGCGGATCGCTGAAAGCGGCTTTACTGGTAGATGAGCTCCTGGGACAACAACAACTTGTAGTTAAGAATCTGGAAAAAAATTTCAGGCGGATTGAAGGAACGCTCGGCGCAACAATTCTGGGCGACGGATCAGCCGCCCTAATCCTTGACGTCGCGGCTCTAATCAATTCGTTGTCACGAGCCGATATAACAAGCAAGGAGCCCAGACAAATCAGTTTGGTCGCCTGAACGGTATTGAGAATTGGGCATAGATCATGAAATGGTTAAAGAATTTAAGCGCCATGCAGAAGCTGCTGGCCGTCTTCGGCGGCATGCTTCTCTTCAACTTGCCAAGTGGCTATTTGGCGCTGCAGCAAATCTCTCAATTGAGCGACCAGAATGCTCAAATATTCACTCGTGACGTGGGCGGTATTGAGGCGCTAAAGGAAGCGGAGGTCGATCAGGCGCTCATTGATCGTTCCTTGAGCGCCGCCCTACTGTTTCAAGGCGACAGTGCGGCGCTCCAAAACGCGGAAAGGGATTATCAGAGCTTGTTAGCCGCTGTGCGCGACAACCTGCACCTGGCTTATTCGAGAAGCGTGCGCCCGAATATTCACGAAAAAATTCAAACGGCACTCGATCTCACCCCGGCGGTGGAAACCGCCGGTCAGAATTTCTTGGCGCAGATCAAAGGTAACGACCGCGCCGCCGCCGGTCAGGTTTTGAAGTCAACGCTGCTTTCGTCCGGCCAAGTCCGCGCGGCCATCCACCAAGCCGCCCTAACTAAGATTTCAAATGCCGAACTTCTTCGAATGGAAGGGGCGAAAAATCTTCAAAAAGGCCGCGCCCGTCTTGTCTGGTTGTTCGTCGCCGGGGCTTTCATTAACCTGCTCGCTTGCGTCATCGTGGCGCGAAGCCTTTCCCAGCCGCTCAGACACGCCGTTGCTGTACTAGGGAAAGTTGAACAGGGGGATCTAACACAGCGCCTGGAGATTGATGCCACCGATGAGATCGGAACGTTGGCCAAGGCTCTCAATGCCGCCTTAAATAACATCGGCGAGGTCATGGCCAGTGTCAGCCATGCTTCTAAGAATTTAACCAGCGCTTCCAACCAGTTGGCAAAGTCTGCTGAGGTTTTAGCCAGTGGAACGCAGGAGCAAGCGGCAAGTCTCGAACAGACCTCGGCCAGCCTCGAACAGATAACGGCCTCCGTTCGCCAGAATTCGGATAACGCCCGCCAAGCGAGTCAATATGCGGTTTCCTCCCGGGACACGGCGGAGAAAGGCGGCAACGTCGTCCAAAGCGCCATGAGCGCCATGAGCGAAATCAACGAGGCATCCGGCAAGATTGCCGCCATTATTCGCGCCATAGACGATATCGCATTTCAAACGAATCTTCTCGCCGTCAATGCTTCCGTGGAAGCGGCCCGGGCGCGCGAACATGGCAAGGGATTTGCGGTCGTCGCCACCGAAGTCAGAACTCTGGCACAGCGCAGCGGCGCCGCCGCGAAAGAGATAAAAGCGTTGATCGGAGACTCGCGCCGCAAAGTCGAAAATGGCTCGACCTTGGTCAACCGGTCCGGTCAAACGCTGACGGATATCGTCACCTCCGTCAAGCGCGTCACCGATATTGTGGGCGAAATTGCCTCGGCTTCGCGTGAACAATCCACCGGGATTGAGCAAGTCAACACCGCCATGATGCAAATGGACCAAGTCATGCAATCAAACTCCTCGCAAACCGAACAGCTCTCGGCAACCGCCAACATGCTGGCTTCGCAAGCCATGCAACTGGAACAACTGATCGGGCGTTTTGTTGTCAATACTAACCCACCTCGCGCAACACTCCCTATTGTCGAGGCGCGGGCGAACGAAGCGCCGCCGGCTACCACTCATTTGGTGGCTCCATCATACGACCCTGCCCCTGTAACCACCGCCGCGCTGGGCGGCTTGGCCACCAATCTCGGGCCCTCAGTCTCAACCGCCGCTCTTGATGAAGAGTTCGAAGAATTCTAATCGCAAGGAAAACGCGTCTATGCTCTCAACGTCAATCGCTACTCCAAGCCGGACTGAATCTCAAAAGACAGAGATCAAACAATATCTGACTTTCTGGTTGAATAATCAGGAATATGGGCTGGATCTTCTTAGGGTTCGCGAAATTCGCGGCTTCACCGCGATTACCGCCATTCCCAACATGCCGCCCCACATTAAGGGTGTGATGAACCTCCGCGGAACAGTTTTACCAGTGGTGGATCTTCGCCTTAAATTCAACATGCCGGAGAAAGAGTACACCAAATTTACAGTCATCATCATCGCCCGCTCCGGCGAAAAAAACGTGGGGCTCGTAGTCGATTCCGTGTCCGACGTTCTTTCTGTTCCCGCGCAGCAAATCACCCCCCCGCCCGACTTCGGCACCGCTGTCGATCAAAACTTTGTGCTTGGCCTTCTCAAAGCTTCCGACCGGCTATCGATCCTGCTGGATCTCGACAAACTCCTGCTCGAAAGCGAAATCACGGTAGAGGCGCAAACCGAAAAGACTATCAACTGATGAAAATGTCCTCTCTTGGTTCGAATATCATCGACCCGATCCAAACCGAGATGACCGACAGCCAGTTCTTGCTCTTTCGCGAGTTGATCTCCGCAAAAACCGGCATTTCCCTGCGCGACGCCAAATGCCCTATGCTCAGCGCCCGCCTACAGCGCCGTTTGCGCGCCTTGAAACTTTCAAGTTTCGAGGCGTACTATGAATTCCTTCTCAAACAAGATTCCGCCGGAGAAGAGCGGCGCGAATTGGTGAATTGCATTACCACCAACAAAACCTCGTTTTTCCGCGAGTCCCATCACTTTGAATTCCTCGCCAAGCTGTTTCAGAACTCCATCACTTTGAGGCCGTCAGCGGAATTCAGCGCCTGGAGCGCCGCCTGTTCCACCGGGGAAGAGCCTTATTCCATCGCCATGACGCTCCGCAACGTTTTTGACCGTTCCGCGTCCGTTCGCAATGTCAATATTGTCGCCTCTGATATCGACACGCAAGTACTGGAGCATGCCACTTCGGCCATCTATAGCGAAGCGGACCTGGAGCCCGTACCGGCGCCCTTCAAACAAAGATTCTTCCTGCGCGGCTCCGGATCGCAGACCGGCCGTTACCGGGTGAAACCAGAGATCCGCAATCTCGTCGATTTCCGCCAAGTAAATTTCGTCGACCCCAATTGGAATGTCACTGGCACTTTCGACCTCATTTTCTGCCGCAACGTAATTATCTATTTCGAGCAGGCGACGCAAGACCGGATTTTGCGCCGTCTCGTCAGTTACCTCAAGCCCAGCGGGCATCTCATCGTCGGTCATTCCGAGCATCTGCATTGGATGACGGACATTCTCGAACCCATTGGCACAACGATTTACCAGGTGAAACATGGCTAAATGTCGCGTTCTGATAGTGGACGATTCAGCGCTCATGCGCGAACTTCTCACCGAGATTTTAAGTTCCGACCCTGACATTGAGGTTGTGGGCGCGGCCGCCGACCCGTTTGTGGCGCGCGAAATGATCAAAACCCGTCAACCCAACGTCCTCACTTTGGACGTCGAGATGCCGCGCATGGACGGTCTCACCTTTCTCGAGAAGCTCATGCGTGCCTATCCCCTGCCCGTGGTAATGATCTCGTCGCTCACCGAAAAAGGCTGCGATACTACTTTGCGGGCTCTCAGTCTCGGCGCGGTCGATTATGTCGCCAAACCAAAGCTCGATCTGCGCAGCGGCACGCTTGATCTCACCGGGGAAATTATCGAAAAGGTGAAAGCGGCCGCCGGCGCGCGCTTAATTCCACGCGCTCCAGTCAACGGCGCCCAGGCTCCCGCCCCACAAGCCGCCGTACCCATTCTTTTAGGTTCAAACAAAATTGTCGCGATAGGAGCATCTACCGGCGGCACGGAAGCCTTGCGCGATTTGCTCGAGGCTCTGCCGGCCGATTTTCCCGCTATCGTCATCGTTCAGCATATGCCCGAGAAATTCACCGCGCAGTTCGCGAAACGCCTCGATTCACTATGCAAGATCGGCGTCAAAGAGGCGGCCGATGGCGACCGGCTAATCGTGGGTCACGCGCTCATCGCTCCCGGCAACCACCATATGGAACTGGTCAGAAACGGCGCCGGCTATTGTGTCAAGATCACGCAAACCGAACCGGTCAACCGCCACCGGCCGTCTGTCGATGTGCTGTTCGACTCATGTGCGACGCAAGCGGGCGCCAACGCCATCGGCGTCATTCTCACCGGCATGGGCGCCGACGGCGCACGCGGCCTGTTGGCCATGCGCAAGGCAGGTTCGTTCACCGTGGCGCAGGATGAAAGCACCTGCGTCGTCTTCGGTATGCCGAAGGAAGCCATCGCTTGTGGCGGCGCTCAAGAGATACATCCGCTCCCAAAAATAGCCGCCGCGGTTGCCAACCGTCTCTAATCCTGGCCATCCGGAAAGGGATCGGCGTACATTGGAACTATCCAATGCTCTACGAAATTGATTCACCGCCTACGGCAGAAAATTCGCTCATCCTCCTCCACCCCGGTGATTCCGTCGCCATAGCCCGCGTGTCTATCCCGGCCGGCCAAGCCTTGCAACTCACTGGCAAAGCCATCACTTCGCTCTCGCCTATTCCAGCGGGGCACAAAATCGCCATGCGCCCCATGCAGCCAGGCGATCCGGTCTACCGCTTCGGCAACGTCATCGGTTTCGCCACGGCGTCCATCGCAGCCGGCGAGCACGTGCACGTTCATAACCTGGGCTATGAAGAGCGCAACGTGAACGAAATCCGTCCGGAGGCGATCCCCCCGCGCGGCAACCGGGCGTCGGCGGCCACGTTCCTCGGCTACCCGCGCCCGGACGGCCGCGCCGGCACTCGTAACTACATTGCCGTGGTCGCCGCCAGCAATTGCGCTGCCCATACTTCGGAGTTGATCGCACAAAGCTTTGCGAACGAAAAGCTGCCTCCCAACGTGGACGGCATTGTGGCGTTCCCGCACGGCGAAGGCTGCGGCCAAGCTATGGGTCCCGACACCGAACAACTGCAGCGCACTCTCGAAGGCGTTCTCGATCATCCCAACATTTCGGCGGCCCTCATTCTGGGCCTGGGGTGCGAAGTCAACCAGATCGATCATTATCTGGGGCGCAGTTCGAGCGGCGCCACCGGCGCACCCACGGGACTGCAAGGCCTCACATTACAGGATTCCGGCGGCACCTTAGGGACCATCGAAGCAGCTCGCAAGAACATTCGCCAATACATCGAACGTGCGGCTTCCGAAAAACGCGTGGAAATCCCGTTATCGAAAATAGTCCTCGGCCTGAACTGCGGCGGGTCCGACTCCTTTTCCGGCATCACCGCCAATCCGGCGCTCGGCCACTGTTGCGATCTACTGATCGAACACGGCGGCACCGCCGTACTCGCCGAAACCACCGAAATCTTCGGCGCGGAGCATCTCCTCCTGCGCCGCGCCCGCAATCCAGAAATCGCCGCCAAGCTGCTCGCCTGCATCGAGAAATATAAGCGCTACCTGCGCCAATTTGGCGGCAGCTTTAACGACAATCCATCACCGGGCAACAAAGAAGGCGGCCTAAGTAATATTCTGGAAAAATCGCTGGGCGCTGTCGCCAAAGCCGGCACCAGCCCGCTTGAAGATGTTCTCGATTATGCCGAGCGCGTCACCGCATCGGGCTTCGTTTTTATGAACACCCCCGGCTATGACCCGGTTTCTCTCACCGGTCTAGCCGCCGGCGGCGCAAATCTCATCGCCTTCACCACCGGCCGCGGCAGCGCCATCGGCTTCCCCAGCATTCCCGTGCTGAAAATATCGAGCAACACCAACACCTATAAGCGCATGACAGGCAACATGGATATCAATGCCGGACGCATTGCCGATGGCACGGCGACCATTGAACAAGTGGGCCGCGAAATTTTTGAAGCGCTGGTCCGGATCGCCTCCGGTGAAAAAACGCTGGCCGAAAAACTCGGCCACCACGAATTCGCTCCGTGGCGCATCGGCCCAGTTCTTTAAGAAGTCGTTCTTTAGCGCGGCGCAATATAAAAGAAATAAGCGGTCATCGCCACGCCAATGGTGATCACCACGCCGCGAATCACCGCCGGCTTTAGCTTCCGTGCCAGCCGCGGTCCGGCATAACCGCCGGCAATCGCCGCCGCTGCCATAATCAGCGTGGGCTTCCAGGAAACTTCGCGATTCACCATAAAAATTACTGCGGCCAGCGCATTGAGCGTTCCTCCCAGTATGGTCTTAATGCCATTCATGCCGTGAATTTCAGTCATGCCATACAGCCGCAGCGCCGCCAGAAACATAATGCCGATACCCCCGCCGAAATAACCCCCGTAAACCGCAATGGGAAGAAGAAGCAGCAGCATCCAGACAGCATTCCCGTGCAGCCTCCCACGCAGCGCCACGCTCACTTGATTGCCAAAGGCGAATAGCAAGGTTGCGAAAAGCAGCAGCCAAGGTGCCACCTGCCGGAACGTTTTGTCGGAAGTAACGAGCAGCAGCCACGCCCCCGCCGCGCCCCCGATCAGGCTGACGATCAGCCACAATTTCAAATATTTTTCATTTAGCTTTTGAACATCGTCCCGGTAAGCCAAAATACTAGCCACCGTTCCCGGCACCAATGCCACGGTGCTTGAAGCATTGGCCATCACGGGCGTCACTCCACTAAAAATCAACGACGGGAACGTTAGAAAGCTCCCGCCGCCCGCCACTGAGTTGATCGCCCCGGCGGCAAAGGCCGCCGCTATCAAAAGTAAAATTGTCATGCTGCGTCTTTTCAGTTTCATACACTGGCAATGTGCACATGAATTCAGCCGCCGCGCACCTCACGCTGCTCGCCTGCTCTCTTTCTCTTCTCTTCGCGCAAACCGCCCCCAAGCCAATCACCCTGGACGACGTCCTCAAGCAGCCTTACTCACGCACGCTCGCTCCTGTTTGGTCGCCCGATGGCAAGACCTTCGCCTACCGCAAACAGGAATCCGTGTTTATGTACGA
>Ga0182012_10003284_pt1 | contig 17289 bp, 16 predicted proteins | sample 612S2SmetaG_FD_120486 | JGI IMG/M metagenome (GOLD analysis project Ga0182012, IMG submission 120486) | Permafrost microbial communities from Stordalen Mire, Sweden - 612S2S metaG | ecosystem: Environmental > Terrestrial > Soil > Wetlands > Permafrost | place: Sweden: Stordalen | collected...
ACGGCTCGCTCTCGTATTATCCGAGCCTGGTCGGCGGCGGCATCACCTATCGCGCCCTTCGCTTCCGTTTGGCCGGCACGTTCTCGCTCGCCGCATTGGGCAGCCCGTATTACTTCGAACTCGCGACGCTCGGCGACCACCGCACGGCGCTCTCGCGCGCCCCCTCGTCGACGAGTTATACGGGCGCGATGCTCGGCATCGGGATTCGACTCGGCGGAGGCATTCCGTGATCGATCGCGCGACGTTCGTGCAAGCATTGGCCGCGGCGGTAGCCGCTCCGGCCACGCCGCCGCCCGCGGAGCGCAGCTTCAACGTGCTCGTCTTGGGCGATTCGATTGCGTGGGGTCAGGGGCTGCGGCCCGAGCATCGCTGGCGCACGCTGCTGATCGACTACCTCACCAAAACGCTGAAGCAGCCCGTGCGCGAGATCCCCACCGAGTTGCATTCCGGCGCGATCATCGGCATCGGGGACCGGAATCAGATCGGCCTGCCGGGCCTGTACCAGCCCGGGGAAACGGAGCCGTCGTTTCTCGACAAGGGTCCGTACGCGGGCGAAATCCCGAGCGGCACGCCGACCGTGCTCGCCGAACTCGACGCGCTCGACGCTTCGCCGGAAAAAGATACGCCGATCGATCTGATCGTGCTCTCCGCGGGCATCAACGACGTGCGCATCACGCGCCTGCTCGACCCGCTCGCGCGCGACGAGTATATCGCGGCGCTCATCGACCTGCACTGTCACCGGCACCTCACCGCACTGCTCGATCGCATTCGCACGCGGTGCGTCGAGCGCAATCCCGGTTGCCGCGTCGCGGTGCTCTCGTACTTCCGGATGGTCAGCAAGGATAGTACCAAGTTTCCTTCGGTGTACGATTTCGTCTCGGCGTTGCTTTCGCAACCTCCGCGCAGCCGGGCCGAGCGCCGCCGCGAACGCATCATCCAGGGCTTGGCCAAAATCAGCGAGGGCAAGCATGAGGCGAACACGCCCTACGCGACCTATGCCGACCTGCCCGAGATCGTCAGAGGCATCATCGACGCGGCGGGCCGTTTCTATGCCGAATCCGAGGCGGCCATCGGGGCCGCGGTCGACGATGCGAATCGCGCGCCGTTCACACCCGCATTCGTGCACGTGACGCCGCGCATCTCCGACGGTCAAGCCGTGTTCGTGGCGCCGCCGAATTCCTCGTCGCTCTGGGAGCTGCGCTTCGCCGATCGCGCGGTCTTCCCGGTAGACGAGGTCTATGCCGAACGCGACGAACTCTGTCGCCAACTCTACAGCCCCGAGAAAGCGCCCGCATCGCTCAACGAATGCCGCATCGCCTCGATCGGCCACCCCGACGTCGTGGGCGCGCAGCAGGGGTACTTCGACGCGATTCTCGCCGCGATCGCTTCGGTCGCGCGCTAACCGCATCGCAAGAAAGGGCAGGCACCGCGCGCGCGATGCCTGCCCCTTTGGGTTAACCGGGACCGGACTCAGTTACCGTATGCGACGATGCATGCGGCATTGAGCACGGCGCGCAGGTTCGGGCTCGACGGCACTTGTCCGTCGATCGTAAAGTCGCGACAATCGCCTTCCTCAACGTACTCTTGGCCGTACGAGACGAAGTTGAAGCTGACCCACGATCCGCTGTTACCGTACACGCTGCCGACGATCAGGTAGACGTCGTCGGTGTTGGGCACGAGCACGTAGTCGTTGTTGCTCGTAATCGTCTGGTTGACGAGGTTGAGGAAGAGCGACGCTCCGAAGAGCCCCGCGACGATGCTCGTGCCGTTGTACCACGGCTGGTTGTTGACCAGCCACGGACGGTTGTAGCGCCAACGCGGACCCCACCAGCCGGGACGATAGCCGGGGACCCAACCGTAATTGGGGCGCCAGCCGCCGCCCGGCGGACGGTAGTAATTCGGCGGTCCCATCCAGGTGGGCGGACGCGTACCCGGACGCCAGTATCCGCCACCACCCGACGGCGGACGCGGCGGCGGCTTGGGGTACGGAGGGCGCGGTGGCCGAGGCGTCGGCCGAGGCGGACGCGGCGTGGGCCGCGGTGGCCGAGGCGTGGGCCGCGGCGGACGCGGCGTCGGGCGCGGAGGCCGTGGCGTCGGGCGCGGAGGCCGCGGCGTCGGGCGCGGCTTCGGCGGCGGCGGCTTGGGCACGGGCTTCACCGTCGGCGGCTTGGGCTGCGGACGCGGCGGCGGCTTTGCGCCGTTCGGCGGCGGCGCCGGCTTCGTCGCCGGGCCTTGGTTCGGCGGCGGTTGTTGCTGCGCCGATGCCGGCAGCAGCGTTCCACCGGTAAACGCGAGGGCGAGCGCGAGACACGCCCAGCGCTGGAACGAAAATTGCATCGGGACTCCTCGGTTGGAGTGCGAGGAAACGAGATGCACCCTTCGGCGAAGTCCGCGCTCGCCCTCGAAGCGCTCTGCGAAAAGGAGCGCGCCGCTACCCGAGCACGATCGCTTCGAGCTTGGGATAGACCAACGTAGCGGCTTGGGGAAACGTGGTCGGATCGATGATGTCGTGGCGCGGCGCGCCCAGGTCGGAGAGCACGACTTGACCGTATCGTGCTCCGCGCGCCTTCCAGGCCCGCATCACGTCGAACGTGATCGCGTTATTCACCGCGCTCTCGTTGCGATTGGTCACGAGCGTGCAGGCCCTGCCCTGCGGCGCCCGCAGCAGCTTCGACGCCTTGACCACTTCGTTCCCGAAGAAGACGATCTGGGCGAGACCGTGGGTGGGGAAACCGGGATAGGCGTAGGGCGGCGGGCACTTCTCCTTAACGCGCGGATCCCACCAGACGTAACGATCGGGCCGGTGGGCGAGGGTTCGCATCGCCGTCAGGCCGATGCCGTCGGGCACGTGGATCGGCATGAGAAAGGGTGAGACGGGAACGGCCAAGTCGATCGGCTGCGTCTGCGCCAGATACAGCGCCATCGTGCCTCCGAGCGAAAGCCCGACCGCGCTCACGCGCCGGCCCAGTCCGCGCGTCAGCCGGTACGCATCGGTCGTCGCCGACTCGAGTTGGGCGACGGTCAGGTTTGCGAGCGCGCGCGTCAAGCGATCGCGATAGCCGTGGAGCGGAATCCTCGGCACGTAGACGTTGCATCCGCGCGCGTGAAAGCGCTCGGCCAGTTCGACGAATTGTTGCGGGCAATTCGTAAACCCGTGAAAGAGCACGACGGCATCGTCGGTGCTCTTTCCGTGATGGTAGAGACGCGGCAGCGCAAACTCGGCGATGAGCGGATCGGCTTTATCCCGGGCGATGAGCGCCTGGATCGCTTCGAGCGCAGCCGGAAAGGTGAGCGCTGCCGCCTCGGACTCTGCGGGAGCGGGCCCGCCCGGACGGTCGCAGGCTTGGAGCGTCGCCGCGCCCGCAGCGAGGGTCAGGAAGCGGGAGCGACGCACGCTACCATACTGCAGGCGCGGCCGGCGTTGAGAGCGAGAGTTAGCGGGTCGCCGTGATGGCGCCGCACGACGAGGTCGCCTTGCCGGCGTACGTCACGTCGCTATACAGCGGGAAGTGGTGATTGATCTTGGCGCCCGGCGCGAACTTGCCGGTGTCGGTCACTTTCCGCAAGAAGTTGTTGGCGGCGTTGCGATAGCCGACCACGAACGTTACGGTCGTATACGTGCGCGCGCCGATGTTTTCGTACACGATCTGCGTGCCGCTGGCGTTCTTCGACATCAACTTCGGCGGCGTCACGAAGCACTGATCGATCTTCACGTCGGGCAGAAAATGCTGCATGGCGGGCTTCGGTTGCGCGACTGCGCTGCTGCCGACGGACGCGGCGAGTGCGAGGGTTGCGACAAAACCCGCAGGGAGAATGCTCTTCACTTCAACTCCATTTGGGTCTACTAACTCGTTAAGACCCTTATCGACGCCGTTCGAACCGCTAGCTTGCTTATCCTTGGCCAGATATCGTGCCCAAGGCAGCGAAGGCACGAGCATGAGCGCGAACACGATAACGCTGCAGAGCGGCGCACGAGATATCGACGTGCTGACGGGCGGTGCGGAATCGGGTCCGGCTTTGGTTTGTCATCACGGCACGCCGTCGGATGCGACGGTGTGGCGCGCGTGGGACGAGGTCGCGCGCGCGAACGGCCTGCGCCTGATCGCGATCTCGCGGCCGGGCTATGCGACCTCGACGCGATTACCCGGACGCAGCGTTGCAAGCGTCGTCGCCGACGTCGCGGCAACGCTCGATGCCCTGGACGTGCCCTGGTTCGTGACCACCGGCTGGTCGGGCGGCGGACCGCATGCGCTGGCCTGCGCCGCGCTCGAAAAGCGTTGCCGTGCGGCGTCGACGTTGGCCGGAGTCGGACCGTATGGACGCGCCGATCTCGACTTTCTCGCGGGCATGGGGCCGGAGAATCACGCCGAATTCGGCGCCGCACTCTCGGGTGAAGCGGCGTTGCGCGCGTGGTTCGCCGAGAACGCGGAAGCGATGCGCACCGTCACCGGAGCCGAACTCGCCGCCGCCTTCGGCGGGCTCGTCCCGCAAGTCGACAAAGACGTGATGGCCGGCGCCTTCGCCGACGAAATGGCCGCGGAGATGCGGCGCGCGCTCGCCGGCGGCTTCGACGGTTGGGTCGACGACGACGCCGCCTTCATCGCGGAGTGGGGCTTCGCGCTCGACGCTATTCCGGTGCCGGTCACGATCTGGCAAGGCGACCTCGACTTGATGGTGCCCGCAGCGCACGGCGCGTGGTTGGCCCGGCACGTACCCGGCGCTCGCGCGCGCAGCGCTCCCGGACACGGCCACGTTTCCCTGATCACGACGTATCGCGACGAGATCGTGGCGGATCTCGTCGCGAGCGCTCGCCGCGACTAGCTAGAGCGCGTCGCCGACGGCGATGCGGGCTTCGATCGCGGTCAATTCGCCGAAGCGCTCGTCGAGGTCGTCGTACTCCGTGGCGTAGCGATCGAGAAAGGCGAGGAAGGCCGCCTTCGACATCCAGCGGTCGATCGTCAGATAGCGCCCGGGCTCTTCGCAGCGCACGAGTTGCGTGCCGAGATAGCCCTCGGCCAGGCGGAAGAGCCGTTGCCAATCGCCGCCGGTTCCGTAGGCTTCGATGAAGCGGCCCTCGCGTGCAGGTTCGACGCGATACGACCACACGATCACGTGCTCAGCCACCGGTGACCTCCAAGAAGCGCTCGCCGAACTCCGCGAGCTTCTTGTCGCCGACGCCCGAGATGCCGCGCAATTGACCGAGCGTCCGCGGCACGACGCGAGCCATCTCGCGTAACACCGCATCGCTGAAGATCACGTACGCGGGCACGTCGCGTTCGTCGGCGAGTTCGCGACGCAGCCGGCGCAACCGTTCGAAGAGCGCGCTCTCGTCGTCGCCCGCTAGCACGGGCGCCGCCGCAGTGCCGCGCGTGCCGCGCTTCGCTTTCGCGCGCGCTGCGACGGGCGAGGCTTCGCGGATGACCACCGGCGCGCGCTGCGCGAGCGTGCGACGCCCCGCCGGCGTGAGCGAGGCCACGTTGAAGCGCGCGGGATCGCGCTCGATCAGGCCCAAGCGCACGAGCTCCTCCGCGACGTGTCGCCAGGCGCGCCGGTCGAGCTCGGTGCCGATGCCGAAGGTCGAGAGGCGGTCGTGGCCCATGCGCCAGATCTTATCGTTCTCGGTGCCGAGCAGCACGTCGATGGCATGGGTCACGCCCATGTCGAAGCCGCTCGCTTCGCGGATACGCACCAAACACGAGAGTAACTTTTGCGCGGGAACCGTCGCATCGCGTTCGGCGCGCGGTTCGAGGCAGTTGTCGCACGCGCCGCAGGGCACGGCCTCGAACGTCTCGCCGAAGTATGCCAACAGCGCCGCACGGCGACAGCCGTCGGCGTAGGCGTAGCGCTTGACCTCCGCCAGTTGCGCGCGCCCGCGCGCCGCTTCCGCCTCGGTCGCCGCTTCGCCCAGAAACGACTCCAGCTTGACGATGTCGCCGTGGCTGAAAAAGAGCACGCACTCGGCGGGCAGGCCGTCGCGCCCCGCGCGACCGGTCTCCTGATAGTAGCCTTCCAGGCTCTTGGGCACGTCGTAGTGGATCACGAACCGGACGTTGCTCTTATCGATGCCCATGCCGAAGGCGATCGTCGCGCAGATCACGGCCACGTCGTCGCGCACGAACGCTTCCTGGTGCTTCGCGCGCGTCTGCGGTTCGAGCCCGGCGTGATACGGCAAGGCCGCGATGCCCGCCGCGCGCAACGCCTCGGCGACGCGCTCGGTGCCCGCGCGGCTCTGCACGTACACGATGCCGCTCTCGCCCGGACGGTTCTTGACGAAGGAGACGATCTCGCCGAGCGCGCGTTCCTTACCGCGCACGCGGTAGGTCAGGTTGGGCCGGTTGAAGCTGGCCACGTGCACGCGCGGGTCGCGCATGCGCAAGCCGCTCAGGATATCCTCGCGAACGTGCGCGTTGGCCGTCGCGGTCAGCGCCACCACGGGTATGCCCGGAAAACGCTCGCGCACTTCCGCGAGCCTCCGGTACTCCGGACGAAAATCGTGGCCCCACTCGCTGATGCAGTGTGCCTCGTCGATCGCGAAGCGGCTCACGTTCCAACTCTGGAGTTCGCGCAGAAAACCGTCGAGCAGCAACCGCTCCGGCGCGACGTAGAGCAACTGGAAGCGGCCCTGCCGCAAGCCTTCGAGCCGGCGCGAAGCCTGCGCGGCGTCGAGCGATGAATTCAAGAACGTTGCGGCGACGCCCGCGGCATGCAGCGCGTCGACTTGATTCTTCATCAGCGCGATCAACGGCGAGACGACGACCGTCAGGCCGGGCGTGAGGAGCGCGGGCAGTTGGTAACACAGCGACTTGCCGCTGCCGGTGGGCAACAGTACGAACGTGTCGCGACCGGCCAGCACGTCGGCGACGATCTCGCGCTGCGCGTGGCGAAAGTCGTCGTGTCCGAAGACGCGTTTGAGAACCTCGCGCGCGTCGGCCGGTACGTCGGTGATCACACGCGCATCATTCACCCTCGCTCGCGCGAATTCCACCGGCCGGTGCGGAGGAGTTCGGGGCTTACCCCGGTTTTGCGTCCTCGACCCGGCAATCGAGCCGGTCGACCATCTCGGCGAGCACGGTTGCGATCGACTCGCCTCCGTCGCTACGGTGCGCCGTTGTCGGTGCGCAGATACGGCCCGGGGGCGTATTTCACGTATTCGGGCGGATAGGGATTGTACGAACTGCCCAGCGCCTGCGCCACGGCGTTGAGCTTGGCCGGTTCGAGGCCGCCCCACTTGCCCGTCTTGAGTCGCGCGACCAACGCTTGCAACGCGGCGATCTCCTCCGCCGGCGTGAACGCGCAATGGCCCGCGCGATAGACGAACTCGCGACGCAGCAAGGCCTGATCGTGGGCGCCCTTCACCGCTGCCTCGTAGGCGCTCTCGTTCTCATTGACCACCAGGCCGTCGCCGATCGTGTGCAAGGTCAGCACCGGCACGGAGATCTGGCCGTCGAAGATGATGTTCTGCATCAGATACTGCACGGCGCTCGGGTCGGCGCTGATGCGTGCCGCCGAATCGAGCGTTTGCAGGTCGGCGTCGAGGCTCAGGCCGGCGTTGGAATACAAGGCTTCGACCTCGGCGACGTTCGCCGACTTGGCCAGTTGCTTGCGGTAATCGATGCCGGTGTTCCACGACACGTTGCCGCCGGCACGTCCCTCGAGTTCGGCGCGCAGATCGAACGCGAAGACGAAATCGACTTGCGACAGCCACTCGTACTGATTCTCCTCCAGCGCGGCGTAGTCGTTGGGCGGCGGGGGCGGATAACCGGTATCGTACCAGCCCGGCGTATCGGCCAGGGCCGCGGCCAAGGCGATGCGGGCCTGACCCTGCGTCGAGTTTTGCGCCGCATCGAGATAGCCTTCGGCGTTGCTGAAGTTCGTGTACGGGTCGGAGATGTCGACCACTTGCAACTGATCCGACGCGAGCAACGTGTTGAACGCGAATGCCGAGTCGAGCGACATGTTCCAGATGCCCACGCCGCCACCCACGACGCCGCACATCGGCAGCGCGGCTTGAAACGAGCCCGGGTACTGTTGCACCAGCGCCGCAGTGATCATGCCGCCCAGCGAATGACCCCAGGCGATCGTCGTCTTCGGGTTGCCCACGAGCGAGGCGAAGGTGGTGAGCACTTCCATTTGATCGGGAATCGCCTGCTGCACGGCCCAGCCCGTGGTGGCGTACGACGAACCGCCGAGCGCGTAGCCCGCGGCCAAGAGGTAATTTCCCGTGGTCGGGTCGCCCACGTCGTAGGCCGGATTCTGCGAACCGGGCGCCACGTAGCCGTGACTGTAGAGCACGAGCGTGCCGTTCCAATTCGACGGTACTTGAATCAGGTACGTTGCCCCATCTGCGAACGAACCCTGATACGTCGACACGCCGTCGCCGTGCGGGCGGCCCGGCGCGTGCGGCAGCATCGCGAAGAGAGAAATAAGCGCGAGGGCCTGAACGAACATAAGCCTCGACTCCTCCGGAGGGGTAAGACCGCGGCGTGACTAGGCGGTTCCTTCGTCCACGGCGCGCGAACTACTTTTCGATCGTGACCTCGCGCACGTGCAAGAACGAGCCGCCCTCCTTGGCGTTCGCTTCGCCGGGTAAGAACGTCAACACGTGCGTACCACGAGCCGGCCAGCGCCAAGCGAACAGCAGCGTCTGCGGTAGCGAGCGTTGCGCGCTCGATTTGTTCTGCCAGATGCCGGTGCGATCGAAGGTCTCCACGCCGTCGACGAGCACGCGCGCGTGGCCGAGTTCGCAGCACCGTTCGCCGAGCGTTCCGTACAGCGCCACGCCCGCGCCGCGCACGAGTAAACGTACCGGCCGCGCGCCGAGCGTGAAGCCCGCCGCGCGGCTTTGTCGCCCGGCGCGCGCCGGCGGAACGGCGGCGTCGGGCGCGAGCGCGGCGGCCGCGATCTCGAGCGCGAAGCCGCCGCCGGTCTGCCACGCCGTGACCGCGCCGCGCGGCGGCGGCCCGTCGAAGAAACGCCCGTAGTCGCCGCGAGCGTCGCGAGCCGAGCGTGCCGCGGCGGCGTTGCGCAGAATCCAGGCGCGCGCAAAGCCGCCGCCCGGCTCGCGGGCCACGCGCAGCATCGCCTCGATCAACGGCTCGACGACGTCGTTCTCCGCCTGCAGATCGGTGAAGATGCCCGCGCCGTCGTCGAGGCGGGCGTCGAGGGCCCGGGCGGTCGCTACCGCCTGCGCGCGATAGCCCGCGTCGCCGGTGCGCTTGGCGAGTTCCAGGCCGTTCCAGATCATGATGCCGTTGACCGAGGCGAACGTGCGCCGCGGAAGCCTGCGACACGCCGCGCCGTCGTCGAAGAGATAGACCGTGTAGAGTCCGTCGCGCGCGTCGAAGAAGCGACGGCGCAGCGCGGCGTAGCGCCGGCGCGCCTTGCCGAGGAAACCGGGGTCGCGCGTGGCATCGTGTAACAGTAGCGCGGCGCGCACGTAGTTGGCGTCGGTCTCGAGCGTCTTGAGCCGGTTCGCGCCGCCGTACGGTTGCTGATAATCGATCTCGGGACACGCACCGCGCGCGAAGGCAGGCGACGCATCGACGCGTGCGAAGGCCGCCAGCGCCGTGCGCAGCGCGGCGGCGCGCTCGCCCGTCGCACGACCCGCTTGCAGCGCGGCGACGGCATCCCACAGCGGCACGTCGCTCCAACCGCCGGCGCACGGCGCGGCGCCGCACGCGGCGTACGTGGGTAAGCGCGCGAGCAGCGCGCGCAGCGGAGCGCGCACGCTCGGGTCGCGAGCGGTCTCCCAACGCAGCGCGAGCGCCGCGGTCAGGGCGTCCGCGCCCCAATCCTTCGCGCTCGTGGCGCAGCCGGGACGCGTACACTCGCGCCAACCGTCGCCCGCGAACCAGCCGCGCTCGAGACGCGCAGTCGCATCGCGCGCGAGCGACGCAAAGGTCGTCGCCGCGATGAGTACGGCCGCAAACGCTTGCGTTAGGAAGAGCGCCGCGACTATCTCGCGGCTGCGGCGGGCAGTCCGGCCTCGTCGCGCGCCACGTGAGCGGCCAATTCGGCGCGACTCGAGAGGTTCAACTTCGCGTAGATGGCGGTCATGTATTTTTCGACCGTCTTCAAGCCGACGCCGATCTGGTCGGCGATGGCGCGATTGGTCAGGCCGCGCGCGATCAGACTTGCCACCTCGCGCTCGCGCGAAGACAGCCCGCCGCCCGCAACGCGCGCCCGGACGGGGCTTTGCGCTACCGGCGCAGGCGAGCCCAGATCGAGCCGGCGAACGTCGGCCACGCTACCGCAAGCCCGGTAGCGTTCGAGCGCCTCGGCGGTGCGGCCGCACAACTCCAGCGCCAGCGCCTCGTGCAGCGGCCATCCGAGCGCGGCATACCGCCCGCGCGCCGACTCCGCCGACGCGAGCGCCGTGCCGTCGCCTCGCCGCTGCGCGACGTGCGCGTCGAGCAGATCCAGCGTCGCCGCGGCCACGACGTCCTGCGCGTTGACCGCGCGTTCGGCGCAGGCTGCGCGCAGCGCGTCCAGTCGCGCGTCGTCGACGTAGCGCGCCGCGAGCGGCCAGATGTTGACCATCGCCGCGGCGTGGTGCGCGCTGCCCAGCGCGCTCTCGAAGAGCGGCCGCGCTTCGCGCACGCGGCCCTTGCCCGCGAGCCACAGCGCCTTCGCGCCGAGCAGCACGGCATACTGGCGTTCGTAACCCGAGTCGACGACGCGCCGCATGAACGCCTCGTCGTCGAAACAGCGTGCGGCCGGCGCATCGTCGTCGAGGGCTAAGCCCACGAGCGGCGCGTACGCCGCCAGTTGCACCCGCGCGACGAACGGTTCGGGCTCGGAGAGCACGAATTCCGCGCACCGGCGCGCCTCGGCCAAACGGCCGCGCACGTGCAGGATGATGCCGCGCACCATCGTCGCAAAAACGAGCGCGGGCGTGAAGCCGTACTCGCGATCGATCGCGATCGCTTCGTCCACGCAGCGCTCCGCTTCGTCCATCTCGCCCATTGCGATGCCGGTGTTTCCGATCGAGTGCAGGATCTGCGCGCGCATCATCGGCGGAATCTCGTCGAGACGCGCGCTCAGCGCGGTTGCGGCCCGGCGCCAGAGTGCGACGTCGACCGCCTCCTCGGCGCAAAACAGCGTGGACACCCAATAGATGTGGTGCGCGCGCGGGAGCAAGTCGCCGGGCCGGGCGACCGCGGCGAGAAGCTCCCGCGCCTCGGCGAAACGCGCGCCGTTGGTGGCAGCGCGCGCCAGCGAGGCGTAGACGTAGTCGAGCATCTGCGGGCCCAGGCGCGACCCGTGCTCCGCGCGGAACGCCTCGAGTGTGGCGGCGGCCTCGTCGTTGCGGCCGGAATTCATCATCTCGCCCGCCGCGCGGATCGCGGCCCGGCCGGCAGCGTCGACGTCGCCGCGCGCGAGGTGCGCGTCGCGAATCTCGAGATAGATCGCGATGGACCGTTCGAAGTCGCCCTGTTGCACGACGGCTTCGCCGCTCTTCTCGAGCAGCCGCAGGCGCGTGCCGGCATCGGGCGCGACCTCGAGCGCGCGCAGATAATACGTTGCGGCTTGCGCCGCCGCGCGAATCTGCAAAGCCGTGTCGCCCGCGCCTTCGTTGTAGCGCAGCGTCGGCTCGGCGAGCCCGGCACGCCAAGCGTGGTAGGCCAATTGATCGCGATCGTCGTCGGCCGCCGCCCGTTCTTCGAAGAAGGCCACGAGTTCGGCGTGTACCGTCCGCGTGTCGGCACCGAGCAATTCGTCGTAGACGGTCTGTCGAGTCAGAGCGTGCCGGAAGCGGAACTCCGGCCGCGGCGCGCGTTCCTCGCGGATCAAGCCGACGTCGCGCAACCGCTGCAGCGAACGATAGACGCCCTCGGGTTCGCGGCGCAATACGTGCGCGAGCGCCGACACCTCGAAGCGTGCGCCCAGCACCGCCGCGCGATCGAGCACGTACCGGTCCTGCGCGTCGAGGCCGCCGAGCCGCTCCAAGATCATCGCGCGGATCGAGATCGGAAGCGCCGCCGAAGAACCTCCGCGCGTCTCGAGCGCTTTCTTGAGCAACTCTTCGGCAAAGAACGGATTACCCTCGCTGCGTTCGATCAACTCGCGTACGCGTTCGGGATCGAGCGAATAGCGTTCGCCCAGCGCCGAGTCGATCAAGTCGCGCAAATCGCTCTCGGGCAACGGTTCGAGCGTCAACGTGCGGACCGTCGCCTCGCGCGTCAACCGTCCCAGCGTTCCGAAAAGCGGATGCTCGGGCTCGACGACGTCGCGATGCGTCGCGACGATCAGCAGTCGCGTGCCCGCGATGCGCGGCGCGAGATGGCGCAAGAGTTCGAGCGAGGCCGAGTCGGCCCAGTGCAGATCCTCGAGGGCGATCACCGTGGCGCGTTTGGCCGCGACCTTCTCGAGGAAGCGCAACACGCCGGCGAAGAGTTCGGACTTCTCGACCGCGCGCGGCGGCGCGGCCGAATCGGAACCGGCCAGATCCGGGACGAGCGCCTCGAAGGTGCGCCGCACCAGCGGATCGGCTTCGCCGAGCACGCCGGGAGCGGCGCGCGCGAGGGCGACGAGCACCGAACGAAACGGGCCGAACGGGCGCGGCGCGTGTTCGAGACATTCGCCCAGAGCGTACAGCGGCGCCCGGCCCCCGCCGAGCGTGCGCGCGAATTCGCCGAGCAGTCGCGTCTTGCCGATGCCGGCTTCGCCGCCGACGAGCACGAGCGTTCCGCGACCGGCCGAGAGCGCGCGACGCGCTTCGCCCAAGGCTTCGAGTTCTTCGGTCCGGCCGACGAGACGCCGGCTCGTAAGCGACGGAACGAGCATCGTGCGGCCAAGATGCCCGTTCGGGCGTCGCCTGCCCTGCGAAACGCGCGATGGGTTACGAGACGCGGGCGCGCCAAGCCGCGGCGTCGCCGAGCGCGCCCAGCCGCAACGCGTCCTGCGCGGCGCGTTCGCAGTAGAGCGCGGCTTTGGCCGCGTCACCTGCGGCAAGCCAATGGTGCGCCAATTGCTCCGTACGGCACGGCGCGTCGGGCAGTGCCTCGAGCACCGCCGCGATCCGGGCGTGATGCAGGCGCCGGCATTCCGGGCTCAGCCCGTCGCGCACCGCGACCTGCACGAGCGCGTGCCGAAAGCGATACGCGGCGGGCACCCGCGCTTCGCGCACGACCAGGCCCAAGCTCCGCGCTCGTTCGAAGGCGCGGCGAGCGCCGTGGCGGCTCAGGCCGGCGCACGATGCCGCAAGCCGGGCCTCGAAGCGGTACCCCAGCAGCGCCGCCGTCGAGACCAACCCGAGCACGTCGGGTTCCAATCCGGCGAGCCGCTCCGAGAACAGCTGGCCCAGCGCATCCGTCACCACGCCATGCTACGCCGGGCAAGCGCCGGCGAGCATGGGGGGGAACCCCACGCTCGCCGGAGGTTGGCTAGCTCTGGTCTGCGGGCGGGGCGTCCTCGTGGTGCCCGAACGCGCCCTCGATTTTCCCGAGCTCGTTGTTGATAGCGGTGTTGGCCGCGAAGTCGACGCCCGTCTTCACGACGGCATCGACGGCGGAACCGCCGGGCAAGTGGCTCGCGATACCGTCGATCGCGTTGTTGATGAAGCCGTCGGCGGCCGTGTCGACCGTCGCGTCGGCGGCAAAGCCGCCCGCCTGCTCGAGGAAATTCGGCTTGTCGGTTTCGGACATGGCTACTCCTTGGAAATGGACGGAAGTCTCGGGACGGTCGACCGGACTCAGCCGTGGAAGGGGTATGCGCCCCCCTGGGCGCGGTTGAGCCGAGCGCCTCGTTCCTCGGCTCGTCCAGCCGTCCCCTGCGCAACCCCGAGGTCGACATCGTGAGCATCTTGCCCCTGACCGCCATCGCTCTGGCAGCCGCCTGCACCATGGCTGCGGCGAGCCCGGCAGACCCATCGCCGACGCCCCAACCGTCTCCGCACGCGCGCGGCAAGACAACCGCCAAGGCGCTGCGCAGCGCGGTCAATCTCTGCAACCGCGCGCCGCTCTACGAGTGGCCGCACGAAGGCGGCGTGCCCAGCCCGGCCGACGTCCCGGGCGCGCGTTTGGGCGAGCGCTTCCAGATTCAGGCCGGTCCGCGGTACACCCCCGACGGGCGCGGTTACTACGAAACCACGATTCCGCTGCAGACCATGAGCCACGGGTTCTATTGGGTCTCCGAGCACTGCTTCAACCCGAGCTGACCCGAGGATCATGGCAACTGCATACGACGCAATCGTCATCGGTGGCGGACACAACGGTTTGGTCGCAGCCTGTTATTTGGCCAAAGCGAAATGGAAGGTGCTCGTGCTCGAGCGCCGGCACCTGGTCGGCGGCGCGTGCGTCACCGAAGACGACGTCTTCCCGGGCTTCAAGGTCTCGACGGCGGCTTACGTCAACAGCCTCTTCCGCCCCGAGATCATTCGCGACCTCAAACTGCGCGAATTCGGCTTCGACTGCATCGAGCGCAACCCGTCGTCGTTCACGCCCTTCGACGACGGCCGCTATCTGATGCTCGGTCCCGACGCCGCGCTCAATCGCAGCGAGATCGCTAAGTTCAGCGCGCGCGACGCGGAGCGTTACCCTGCCTACGAGAAGATGCTCGAACGCGTCGCAGCCGTCGTCGAACCGACGCTCGTGCAGACGCCGCCGAACGTGAGCAAACCCTCCATCGCCGATCTCGCAAAGTTGGGCAAACTCGGGACCTCGTTTGCGAAGCTCGGGCCGGCGATGGGCGAGGCCCTGGAAATCCTGACCGGAGCGGCGCGGCCCATTCTCGACCGCTGGTTCGAATCCGAGCAACTCAAAGGCACGCTCGCGACCGATGCGATCATCGGCGCGTTCGCCGCACCTTCGATGCCCGGCACCGCGTACGTGCTCTTCCATCACGTGATGGGCGAAACCAACGGCCATCGCGGCGTGTGGAGTTACGTTCGCGGCGGAATGGGCGGCTTGACGCAAGCGCTGGCCAAAGCGGCGCAGGCACTCGGCGTCGAGATCCGCACCGAGGCCGAGGTCGCGCGGATCGCGGTCGAACGCGGCGCGGCCAAGGGCGTCGTGCTCGCGAGCGGCGAGGAGTTCGGCGCGAAGGTCGTCGCCAGCAGCGTCGACTGTCGCCTGACCTTCGAAACGTTCCTAGATCCCGCGTTGCTGCCGGCGGAGTTCGTGGCCGAAATACAACGCATCGACTATTCGAGCGCGTCCGCAAAGATCAACGTCGCGCTCGACGCGCTGCCCAATTTCAGCGCCGCGCCGGGCAGCGCGGCGGGGCCGCAGCATCGCGGTACGATCCACTTCTGTCCCGACCAAGATTTCATCGAGCGCGCGTACGACGAAGCCAAATACGGCCGGTACTCGAGCGAACCGATCGTCGAATGCACCATTCCCTCGTCGGTCGACCCGACGCTTGCGCCGCCGGGCAAACACGTGATGTCGATGTTCTGCCAGTACGCGCCCTACACGCTACGCGACGGCACGTGGGACGAAGCCACGAAGAACGCCTTTGCCGACCGTTGCTTCGACGTCGTCGAGCGCTATGCGCCCGGCTTCAAGAACAGCGTGCTCGGCCGGCAGATCCTCACGCCGGTCGACATCGAGCGTACCTTCAACCTGACCGGCGGCAACATTTTCCAGGGCTCGATGGGCTTGAACAAACTGTTCGCGTTCAGGCCCGCGCCCGGCTTCGCAAACTACAAGACGCCGGTGAAGAATCTCTTCCTGTGCGGCTCGGCGGCGCACCCGGGCGGCGGCGTGATGGGCGCTCCGGGTTGGAACGCCGCCCGCGAGATGCTCAAGGCGCGCTGACGCCGATCTCGTCGAGCGAGGGCAACGCCAGTCGCGGCGTCTCGCGCGGGTAGGTACCGTTCGGATGGGCCGCGTGCCAGCGCTGAGCGCTGGCCGCCAAGAACTCGAAATTCTCGTATTGCCAGTTGCCGCGGTTTTGCCTGAGCAACGCGATCGACGGCGCGAGCAGGCGCCAATAGTAGGAAGCGAGTCGATGAAAGAGATCGAGAAACGTCGTCTCGTCGACCAAGCGGTTCTTGAGCAACGTGCCCATCTCGTTGAACCAATTGCAGACTTGCATCTCGGGGTGGGTTTCCGAATCGACGAAACCGATGCGCACTAAGTCGGCGCGGTAGGCCTCATCGAGCATCCGCTCGGGCAACTCGACCTGCACGTAACGCAGAGCAGCCTGGAGCTTCGCGTCCCTGAAGTCGTGCACCACGGCGAGGATCGCTTGGAGCTGGTTGGCATCGCGGTAGTGGCGCAACTGCCTGACCGCTGCCGCAGCCGAAATCGCCACGACTAGGAGGGTCACCAGGTTGGCGATCGAGCCGAGATATTCGACGCTCATGCGGGACTCGCGTTCGACGGCGCCATACTCGCACCCATGCAGGCGTTATTGGTTACAGGCGGCTCGCGCGGAATCGGCGCCGCCACCGCGCGGCTCGCCGGCGAACGCGGCTTTGCGGTCGCGGTCGGCTATCGTTCCGGCCGCGACGACGCGGAGGACGTCGCCGCAAGCGTGCGCGCGGCCGGTGGCCGCGCCGTCGCGATTCCCGTCGACGTGAGCGACGAACGCGACGTCGTTCGGTTCTTCGACCGCGCCGAAGCCGATCTCGGACCGCTCGCGGCATTGGTCAACAACGCCGGGATCACGGGACCGCTGACGCGCTTGGACTCGCTCGCAGCCGCCGACCTCGAGCGCGTGTTGGCGGTAAACGTCGTGGGCGCCGTGCTCTGCGCGCGCGAGGCGGTGCGCCGCATGTCGACGCGGCGCGGCGGCGCGGGCGGAACGATCGTCAACGTCTCGTCGCGCGCCGCGCAACTCGGCGGCTCGGGCGAATGGATTCACTATGCGCTGACCAAGGGCGCGCTGGACACATTGACCGTCGGACTCGCGCGCGAGGTCGCCGACGACGGCATCCGCGTCAACGCGGTCGCGCCCGGGCTGATCGAAACCGGCCTGCACGCCGCCGCGGGCGCGGCCGACCGTCTCGACCGGCTCGCACCGGGCATCCCGTTGCGGCGCGCGGGCACGCCGGCGGAGGTCGCCGCCGCCGTGCTCTGGCTCTCGTCGCCCGAAGCAGCCTACGTGACGGCGCCATCGTGCCCGTCTCCGGCGGCCGCTGAGGACGATCACTCGGATCTGAAGCCCGGCTCAAGGCGGAGGACGGAAGCGACGATACGGATGGTATGATCGCGGGCGTCGTCGGCCGCGTGGCCCGTCTCACTCGTGCCACCGTGCCCGACCAAGTGTACGTTGCGGTTCGGCCGCGCCTCGAGAAAATTCTCGGATTGCAAGAGCCCGAACTGGCCCATCTCCTTCAGGCAA
>Ga0182012_10003285_pt1 | contig 17287 bp, 16 predicted proteins | sample 612S2SmetaG_FD_120486 | JGI IMG/M metagenome (GOLD analysis project Ga0182012, IMG submission 120486) | Permafrost microbial communities from Stordalen Mire, Sweden - 612S2S metaG | ecosystem: Environmental > Terrestrial > Soil > Wetlands > Permafrost | place: Sweden: Stordalen | collected...
CAACGACGCTCGGAACGAAGCACGTCGATTGGCGTACCGGGCGCCAACGCCAAGCTTCACCCGGCGCGCACGGCGGCAGCTATGCGGACCTCGATGCGGCGCAGGCGATCGTCGTCGCGGGTAGGCCGCCGGCCCAGACGGCGCCCGTGTTCGATCTGCGCATCCGCAAGGCGGTCTCGCAGCGCGGCGCGCGGCTCATCGTTGCGGGCGATCATGCGTTGGGTTCGCCGCTAGCGTACGAGCGAGTTGCCGGCGCGAACGATCTCTCCGGCCTAAACCTTGACGGCATCGAGCGCATCGCGCTCGTGTGGGACGGCATCGACGGCCGCGAAGGCGCGCGCGCGGAGGCCGCGTTGCAAGCCTGGCTGGCCGCGGGCAAGACGGTGAGCGTCTTCATTCCGGGCGAACAGAACAACGCGCGCGGCGCCGATGCGTTCGGCCTGCTGCCGCGCGAGGCCGGCGCCGATACGGCGGGCATTCTCGCCGCGGCGCGCGCGGGCGAGTTGGCCGCGCTTTCGATCTTCGGCGCCAACCCGGTGGTGCACGCTCCGGGCGGCCCGGCGGCGGTACGCGAAGCGCTGGCCGCGGTGCCGTTCGTGGTGGTCAGCGAACTCTTCTTGACCGAAACGGCGGAACTCGCAACGCTCGTGCTGCCGGCGCGCGCGCCGTACGAAAAGTCGGGGCACGTCTTCGATCTCACCGGAGCCCTGCACGCGGTCGTGCCCGCGCTCGACGGGCCGCCGGGTCCCCTGGCCGACGGCGAAATGCTGATCGCGCTCGCGGATGCGCTCGGGCACGAGTTGCAAGCGCCGCGCGCGCTGCGCGAACGCGCGACCGCGCCGCTGCCCGCCTCGACCCTCACCTTGGGCGACGTCGCGTTCGGTACGGTCACCGGCGCGGCCGCCGTTACGAGCGGCCTGCGCCTGGCGATCGCTGCCGACATCTTCGCCGGAGCCGGGACGCTGGCGCACGACGCGCAACTCCACGAACTCCGCTTGCGGCCGGCCGTAACGCTCAACGCACGCACCGCGGCCGCCGCGGGACTGCGTGCCGGCGATAGCGTCGACCTGAGCGCCCGCGGGCAGACGGTGTCCGGCCTGACCGTGCGGATCGACGCCGGCAGCGCGGACGACGTCGCGACGATCGTCGACGGTGTGCCCGGCGCGATCGCTTCGGCGTTCGTTGACGGCGAAGCCGTCACGCTCTCCGCGCGCATCGCGGCGGGAAGCGGAGCGCTCTGATGGACGTCCTGCTGCTCGCGCTGATCAAGTCGCTCTTCGTGCTGTTCGTCGTGGTGACGACCTTCGCGTATGCCATGCTCTTCGAGCGCAAGATCATGGCCTGGATGCAGTTACGTCCCGGACCGAATCGCGTCGGCCCGTGGGGTTTGATGCAACCCGCCGCCGACGCGGCCAAGATGCTCTTCAAAGAAGACCTGACGCCGAACACGGCCGACCCCTTGATCTATAAACTCGCGCCGTGGATCTCGCTTGCGACCGCGATGGGCGTCTTCGCCGTGATTCCGTTTTCGGAATCGGGCGGCACGCTGTGGGGCGTGGGCGACGTCAACGCTGGCATCCTCTTCATTTTCGCGCTGACCTCGATCGGCGTGTACGGCATCTCGCTCGCGGGCTGGTCGTCGGGCTCGAAGTTTCCCTTGCTCGGCAGCGTGCGCGCCACGGCCCAGATGATCAGCTACGAACTCTCGATGACCATGTCGGTGGTCGGCGTGCTGATCCTGGCCGGCACCACCTCGCTCGCGGGCATCGTGCACGCGCAGAATAGCCTGTGGTTCGTGTTGCCGCAGTTCGTGGGCTTTGCGATCTATCTCACGACGGCAGTCGCCGAGACCAATCGCGCGCCGTTCGATCTGGTGGAGGCCGAGACGGAACTCGTGGGCGGCTTCCACACCGAGTACTCGGGCCTGCGCTTCGGCTTGTTCTTCATCGCCGAGTACCTGAACATGATCGCGGTCGCGTGCGTCGGAACGCTGCTCTTTTTCGGGGGCTGGAATCCGCTCTTCGGCTTGACCTTCATCCCCGGCATCATCTGGTTCGTTTTGAAAGCGGGCGCCTTCATCTTCATGTACATCTGGCTGCGCACCACGCTGCCTCGCCTGCGCTACGACCGGCTGATGAACTTCGGCTGGAAATTCTTGCTGCCCGTCGCCACGCTCAACCTCATGGTCACCGCGGCCATCGTGGCGGTGGAGCACTGATGCGCACCTTCGTCGCAGGCGTCATCGCGCTGCTGCAAGGCTTTCTGACGACCTTTAGTTTCTTCTTCAAGAAGAAGCCCACCATTGCGTATCCGACGATCAAGAAGCAGCACGCGCCGCGCTTCCACGGCCTGCACGAGTTGCGCCGCTACGAAGACGGCAAGGAGCGCTGCATCGGGTGCGAACTCTGCGCCATCGCCTGTCCGGCCAATGCGATCACGGTGATCGGCGCGGAGAATGCGCCCGACGACCGGCGCTCGCCCGGCGAACGCTACGCGGCGCGGTACGAGATCGACGAGTTGCGCTGCATCTTCTGCGGCCTCTGCGAGGAGGCGTGTCCGACCGACGCGATCGTGCTGACGCCGCGCTTCGAGATGTCGGACTACCGGCGCGGCTCGTTCGTCTATGCCAAGGACCGGCTGCTGGTGCCGCCCGAGGCGGGCGTCGGCCGGCCGCCCGACGAGCGGCCCAACGGCATTCCGGCCGACCTCGGCTCGGTGATCGAGCAGAAGAGCACCGTCGACATCGAGACCGGCTACGATGCGACCTGGCGCGGCGGCATCTTGAAGACCGATCGCAAGGGGCTCGCCGGGTGATCCTGTTCTGGATATTGGCGATCGCGCTGGTGTTGAGCGCGGTCTTTACGGTGACGCAGAAGAGCCCGGTCTACAGCGTCGTCGGCTTGCTCGCCAATTTCGTCGCGCTGGCGATCCTCTACCTCACGCTCAACGCCGAGTTCGTCTTCGTGATGCAGATCGTCGTCTACAGCGGCGCGGTGCTGGTGCTGTTTCTCTTCGTGATCGCCATGCTTTCGAGCGGCGTCGGTCCGTTCGCGGAAGGCCCGAACCGGCTGCCGCGCATCATCGGCCCGGCGCTCGGCGTGGTGGCCGTGGGCGCCGCGGCGCTGGTCTACACGATCGCCCGCGTGCCGCTGCAGGAGCCCGCGCCGCAGGCTTCCGCGACGCTCGGGCAGGCCGGTCAAGCCGGCGTTTTCGGCAGCGTCGCCGACTTCGGCGCGGCGCTCTTCTCAACGCACCTGTTGCCCTTCGAAGTGACCGCATTGATCCTGTTGGTGGCGGTGGTCGGCGTGGTCGTGCTCGCGGGCGACGCGGCGCCGATGCCCACGCGCGGCCGCCACGCGGTGCGCCGCGCCGCGCGCGAACGCGAACCGATCGCCAAGGTGCGCCGATGACCTCGCTGCCGGTCGATATCTCGAACTACGTCGGCCTCTCGGCGGTCATCTTCTTCATCGGTGTGGCCGGCGTGCTGACCCGACGGAACCCCCTGATCGTGCTGATGTCCATAGAACTGATGTTCAACGCCGCGAACCTCGCCCTGATCGCGTTCTCGCGATTCTGGCAGAATAACGCCGGGCACATCTTCGCGTTTCTCGTGATCACGGTGGCCGCCGCCGAGGCGGCGATCGGCCTCGCGATCGTGGTCGTGGCCTTTCGCCGGGCCAAGAACGTGGACGTCGACGAAGTCGCGGGGTTGCACGGCTGATGCCGCCATACGTCGGTTCGGGCTGGGCGGCCGTGCATCACACGCACAACCTCGATCCGCTGTTGCTCGCCGTGTGGTTACTGCCGCTGGCCGGGGCGCTGGCTCTTTGGGCGTTCGGCCCGCAACTGCGCCGCGGTGCGGGCGTGCTGGGCACGGCGGTCGTGTTCGTCTGCTTCGCGCTGACGCTCTTCGACGTGCGCGGCGCCTTCGGGTCGCCCGCGAGCGGCGTGGGCATCGGCAACGCGGTGCCCCTGGTTTCGTGGTTGCCCGGATTCGATTTCGGCTTGCTCTGGGATCCGCTCGCGCTGCTCTGGACGCTCGTGATCACGGGCGTCGGCGGGTTGATCCATCTCTATTCGATCGGCTACATGGCCGGCGACAAAGCGCAAGCGCGGTTCTTCGCCTACCTGAACTTCTTCGTGTTCGCGATGCTCACGCTCGTGCTCTCGGACAACTTCGTGGGGTTGCTCGTGGGCTGGGGTTTGGTCGGGCTCGCCTCGTACTTCCTGATCGGCTTCTGGTTCTATAAGCCGTCGGCCGTGGCCGCGGCGCGCAAGGCCTTCGTCATCAACGTCGCGGGCGACGTCGGCTTGATGTTCGCGATCTTCGTGATGTTCGCGGCGACCGGCTCGACGACGTATGCCGACGTCTTCAGCCACGCCGGCACGTTGCCCCAGGGCGTGATCCTGACGATCTGCATCGCGCTCTTCATTGCGTGCGCGGCGAAGTCGGCGCAGCTACCCCTCCACACCTGGCTGCCCGACGCGATGGAAGGCCCGACTCCGGTCTCGGCGCTGATCCACGCGGCCACCATGGTGACGGCGGGCGTCTATCTGATCGCGCGCTGCGCGCCGCTGTGGGATGCGTCGCCCGATGCGCGGGCGCTGGTGGGCACGATCGGCGCGCTGACCGCACTGACCGGCGCGTTGCTGGCCATCGCCCAGTGGGACATTAAGCGCATCCTGGCCTATTCGACGATGTCGCAGATCGGCTACATGATCATGGGCGTCGGCGTCGGCGCGTATCAGGCCGGCATCCTGCACTTCTACGCCCACGCCTTCTTCAAGGCGCTGCTGTTTTTGGGCGCGGGCCTCGTGATCCACGAACTCGGCGACGAGCAGGACGTGCGCAAGATGGGCGGCCTGCGGACGCGCACGCCGATCGCCTTCATTGCGATGGCCATCGGCACGCTCGCGATCATCGGCTTCCCCGGTTTCAGCGGCTTCTATTCGAAGGACGCCGTCATCTACGGCGTGCTCGAGCGCGGGTATCCGGCGCTGTACGCGATCGCGGTGATCACCGCGGGCATCACCGGTTATTACATGTTCCGCATGATCTTCGTGACGTTCTACGGGCGCTATCGCGGCGACGTGCCCGATGCGGAACTGGGCCTCGCCGGCCGGCCGCCCGCGAGCGCGCACGGACACCACGGCGCACCGCGCTGGTTGATGGAAGCGCCCGTCATCGTGCTCATGGTGCCCAGCGTCATCGCCGGCTACGTCTCGATCGGCGGCGCGGGCAGCCTGTGGATGCGGTATTTCAAAGCCGATTTCGCGAGCCAGCCGTTACCGGCGCCGCCGCCGCCGTTTTCCGAACTCGCTTCGACGCTGCTGGTCTTCGCGATCGTGGCGGCCGGCGTGGCGGTCGCGTATCTCCGCTACGGCACCGCGGCCGCGAAGGAGGGCGCGGTCGCGCGTCTGCGTACGGAGGCGGCGCGCATTCCCCAGCCGTTCGTGCGCGCGTTCTACTTCGACGATCTGATCGACGCGGTCGCGGTTCGTCCGGCGCGCGCGCTGGGCAATGCGTTCTCGCGTTTCGTCGACCCGCACGTGATCGACGCGGGCGTGACCGACGTGGCCCGCATCGCGGGCCGGCTCGGGCGCGAACTGCGCGGCATCCAAACCGGGCTCGTGCGCGCCTATGCGTTCGTCGTGGTCGGCGGCGCGGTCGTATTCATCGCCTACTTCGCGCTGCTGAGGCTGCCGCGATGATCTGGACGTTAGCGCTCGCCCCGATGCTCCTCGGCCTGCTGCTCTACGCGTGGCCGCGTAGCGCCGACGCGGCGGCCAAGTGGTTCGGCGTGGCCGTCGCCGGTTGCGCGTTCGTCGTGACCCTGCTTTCCGCGAATGCACCCGACGAGTCGGTTCGCTGGCTGCAACGGCCGTTCACGGCGAACTTCCATGCGGGTCTCGGCGGTCTCTCGTATTGGCTCGTGCTCTTGCTGACGCTGGCGACCGCCTGCGCGCTCGCCTCGACGCGCATTTCGCGTCAGCGCGACTTCGTCGCGCAGATGCTCGTGCTGATGGGCGCGATGACCGGGCTTTTCGTCGCGCGCGACCTGCTCGTGTTTGCGCTCTTCTGGGACCTGATGTTGATCCCGGTATTCTTGATCTTGGTGGCTTGGACGCCGAGTAAATCCAGTGCGAGCGCCTGGCGTTACCTGATCTACAATCTCACCGGCGGCCTCGCGCTGCTCTTGGCCACCGCGGCCTACGGCATGCTGGAAGGTTCGACCGACGTGCTCGGCGCGACGCTCGGCCGCGGCGCGACCGCCATCGGTCCGGCGTGGGGCGAGTGGATCTTCGCCGGCTTCGCGTTCGCCTTCTTGGTGAAGACGCCGGTCTGGCCGTTCCATACCTGGATGCCGTCCGCATACGCCGACTTGCCGCCGGCCGCGGCGGCCGTGGTGAGCGCGGTGCAGTCGAAGGGCGGGCTCTACGGATTTCTGGTCGTCACCGCGCCGCTGATGCCCGAGCAGATGCGCGCCGCGCTGCCGCTGATGTTCGTGCTCGGTCTGGTCGGTCTGGTGTATGGCGCGGTTGTGGCGCTCGTGCAGGACGACGCGAAACGCGTCGTGGCCTACTCGTCGCTGTCGCACCTCGGGCTGATCCTGATCGCAATCTTCAGCGGCAACCCGCTGGCCCTCAGCGGAGCGGTCGTGTACGTTCTGGCGCACGGACTTTTCAGCGCCGGGCTCTTCATCGTGCTCGGCCAGGTGGAGCAGCGCGAGGAGACGCGCTCGATCGCGCGGCTGGGAGGTTTGGGTGCGCGCAATCCGCGGCTGGCAGGCAGCCTGACCATCGTGGCGCTCGCGGCGCTGGGTTTGCCCGGCCTCTGCGGATTCGCGGGCGAGATCTTGATCTTGACGGGCCTGTATCAAACCGGCGCCGTGTGGGTGGCGGGCATCGCGCTCGTGCCGATCATCGTGGCGGCGGCGTACATGTTGCGCCTCTTCCAAGGCATCATGCAAGGCCCGGAGGTCGAGGATCTGCCCGAGCGCGCCGACGCCTCGTTCCTGGAACTGCTGGCGATAGCGCCGCTGGTGCTGGCGATCGTGCTGCTCGGCGTGAATCCCGGGCCCGTGCTCGCCGCGCGGTCGCTCGCGCCGGCACAACTCTCAGCCGTCGAGGTGCAGCGATGACGCCGCCGCTGGTCATTCCTTGGGGCAGTGCCGACTGGACCGCAATCGCGCCGATCATCGTGATCGCGCTCGCGCCGCTGCTGGTGTTGCTCGCCGATCTCACGCTGCCGCGCGCCGCGCGGCGTCCGGCCGCATTGTCGCTCGCGCTGCTCGGCACCGCCGCGGCGGGACTCGTCGCGCTCGCCGGCTGGGGCAAACCGTACGTCGCCTTCGGCGGCGGTTTCGTGCTCGGCGGTTTTACGATCGCCTTCGAAGAGATCGTGATCGTTGCGACACTCTTCTCGCTCTTGATGGCGTACCGTTTGGGTCGCGAGGATCAGACGGCCGGCGGGCTCGCGCTGATGCTGTGGAGTGCGGCCGGCGCGATGCTCATGGCCGGCGCGGCGAACCTGATGACGATCTTCCTCGGGCTCGAATTGCTCTCGCTCGGACTCTACTGTTTGTGCGGACTCGCCGGGCGCGCCGGGGCACGCGAGGCGGCGCTCAAATACTTGATCCTCTCGTCGACGGCGTCGGCCTTCATGCTCTACGGCATGGCGCTGCTCTTCGGCGCGACCGGCAGCATCCAGCTCTCCGCGCTCGCGGGCGCGAACTTGTCAGCGCCGCTTTTCGCAGTCGGCGTGGGCATGTTCCTGATCGGCTTCGCCTTCAAGTTGAGCCTCGCGCCGTTCCACGTGTGGACGCCCGACGTGTACGAGGGCGCCCCGCTTCCGGTCACCGCCTTCATGAGCGTGGCGACGAAGGCCGGGGCGTTGGCCGTCGTGGCACGCTTTGCCTACGCGGCCCTGAGCACGCCGCAGTCGCACGTGCTCTTGCAGCCGCTGTGGATACTGGCCGCGCTCTCGATGCTCGTGGGCAACCTCGCGGCCCTGGCGCAAACGGATATGAAACGTCTGCTCGCGTACTCGGGCGTCGCGCAGTTGGGATATATCGTTGCCGGCATGGCCGGCACGACCGCCTTCGGCTTGCGCTACGCCATCTTCTATCTCGCCGCGTACACGTTCATGAACCTGGGCGCGTTTGCGGTGGTCGCGCTGCTCTCGCACGATCGCGAGGAAGGTTCGCGGCTGTCGGCATTCGAGGGCCTGGGCTATCGCCAGCCCGTGCTCGCCGGCGCGATGACCTTCTTTTTGTTGGCGCTGGCCGGCTTACCGCCGACCGCAGGCTTCACGGGCAAAGTGCTGATCCTCGCGGCGACCGTCGGGGCCGGCTACGCCTGGCTCGCGGGCGTGTTGATCGTGGGCACGGCGATCTCCGCGTATGTCTACATCAAGATCGTGCGCGCGATGTACGGCCGCACCACCGGAGCCGAGATCAAGCGGCCGGTGGTGCCCTCGAGCCCGCTGCCCTGGATCGGCGTGGGTCTCTGCGCGCTGGCCACGCTCGTGCTCGGCTTGTATCCCATCGCGCCGAGCGACGTGCTCCCGTTGGTCAAATGAGCGGAGCACCGACGTGACGCTGCTCAAGCACCGTCTGTTCGTCCCGGCGAGGCGTGCCGGCGGTACCGAAGGCTTACCGCTGGTCGTCGCGCTGCACGGGTGCACGCAGACCGCGGCCGACTTCGCGGCCGGTTCGCGCTTCGACGAAGCCGCCGAGCGCCATGGTACGCTCGTGCTCTATCCCGAACAGTCCACGCGCGAAAACGCCCAACGCTGTTGGAACTGGTTTTTGCCCGGACATCAAGTGCGCACGAGCGGCGAGCCCGCCGCGATACTCGGTTTGGTGGAGGACGTGCGCTTGCGCTATCCCGTCGATCCCGACCGCATCTTCGTCGCGGGCATGTCTGCCGGAGGCGCGATGGCGGCCATCCTCGCGGAACAAGCACCGGACGTGTTCTCCGCGGTCGGCATCATGGCCGGCGTCGCTTTGCACGCGAGCCACGATATCGATTCGGCCTTCAAGGCGATGCAGCGCGGCACGATGGACGGCGGCACCGCGGCCGAATTCGCACAGGGCGCACGACGCCTGAGCGCGAGCTACCAGCGCTTGCGCGCCACGATTTGGACGGGCACCGACGACCACTACGTGACGCCGCAGAACGCGCTGACGCTCTCGCGGCAATTCTTGCGTTTGACCGACGTGGACGAAACCCGCGCGAGCCTCGAGTCGCGTCCCGGCGCGGACGTCGTCCGCTGGCGCGACAACGGCGGCCGCACGCGGGTGGAACTGTGGCGCGTCGCCTCGATGGGCCACGCTTGGAGCGGGGGCAGTTTTCGCGGCTCGCACACCTACCCGCAAGGCCCCGTGGCCGGGGAAGCGATGATGGAATTCTTCCTCTCGGAGTCACCGGTCGCCGAGCACGCGCGTGAAGCCTGAACTGCGCGCGCTGCTGTTCGACTTCGACGGTACGATCGCCGAGACCGAGCGGCACGGACATCGCGTGGCCTATCAGGCCGCCTTCGACGAACTCGGTTTAGGCTGGAAGTGGGACGAGGATCTCTACGGTGAACTCTTAGCAGTCGCCGGCGGAAAAGAACGCCTGACGCATTTCATACGCGAGCGCAATGCGCAGTTGCCCGTCGATTGGGAAATCGAGACCCTGGTTGCGACGATTCACGAGATGAAACGCGAGCGCTTCTCCGAGATCGCGCCGTCGATTCCGTTGCGCCCCGGTGTCGCGCGCTTGATAAACGAAGCCAAGGCCGCCGGCCTGCGCGTCGCCGTCGCGACGACCGCGGCGCCGGAAGGCGTCTATGCGCTGCTCGAACATCACCGGCACGAGCTCGCAGCCATCGACCTGGTCGCAGCGGGCGACATCGTGGAGAGCAAAAAACCGGCACCGGACATCTATCTCTTCGCGCTCGAGGCGCTGGGCTTGCAATCCTCCGAAGCGGTTGCGATCGAGGACTCGGCGATCGGCGTGCGCGCCGCGCGCGCCGCGGGAATACCCGTCGTCGTCACGCGCAGTTCGTACACGCTCGATGAGGATTTCACGGGTGCAGACGCCGTGTTCGACGATCTGGGCGAGCCGGATGCGCCCGCGCGGGTCGTTCGGGGCAAGGCCCCGCCCGGCGGAGTAGTCGATTTGGCCTACCTGCGGAGCCTGACCGGAGCGTAGGACTCGCGCCCCGCGCCGCGCAAGGTGCGCAGCGTGTCGAGCTTCCACGACCGGGGTCGTCTTTGCAGCGCCGCCTTGGCGCTTGCCGCGCTCGTACTGCCCGCAAGCGCGCAGGCGCAGACCGCGCTCAATCTGCGCGCACTCGGAGGCCTCGCGCCGTTCGGCGCTCTGCCGAACACCTCGGCCGGCATGGCGGCCTTGGCCGCCAACTATTCGGTCACCGGCGCGATCCAGACGGGTACCGCGGGTCAGCCCGCGCTGCAACCGTTCGGGTTCCAGCAACAACAGGCGCTCAGCGATGCGTTCATCACCTCCGCAAATGGAACGCAACTCGCCGATGGTCTGGGGAGCAAGCTCGGCGCCGTCTACCGCTCGCTGGCCCTCTATGCGAGCGCCGATTACGGGAAGACGACCACCATCACGAACGTGTCGCCCGCAGTGGCGACGCTGATCGGATACACCTCCGCGCTCTCGGGCGCCGACTCGAATGCGGCCAAGTACTTTTTCGGCAACGCGACCTACGTGAACGGCAAGACGACGTCGCCGCTCTCCAAGGATGCCCTGGACATCTTTACCGCGGCCGGCGTCAAGGCCGACGCCTATGGGATCGCCTATCACGTGCCGGCGGGCAGCCCGGGTAGCGATCCGAACGGAGATTCGCGGCCCTTCCAAACGGAGAAGACGTTCGTCGGCTACGCCGGCACGGATTATTTCGGCGCCCCCGCGCTCAACGTCGATTACCTCGCGGGACCGGCGCAACCGCTCGTAGCGAGTCCCGCGTTTCCCAGCGGTCATACCACATACGGCTACACCGAGTCGCTCTTGCTGGCGCTCCTCGTGCCCGAGCGGTACACGCAAATGATCGCGCGCGGCGCGGAATACGGAAACAGCAGGATCGTCCTGGGCGCGCACTACGCGATGGACGTGATCGGCGGCCGGACCCTGGCCTATTACGACCTCGCGCAGTTGCTCGCGGGCACGCCGGGCTACGCCGGGCAAACGTTCGGCCGATTCACCGTCACCGATTACGCCGGCGCGTTCGCGGCCGCGAAAGCCGACCTCGACAAGGCGCTCGAGAGCGGCTGCGGCAAGCCGGTTGCGGTCTGCGCGCAGGCCGACGGAAGCCGTTTCAAGGACGGCCCCGCCGACGCAGCGTTTTACGAATCGACGCAGACGTACGGGCTGCCCGTCGTTTTCGCATCGACGGCCTCGAAAGTCGAAGATGTGGGCGCACTCGCGCCCGAAGCCGGTCACCTGCTCACCGCCGCGTTCCCGAAGCTCACGCTCGCGCAAGCGGATAGGATATTGACCGAAACTGAGGGCCCCGGCGGGGGCTTTCTGGATAACGGTCGGGCCTTCGGTCTCTATTCGCGCCTCGATCTGTACAAAGCCGGCGAGCGGGCCGCGTCGCTCTCGGCTGCGGTCACGCCGGGGCATTCCTGAGCGCGGCGCGCGCGAGCGTTATCCCGAGCGCCGCAACGATGAACGCGCCCGCGACGACCGGGAGAAACGCCAGCGCAGGCTCGTGCAGAGCGTCCCAGGCCGCGCCCGCCGCGAGCGTGGTGCAGAATGAAGTGGTGTACCCGATCGTAAAAGTCGCCGCCGAGAGCCGGGCGACATCGGCGCCCGACGCGAGCAACGCCGGTAGCGCAAACGAGAAGACCAGTACGTACGCCGCGCAAAAGCCCAAGAGCGCCGTGCCCGTCACGGCGCCCGCGGCGCCGCCGAAACGCAGTGCGGCCAGCGCGCCGAGCATCGTCAGCGCCACCGCCACCGGCACGCCGCGCTTTGCCAGCAGGCGAAACGGAATGAGCCCGATCGCGAGCGAGGCCGGAATCTGCGCGACGTTGAGCGCGGAAATGCACGCTGCCACGAGTTCCGGTTTGCCGGTGGCGTGCAGATAGTCGGGCACGAAGGTGTTCGCGCCGAAATACGTCAGGCTCGCCGCGGATTGAAAGAATCCGAGTTGCCACGAAACCGGATTGCGAAAGTCGGGCAACCAGCGCGCGAGCGTGGGCACCGGCGCGGCGTCGATGCGCGGCAAGAGCGCGAAGCCGAGTGCGGTTAGGATCGGGATAGCGCCCCACCCGTCGAGCGCCGGTCCCCATGCGCCGCCGAAGAGCGGCAAGAGCACGGGCAAGGTGAGCGAAGCGGCGAGCGCTTCGCCGACCAACAGGCCGTTGGCCCAGAGTCCCGTGACGCGCGATATGTGCTCGGGAAACCAATCGCGCGTCAACGTGGGTAACGCCGGCTGCGCGAAGGCGATGCCCAGGCCCATCAACGCGGTCATGCCGAATAGCACGGGCGTCGAGGAACCTACGCCACGCAGCAGCGCCGCCGCGCCGACGAGCAGCAGCGCGCCCACCAGCGCCGGCCGCGCCCCGAAGCGCGCGATCAGAAACGAACCGGGAATCGCCGCGAGGCCCAAGAGCAAGACGGGAACGTTGGTCAGCGCCGCCACGCCCGATTCGCTGAGGCCCAAATCGCGATGGATGATCGGCAAGAGCGGCGGCACCGCGAGCAACGTCATGCGCAGGTCGGCGCCCGCAAACCAGAGCAGCATCAAGCGCCACGGCATCATCCCGGAGTACTAGCCAAAACCACAAAGGCCCCGCCGCATGCGCCGCACTAGCGTTGCGCTATGACGCGTGAAGACCTGACCCAGTCGATCCTGAAGGCCAAGCGGGCCTAAAAGTTGACCTGGAAGTAGATCGCCGCGCATGTCGGCGACGCATAGCCGATCGTCATCACCGCGGCCCTCTTCGGGCAGATGCGCTTGAGTGAGGAAGAGGCCGCGAAAGCCGCCGAACTGCTCGGTCTCGAGGCCGCGGCGCGCGACCTGCTCACGGAAATCCCCTACCGCGGCTCGCTGCCGCAGGTTCCGCCGACCGATCCGTTAATCTACCGATTCTACTCTAGGAAAAGTTCGGCGACGGCATCATGAGCGCGATCGATTTCGACATGCAGGTGGAGCGTCAACCCGATCCCAAAGGCGACCGCGTGAGGATCACGATGTCCGGCAAGTTCTTGCCGTACAAGCGATACTGAATCGCGGCGATGAGACATCGGTGAAGCACGCGACGCGCGAGGCGCTGGCGTTGCTCGACGACCTCCTCGAGCGCATTCGGGCGCGTGAGGGGCTGAAGGAGAAGAGCGCGGGAGTCTTCTACCGCAAGTCGCGCGCGTTCTTACACTTTCACGAGGATCCGACCGGGCTCTATGCCGACCTTCGCGTTGGCGAAGAATTTGAGCGCTACCCGGTCAACACCGAGCGCGAGCGCAGAGCGCTGCTAGCCGAGATCGACCGCGCCGACACGTAACGCCGATCCATGGAACACGAACGGCTCGTCGTCTGACGAGCCGTTCGTATTCCGGGGGCCGAATCTCGGCGACTTAGTTTGCGGCGATGATCTCGAAGAGGCCGGCTGCGCCCATGCCGCCGCCGATGCACATCGTGACGACGAGCCACTTCGCTTTGCGCCTGCGGCCTTCGAGGATGCCGTGCAGGGTCAAGCGCGCGCCGCTCATGCCGTACGGGTGGCCGATCGAGATCGCACCGCCGTCGACGTTGAAGATCTCGTTGGGCAGTCCGAGCTTGTCGCGGCAGAAGATCGTCTGCACGGCGAAGGCTTCGTTGAGTTCCCAGAGATCGATGTCGTCGATCTTGAGATTGTGCCGTTCGAGCAGTTTCGGAATCGCGTAGACCGGCCCGATGCCCATCTCGTCGGGCTTGAGGCCCGCCACGGCCATGCCGCGGTAATAGGCCAGTGGCTGCAGGTCGTTCTTCTCGGCGTAGTCCGCACTGGTCAGCACGAGCGCCGCCGCACCGTCGGAGAGCTGGCTCGAATTGCCGGCGGTCACCGTCGACTTCGGCGTGGTCACGCCTTTGAGCGATGCGAGACCTTCGAGGGTGGTGTCGGGACGATTGCCTTCGTCTTTGGTCAGCGTGGCGAAGACTTCTTTCACTTCGCCCGTCTCTTTGCTCTGCTCGTACTTCCAAGCCGGCAGCGGCACGATCTCGTCGTCGAAGCGGCCCGCGGCTTGCGCTGCGGCCGTGCGTTGCTGGCTCTGCAGCGCGTACGCATCCTGCGCCTCGCGCGAGACGCCGTAGCGTTGGGCGACGTTGTCGGCCGTCTGCAGCATCGGCATGAACAGGTCGGCCTGGTGCCGCAGCAGCCAGTCTTCGGTGAAGTACTTGATGTTGGTGTTGTTTTGCACGAGGCTGATCGACTCGGCGCCGCCGGCGATCATGGCCGGCGCACCGTCGACGATGATGCGCTGCGCCGCAACGCTGATCGCCTGCAGGCCCGAGGCGCAATAGCGGGTGATCGTGGTGCCCGCAACCTCGACCGGCAAACCGGCGCGAATCGCGGCGTTCCGCGCGAGGTTGTGCCCCGTCGCGCCCTCGGGCATGCCGACGCCGATCACGACGTCCTCGATGTCTTCGGGGCGCACTTTCGAGCGCGAAACCGCGTGTTCGATGACGTGACCGGTCAGGGTCGCGCCGTGGGTCTGGTTGAACGCTCCGCGGAACGCGCGGCCGATCGGCGTGCGCGCTCCCGAGACGATGACTGCTTCTTTCATACTGCGGCTGCTTCCAGTTTGGGACGGGGTGCGAACGTGCCGCCGCTCTTCGCGACGGACTCGAGCAACGGCGCGGGCTGCCAGTGCGGCCCGACCGTCTTTTGGTATTCGAGGATGGCGTCGTAGACGTTCTTGACGCCGAGGGTGTCGGCGTACCACATCGGGCCGCCGTGGAACCACGGGAAACCGTAGCCGTAGATCCAAACGATGTCGACGTCGCCCGGGCGCAGCGCGATGCCGCTACCCAGGAGCTCGGCGCCTTGATTGATCAGCGCGTACATGCAACGCTTCACGATCTCGTCGTCGGAGATGTGGCGGCGCGTGATGCCCAATTCTTTGGATTCGGCCTCGATCAACTGCTCGACGCCGAGGTTGACCGCGGGCTCGCGCGAGCCCGCAACGTAATCGTAGATGCCGCAGCCGGTCTTCTGGCCGTAGCGGCCTTGTTCGTAGAGCTTGGTGATGATCTTCGATTCGCGGTACGGCGACTTCGGCGCTTCCAAACCGATCTTGTAGAACACGTCGAGGCCCGAGAGGTCGAACATCTGAAACGGACCCATCGGGAAACCGAAGTCGCGGATCGCCGCGTCGACTTGCTTGGGCAGCGCGCCCTCTTCGATCAGGTACATCGCCTCGCGAGCGTAATCGAAGAGCATCCGGTTGCCGATGAAGCCGAAGGCGTTGCCCGAGATGACGCCCTTTTTCTTGAGCGCTTTAGCCAGTGCGGCCGAGGTGGCGAGCGTTTGCGGCGAGGTCGCCTGGCCGCGCACGATCTCGAGCAACTGCATGATGTTGGCCGGCGCGAAGAAGTGCAGGCCGACGACCTCGTTCGCGCGCGAGGTGGACGCTGCGATCGCGTCGATGTCGAGCGTCGAGGTGTTGGAGGCCAGGATCGCGTCGGGCTTGAGCGCCTTGTCGAGCGCGGCGAAGACCTGCTTCTTGACGTCCATGCTTTCGAAGACGGCCTCGACCACGAGGTCGACGTCGGCGATCGACGCGTAATCGCCGACGAACTGCACCGAGGCCGTGCGCGCGGCGGCTTCGTCGGCGGTCATGCGGCCCTTCTTGGCCTGGGCCGCGTAGGTGTCGGCCACGGCCTTCTTGCCGCGCTCGACCTGTTCGGGATTGACGTCGATGACCTGCACCGGAATCTTCGCATTGGCGAAGACCATGGCGATGCCCGTGCCCATCGTGCCCGCGCCGACGACGGCGGCTTTGGCGATCTTCTGCGGCGCGATGTCGTCGGGCAGACCGGGAATCTTCGCGAGTTCGCGCTCGGCGAAAAAGAGATGGATCGCCGACTGCGCCTGCGGGCTGACCACCAGCTCGTCGAAGAGCCGGTATTCGCGCGCTAGTCCGAAGGGGAAGTCCATGACCGAGGCGGCTTCGACCGCGTCGATCAGCTTGTGCGCGGCGAAGCCGCCCTTGTCTTCGGGCGGCACCATGCCGTGGGCCATCGCCGTCATGAACGGCAGCACGACGAAGCTCTTCGCGCTGACGCGATCCTTCGTGCCGGCCTTTTCGTTGGCCACTTCCACGGCGCGCGCGACGACGTCGCCCTCCACGACTTCGTCGAGCAGTCCCATCGCCTTCGCTGCCTTGGCGGGCTTGAGTTCGCCTTTGAGCATGAAGTCGAGCGCCATCTGCACGCCGGCCATGCCGTGGTTGGCCGGGTTGCGCGAAGCCAAGAGGCGCGGCAGGCGCTGCGTGCCGCCTGCGCCCGGCAAGAGGCCGAGCTTGATCTCGGGCAAGCCCAAACGCGAGGCGCTGTTGGCCAAGCGGTAGTCGCAGGCCAACGCGATCTCGCAACCGCCGCCGAGCGCGTTGCCGTCGATCGCCGCGACGAACGTTTTCTTGGCCTTCTCGATCGTCGCGATCGCATCGCGCAGGTTCCGGCTGCCGGGCGGCGGCGGCGCGAGAAATTCGTTGATGTCGGCGCCGCCGCTGAAGGTGCCGTTTGCGCCGGCGATCACGATCGCGCGCACGGCGTCGTCGCCTTCGGCGGCGGTCACCGCGTCGATCAGGGCCGAGGCGGTCGCGAACGACAGTGCGTTGACCGGGGGGTTGGCAAGCGTCAAAATGCGGACGCCGTCGCGCGTTTCCTCGCGGACCAGCGCCGGGCGGGCTTCGGTCTCTACCATCGGATTCTCCGGAAAGTGGGTTTGCCGCGCAGGGTTGCGCAAGCGGAAGATTTTTCGACGAGGGTGCTCGAACCGCCCCCGCGACGTTGGTCGTAGGGCGTGCGGGCTAGAACGGAATCACGGACGGCGTGCCGATGCCCACTTGTAAGATGAAGGTCGAGGCCTTGAGGCCGCCCAGTTGGAGCGCGGTATTGCTCCGCGGGTTGGGATTGCTGAGGCACTGCGGCAACGCGATGCAGGTGACGTCGATGATCCCGATACGGCCGGTTTGGCCGTGCGGCGGGTTGGTCGGCGTGCCATTGGCCACGAACGCCTGCAAGAAGAAAGGCTTACCGATCTTGTGGCTCACGCCCGCCAGCAAC
>Ga0182012_10003287_pt1 | contig 17284 bp, 14 predicted proteins | sample 612S2SmetaG_FD_120486 | JGI IMG/M metagenome (GOLD analysis project Ga0182012, IMG submission 120486) | Permafrost microbial communities from Stordalen Mire, Sweden - 612S2S metaG | ecosystem: Environmental > Terrestrial > Soil > Wetlands > Permafrost | place: Sweden: Stordalen | collected...
GGCGCAGCAACGAGAGAATGCCAAAAGGCCTTGGAAAACCAGTACGTCTCGGTGCCATCCGGCGTTGCTGCGCCCGGGGACGGGCGCACTCCGCTGTCGCCTATCCTGCGGCCCTGGCAGTAAGGCGCAGGACCTATCCGCGCACTCCAAGGCGCCGGGCAGCGCGCGCCACCGTTTTTATTTTTTTTTAACACTCCACGGCCGCATTTTGATTATTCCGGGAAGTCATCCAGGTTCATAGTAGGCCCATGAACGTGAATGAACTGGTTCAAATCGGATTATATTTCGGATTGTTGATCGCGTTGACGCCGCTGCTGGGCGGCTACCTGGCCCGGGTGTTTCAGGGTGAGCGGACATGGCTGTCCCCGCTGCTGACGCCGGTGGAAAAGCTGGTGTACCGGCTGGGGGGGACCGCGCCGGACGAGGAGATGTCCTGGCTGCGCTTTTTCTGGGCCGCACTGGTGTTCAACGTGCTGGGCATCCTCTCGCTGACGCTGTTGCAAATGACGCAGGCGCATCTGCCGCTGAATCCGCAGCAGTTCCCCAATGTCCCGTGGGCGCTGGCCCTGAACACGGCCATCAGTTTCATCACCAACACCAACTGGCAGGCTTACTCCGGGGAAAACACGATGAGTTATTTCACCCAGATGGCCGGGTTGGCGGTGCATAACTTCCTCAGCGCCGCCTCCGGTACGGCCGTTTTGCTAGCCGTCGCCCGCGGCCTGCGCCGCGCGTCGGTCAAATCGCTGGGCAATTTCTGGGTGGATGTCACCCGTTGCACGTTGTATGTGCTGCTGCCGTTGTCCGTCGTCCTGGCCCTGGCCCTCGCCGCCCAGGGGGTGGTGCAAAATTTCAAAGCCTATCCGACGGCTTCCCTGGTGGAAACCTACACCACCCAGGTGCCCAAGACCGATGCCAAGGGCCAGCCGGTGAACGGTCCGGACGGCAAGCCGGTGATGGTGGATCAAAAGGTGGACACGCAGAGCGTGCCGGAAGGCCCGGCGGCCTCGCAGATTGCCATCAAACATCTGGGCACCAACGGCGGCGGCTTCTTCGGCCAGAACAGCGCGCATCCGTTCGAAAACCCGACCCCGCTGAGCAATTTTTTGGAGATGTTCGGGTTGCTCATCATTCCCGCCGGGCTGGTCTATATGTTTGGGGTGTTGGTGGGGAACAAGCGTCATGCGTGGTGTTTGTTCGGGGTGATGCTGTTTTTATTGCTCGGCGAATTTGGCACGGCCTGGTGGGCGGAGTCGCAGCCCAATCCGGTGACGGCCAGCGTGGTGCCGCAGATGGAGGGCAAGGAGCAGCGGTTCGGGGTGATGAACAGCGTGCTGTTTGCCGTCGCCACCACCGGGACGTCCTGCGGCGCGGTCAATTCGATGCACGACAGTTTCATGCCCTTGGCCGGCCTGATGCCGCTCTGGAACCTGATGCTGGGCTGCATTGTCTTTGGCGGCGTGGGCGCGGGGTTGTACGGCATCTTGATGCATGTTTTGTTGGTGGTGTTCATCGCCGGGCTGATGGTGGGGCGCACCCCGGAATATCTGGGAAAGAAAATCCAGGCCTGGGAGGCGGGCTGGGCGGTGATCGCCATTCTGATCCCCAATTCGCTGATCCTGCTCGGCTCAGCCTGGGCGTGCAGCAGCACGGCGGGGCTGGCCGGGTTGGGGAACGCCGGACCGCACGGGCTGAGTGAAATTTTCTACGGCTATGCCTCCTGCGCCAACAACAACGGCAGCGCCTTCGCCGGGCTGACCGCCAGCTCGCTGTTTTACTGCCTGACCCTGGGGGCGACGATGTTTCTGGGACGCTTCGGGGTGATCTTCGCCGTGCTGGCCATTGCCGGCAGTCTGGCGGCCAAGAAAACCGTGCCGGCCTCCAGCGGCACCTTCCCGGTGAATGGCCTGACCTTTGCGGTGGTGCTGCTGGGCATCATCATGATTGTCGGGGCGCTGACCTTTTTCCCGGCCTTGTGCCTGGGCCCGATGGTGGAACACGGGCTGATGCTGCTGGGCCGGACGTTTTAACAATGGAAGCAGAACTTTATGTGGATAAACACCTTTGATAAACCACTCGAACGCCCCGGCGTTCTGCGTGATGGTGGGGACGGCGCGCTGCGCCGTCCGCGCCCCGAAGGGGCGCAACGAATCACTGCACACGTACGACGCACCACGCTCGTTCCGCCCGCTTGCGCGCGGGCGGGGACAGCGCAGCGCGCTGTCCCCACCATTTTGTTTGTCAACGGTCTGCACACAACCCTATGAGCACCAAATTCTCCGTCAGCTACGCCGTCCTGGCCCGCCAGGCGGTGCTGGACGCCTTCAAGAAACTCGACCCGCGCGACCAGGTCAAAAACCTGGTGATGCTGGTGGTGTATATTGGCGCCATCATCAGCACGGTGTTTCTGTTTCGGCCGCACCAATTCACGAGTTTCAACCTGCAAATCTGCCTCTGGCTGTGGTTCACCTCGCTGTTCGCCAACTTTGCCGAGGCCATGGCGGAGGGGCGGGGCAAGGCCCACGCCAACGCCCTGCGCAGCATGCGCACCAAAACCCAGGCCCGGAAGCTCGTCAACGGCCGCGAAACCCCTGTGCCCGGCCATGAATTGAAGACCGGCGAGCTGTTCGTCTGCGAAACCGGCAACATCATCCCCGCCGACGGCGAGATCGTGGAGGGCATCGCCACGGTGGATGAATCGGCCATCACCGGCGAATCCGCCCCGGTGGTGCGTGAGAGCGGCGGCGACCGGAGCGCCGTCACCGGCGGCACCCGCGTGCTGAGCGACCGCATTGTGGTGCGCGTCACCGCCGAGGCGGGCCATTCCTTCCTCGACCGGATGATCGGCATGATCGAAGGCGCGCGCCGCCAGAAGACGCCCAATGAAATCGCCCTGAACATCCTGCTGGTGACGTTGACGGTGCTGTTCATCCTGGTGGTGCTCACCCTGCCGGCCTTTGCCAAATACAATGAAGCCGCCGCCGGCCAGTCCGGCGTGGTGCTGACCTCCGTGCCGGTGCTGCTGGCGCTGATCGTGTGCCTGATCCCCACCACCATCGGCGGCCTGCTCAGCGCCATCGGCATCGCGGGCATTGACCGGCTGATGCGCCGCAACGTGCTGGCCACCTCCGGCCGCGCCGTCGAGGCCGCGGGCGATGTGGATGTGCTGCTCCTGGACAAGACCGGCACCATCACCATCGGCAACCGCATGGCCACGGAATTCATTCCGGCGGCGGGGGTGGCCATCACCGACCTGGCGGACGCGGCGCAACTGGCCTCGCTGGCCGATGAGACGCCGGAAGGGCGTTCCATTGCCGTGCTGGCCAAGGAAAAATACGGGCTGCGCGGCCGGGACATGGCGGGACCCCACGCCACCTTTGTGCCCTTCACCGCGCAGACCCGCATGAGCGGCATTGATTTTGGGGACGGCCAGGGCGGCGTCACCCGCCGGATCCGCAAGGGCGCAGCGGAGGCCATCCGCGCCCATGTTGACCGGGCCGGCGGCAGCTATCCCAAATCGGTCGCGGAGGCGGTGGACGGCATCTCGCGCTCCGGCGGCACGCCGTTGGTGGTCACGGACAACCAAAATGTGCTGGGCGTGATTTTGCTCAAGGACATTGTCAAAGGCGGCATCAAGGAACGATTCGCCCAGCTCCGCAAAATGGGCGTGCGCACCGTGATGATCACCGGCGACAATCCGCTCACCGCCGCCGCCATCGCCGCCGAATCGGGCGTGGACGATTTCATCGCCCAGGCCAAGCCGGAGGACAAGCTGGCGCGCATCCGCGCCGAACAGTCCGGCGGCAAACTGATCGCGATGATCGGCGACGGCACGAACGACGCCCCGGCGCTGGCGCAGGCCGATGTCGGCGTGGCCATGAACACCGGCACCCAGGCCGCGCGCGAGGCGGGCAACATGGTGGATTTGGACAGCAACCCGACCAAACTGATCGAAGTGGTGGAGATTGGGAAGCAACTGTTGATGACGCGCGGTTCGCTGACCACGTTCAGCATCGCCAACGACGTTTCCAAATACTTTGCCATCCTGCCGGCGATGTTCGGGATGCTGTATGCCACCACCCCGCAAGGGCGCGGCCCGCTGGACGCGCTGAACATCATGCACCTGCACTCGCCCCAAAGCGCCATTCTCAGCGCGGTGGTGTTCAACGCGCTGATCATCGTGGCGCTCATACCGCTGGCGCTGCGCGGCGTGAAATATCAGCCGCTGGGGGCCGCGGTGATTCTCCGGCGCAACATGCTGGTATACGGCCTGGGCGGCATCCTCATCCCGTTCCTGTTCATCAAGCTGATTGATCTGCTGCTGGTGGCCGTGCACCTGGCGCCGTAAACCACAATTTGGAAAAGGAAACAATTATGCTCAAACTCATTCTTCAATCCGTGCGGCACCTGGTCCTGTGGACGGTGCTGACGGGGCTGGTCTATCCGGTGGTCATCACCGTCATCGCGCAACTGGCGTTTGCCAAACAGGCCAACGGCAGCCTGGTGGAGCGCAACGGGAAGCTCGTTGGGTCCGCGCTGCTGGCCCAGCAGTTTACGGGGACGAATTATTTCTGGCCGCGCCCGTCGTCGGACACCTATGGCACGGTGCCCTCCGGCGCGAGCAATTTGGGACCGACCAGCGGGCAGCAATTGACCAATGTGGTGAACAACCTGGCGGCGTTCCGCTCCGGCAACAACCTGGCCACCAACGCCGCCGTGCCGGCGGACATGGTCTACGCCTCCGGCAGCGGGCTGGACCCGCACATCAGCCCGGAAGCGGCGCGCTTGCAGGTTGACCGGGTGGCCGCCGCGCGCGGACTGCCGGCCGCCAAAGTCTCGGCCCTGGTGGCGCAGTACACGGAGGCGCCGCAACTAGGTTTTCTGGGCGAACCGCGGGTGAACGTTTTGCTGCTGAATCTGGCGCTGGACGCGGCCAGGTGAGGGGGGAAGCGAAGGCTAAAGGCCAAAGGCTAAAGGCTAAAATGTCGTAGAACTTGAGGGCGGCCCCGAGTTGGATGAGGGCGTCGGGATTTTGGGCGGAAAAATGCTGTGTTAATCCCCATAGATCCGCAGTGGGCGGCCATAAGCCAGGAAGGCGGTGGGCAGAAAATCGAGGTAAGACAAGAGGAGTTCCCGGTCATAGATTTTGGAGCCCACGAAGACGCGGCTGCAATCGTCGAGCATATTGAGCCTGGGAAAGTCCCGCGCACAGGTGGGGAACCAGCGAGGCGGCGAGGCGTCCAGTTGCCAGAGTTTGTCGATCTGGGAACGCTGCCAGCGCCGCACCGGGGCGTGCGGCTGCCGCGCCGGGGTGGCGTATAAGCCAGGCCGTTTTGCAAAGCCCAATGACGGACTTGGTTGCGGTCCAGCTTGAAGGCAAGCAAACGCATCACCTCGGAAGCGGCAAAGTTGTAAGGGCTGGGCGGCGTGCAGTTCAGCCGCTTTTCCAAGAGCTCGGTGACGGGCGCGGGCCAGGCGGCGGCATGGTTGCCGCCGGAGGTGCCCGGGGTCCACAGGAACTCGGGCGTGTGCGTGGCGGCGCGGAGACGAGCGGTGGCGAGCGTATAGAATCGGCTGCGAGACAGACCGAGTTGTTCCGCCGCCTGGACCGCCGTCAGGGTTTGTTGCTGAAAGGAAGCCAGCACATGCCGGACGAACGCCGCCCCATGGCAATGAGATAATTGTTGGTGTTTTTCAAACAGACAGGTTCGCCCAACCGCCGCCCCCCGCCCAGTCCTTTCGTCGGCCTTCGCTACGCTCCGGCCTCCTCAAGGACCGGGCGGGGGGCGGGAACCCAAGCCCGCGTGCGGCAAACCTGTCCTGTTCTGTTTCACCCACGACAGGAAAAAGCGGCGCCGGAACCCGCGCTAAACGGGGTCAAACGGATCCCCGCCCCACCGAAATTGCCGCCACCTCGCCACGCTTTGCCGCCCCGCCAGCACTGAGATTTTTGCACTTTCAGGTTTGAACCGTCGCCGGCACCGGATATGCGCTTAATTCCCTTGCGTGGCCGGGATGGATGGCGTAGAACGGCAATGGATTTGCATATTTCAGTTGATAAGCCAGAAGAAATCTTAAACAACCACATAAACAATGAACGATAAAACGAACCGGCTAAACAGGCTTTTCCCGCTCCTGCTGGCATCCGGCCTGGCCTGGCTGACGGCCGGCGGGCCCCAGGCGTCCGCCGCCGTCGCCTTCACCGTCAGCCCCGCCGCCATCAGCAACACCTACAATGGTCCGGTCATCTTCCAAGTGACCGGGCTGACCAACGCCGCCGACACGGTGGTCGTGCAGAAATATCTGGATGCGAACGGTAATGGGGTGATTGACGCCGGGGATGTGCTGGTGCAGCAGTTCAGCCTGACGGACGGCCAGCCGGGCATGGTCATCGGCGGGGTCACCAATTTCAACGTTCCCGGCGACACGGACGCGGTCGCGGGGCAGATCACGGCGAGGTTGCTGCTGGCCACTGACTTTTCGCAACTGATCGCCGGGAACTATTTGTTCAAGCTGTCCAGTCCGGCCGGCCATTTCACCCCCCTCACGAATTCCTTCGCGGTCACGAATTTTCCCTTCGCGCAAAAATTCACCGGCACCGTGGTCGGCAACGGCGCGGCCGTTCCGCACGCCGCCGTCCTGTTGTTCCCCGGCGCGGTGGGCGGCGACCACGGCAATCCCGTGGGCGGCGCGGTGGCGGACGGTTCCGGTGTTTACACCATCCCCGCCCCGCCCGGAAGCTATGCGCTGACCGCGTTCCACAACAACTTTGTGGCGGACACGACGGGGGCGGGAAATCTGGTTTTGGGCGCCGGCCAGACGGTGTCCACGAACCTGGGTCTGATTCCCGCCACGCAAACCATCACCGGACAATTTGTGGACGCCGCCAACTCCGGTCTTGGGCTGCCCGGGCTCCTGGTGGCGGCGCAAAACAAGTCGCAGGGCCTTTTGGCCATCTGTTATACGGACACCAACGGCAATTTCAGCGCCGGGGTGACCACCAATCAATGGAAAATCGGCAGTGACAGCGCCGGGCTGGCCGTGCTCGGTTATGCCGGAGCGCAAAACGGCACGGGGATCAGCACCACGAACGGGAGCGTTGCGGGACTATCCGTCGCCCTGACCAAAGCCACCGCGCTGTTCTACGGCACGGTCAAGGACATCTATGGAAACCCGTTGGCGGGGGTGGTGGCCGTTTACGCCTACGACCAGAACAACAGCGGCAACGGCCAATTTCAGTCGGACGGCTACACGGAGACGAACGGGTATTTCGTGGCCGCCGTGGTGGGCGGTCTGGGCGTCAGCGACACCTGGCAGGTGCAAATTGACAACTCGAGCAGCTTTCCCAATTATAATTTTTCCCAGCCATTGTTTAATCAGAACGGCGGCACCAACCTCAGCGCCGGCCAGGCGGTGCTGGCGAACATCACCGCCCTGCCGGCCACCAACCAGATCACCGGCAAGGTGCAATATAACGGAACGAACCTGGCGGGCTTGAGCATCAACGCCTACACCGAGGACACCAACAATTACCAGGCCCAGGCCACCACGGACAGCGGCGGCAATTACACCTTGATCGTGGGCAACGGCACCTGGAGCGTCAACGTCAACTGCCAGGGCGACAGCGGCAGTTTGCAAAGCCTGCTCGGCAACAGCAGCTATCAATGTCCCTGCGGCCCGACCATCACCATTTCCAACAACAGCTCCGCCGGGAACAACATCATGGTGGTGCCGGGCGGCTCGGGCGAGATTTCCGGCTACCTCACCAACACCGCGGCCGACGGAATCGGCGGCGTGAACGTCTATTTGCAGAACGATTGCTCCGGCCAGAGTTATTCCGTCGTGACGGGCGGGAACGGCTATTATTCAGCCGCGGTTCCGTATGGCACGTACAATGTGAGTGTGGATTGCGGAGGGTTGAACACGGATGGGTATCAGTGCCTCAATAGCACGAACGTGACGCTTTCCAGCGCCACTTTGACCGTGAATTTCACCGCCCAATCCAGCGGCGGCGGTGGCGGCCCGGCGACCCTCTTTGGCTATGTGCAGGATTCGGCCGCCGACAATGTGGGCGGCGTCACCGTTTACGCCAGCAATGGCGAGGGCGCCAATTATTCGACGACCACCGATGGCAGCGGCTATTATGGGTTCAATGTGGGCAATGGCACGTGGACGGTGAGTGTGAGTTGCAGCGGTTTGAACTCGCTCGGTTACGCCTGCGTCAGCGACGCGACCACCAATATTTACATGGACACGGTGGAACTGGATTTCACCGTGCAACCCGGCGATTCCTCCACCCCGGTGCAGATCACGACCACCTTCTTGCCGGATGCCCTGGTCGGGGCCGTTTACGACGAGCAACTGAGCGCTTTCGGCGGCGAGGCGCCTTATTCCTGGGCGCTGGATTCCGGTTCGCTGCCCCTGCCTGCGGGCGTGCTGCTTTCCAGCGATGGGGTCATTTACGGCGCGCTGACCACGGCGGACGAGGGGACAAATTATGTCCTCGTGGACGTGACCGACAACTTGGGGAACACCGCCAGCCAGTTTTTATCACTGACCGTTTATCCCGTCCTGACCATCGCCACCAATGCCTTGCCCGGCGGCACGGTGGGCACGCCTTACAACGCGCAAGTTTTGGTTTCGGGCGGCGATCCCATCTATTTGGGGGTTTCCCCCGATGGCTACGGCTCGTATTTTCCCGCCGGCTCCCTGCCACCCGGCTTGAACTTTTCCTACGGGACCATCACCAGTTCCAACGAGTACTTCGTCATCTCCGGCACCCCGACCAACGCCGGCACCTACCCGTTCACCATGGGGGCGCATGACGCTGATGAGAATGAGGTGCAGGCGAATTATTCCATTACCATTGGGTCCGCCTCCTTGAAGATCACCACCAGTTCTCTGACCAATGCCACGGTCGGCCTCCCTTACACCAATCAACTGGCGGGTTCCGGAGGCACCACCCCGTATGCTTGGACCATCGCCAACGGCTCCCAACCACTGCCGGCACCGCTCACCCTTTCAACCAGCGGCCTGCTGGCCGGCGTGCCGTCCACCAGCGGAACCAACAGTTTCATTGTGCGGCTGACCGACCATAATTCGCTCACGACGACGCATACCTTCACCCTGATCACCAATCCAAAGCCGAGCCTCCGGGCCGCCGCGAAGATTTCCGCCACCCAGTTCCAATTCCTGCTGGCCGGGGCGGCGGGGCAGAATTACACGTTGCAAATGGCCACTAATTTAAGCGCCACCAACTGGAACTCGCTTTACACCACCAACAGCGCCACGAACTCGTTCCTGCTGGTGGATCCAAACGCCACCAACCAACAACGTTTTTACCGCATCTTGATCGGACCCTGACGTCGGGGCGCAAGGGGGGAAGCGAAGGCCAAATTCCAGCCAAAGATACAGAGGCTTCCACTGGGCGCTCTGGGGGGGCTTTAGTCTGGTTCTGAAAAGAGTTCGGCGAGGTTCATCATGCCGTGGCGGATGCGCAATAATTCAATGGTCCCTTTTTCCAGCCGGTAAAACACCAAATAATTGGGGTGTTTCCGCAAGTTCAGCGTGCGGATGCCGGATTGGGGCAGATCATTTCGGAGACGTCCGATCTCCGGCACTTGTTGAATGTGAACCAGGGCTTTTTTAAGGGCTTGATACCAGCCGGCAGCCACCTTGTCGCCCGCCTGGGCGCACAGGTAATCGGCACATTCGGTGACGTCGGCCAGAAAGAGCGGACGATAAACCAGCTTCACGCGGTTCGCCTCCGCGCCTTGGCGCGGCGGACCCCTTGGGCGAACGCCGCGTCCAGGTCCGCCAACCGCAGCGGCTTGGCCGGCCCGGATTGGAGCGCTTCCAGCACCCACCGGGCGTGGAGCGCGGACAGGCGCGCGTCTTCCGCATCGAAGGAGCGGCGCAAGCGGTGGATGATTTCCTGGTTGAGCGACCGCAGGCTGGATTCGGCCGCAGTCTGGGCGCGGTGATAAATCTCTTCGGGGATGTTCTTGAGCGTGTATTCAGCCATGGCATCACCATAATGGAACCGTTTAGGGGTGTCAAGCCGGCGGAATCGCGGGGGGCGCGGCAGCCGCCAGGAATTCAACGCCAAAACCGGGGACAATTTGACCGCAAAGAACACAGCGAACTCAAAGATGCGGAGGCTTCTGCGCGGCGCTCTCCGCAGGCTGTGGGTGACCAGTTTTCTGGTGTTGCCTTCAGCCGCTTGATGTGGTAGACCGGCCTCGTCCAAGTGGACATGTCGAATGATTATTCCGCCTGACAAGTCACCGGTGCAAGCTGCGGTTGGCGCTTGCAGTTCATGTCGCGAGCCGGCGGTTGTGCAGTTACAGACCCGCGCCGGGCAGCGCCATATGTTTTCTGTCAATGCCCTGGTTAGAAACCTAGCCTTTTGCAGTTTGATGTTCTTGCCAGCCGGTTGTGGTTGGGTGGCCACCAGAAATATTACCGTGAGAATGGCCCCAGTTGGGTCAATTCCCGCCAAGGTCAACGCGGAGCCGCAGCTGACGCAGTTTGTCGAAGCGGTGACGTATATTGATTCCGTGTTTGAGGATCGAGGCCTGGCATTGACGAGGAGCAATTACCAACCGACCCTTCCAACGCGCAAGATGTATCAGTCTTACGAGCGGTTTAATTCCCTATACTGCACCATTGCAATCCGCCCGGAGAGCGGCATGATTTATCTGGACATGTTTTCACCACGGCCTTTTTTCGAGTTTGATGGGACCCCACAGTTTCAATCGGAATATCACCAAATCCGGACCAGCATAATTGACCGTTTCGGAAGCGGGAAAGTTGACTGTAAATGAGGCCAAGACGCGACTGGGCCCAAAAAAGCGGAATGCGGAATGCTCAAAAACTGAACGGGAAGCCCGAATTTTTAATTTCAAACCACGCGTTACAGCTCGCGCCGCCACCAGGTTGCGAAGTCAAAAATCAGGATGCTAAAGCCGCAGCCTTTGCTTTCATGGATTTTTTCGGGGAGGACTGCTGGTCGGTGGCTGTAATAAAAGTTTTCAGCTTCTTCTTAAGTGCTTCAACCCCCCTCCACGTATTTTCATAAGTTATATGACGTATTCCCCGAACGTCGAACGCCACCTTGCGAGAAGGCCCGCCCTGGCAGATTACAATGGGCCGTTTATTTTTAGCCATGTGATGGGCAGGCGATGCCGCTCCTTACGGAGCTTGGGAATATCTTTGGATTTGGGTTCTACAAATATATCGCTCCGCCGGAGCTCGGAAAGCGTCGGCGGGCGGGTGGAATACCGGCGGGCTTGGTTGTGGAAATCCGGGTCGTGCGGGTTTCGGCCCGGCAGGCCTTGAAGAATATCCATGGGGAATGGTTTCCTGGGGCTGCGCGCCCTTCTCCGGTTCGGTGTCCAAGCCGGCCTCAATTTGAATGTTTTATTGGTGAATCCAGCGCTGGATGCGCTAAAATAGCGACGTGAGCGAACCTGCACGACCCAATCCTGACGTGCTGCTGGCGGCCATCCAAAAGGAGGAGGCGGCGCGGCGGCTGGGGCGGCTCAAGGTGTTTCTGGGCATGTCGCCCGGCGTGGGCAAAACGTACGCCATGCTGGAGGCCGCCCGGCGCGAACTCGCGGCGGGCCGCGATGTGGTGATTGGTTATGTGGAAACCCACCAGCGGAAGGAGACCGACGCCCTGGCGCAGGGCCTGCCGCTGATCCCCCGCCGCACGGTGGAATACCGGGGCGTGACGTTTACGGAAATGGATCTGGACGCCGTGCTGGCCCGGCGGCCGCAACTGGTGCTGGTGGATGAGTTCGCCCACACCAACGCCCCGGGTTCGCGCCATCCCAAGCGTTATCAGGACGTGATGGAACTGCTGGCGGCGGGCATGGATGTTTTCACCACGCTCAACATCCAGCATGTGGAGAGCCGGGCTGAGGCGGTGCGCCAGATCACCAGCGCGTCCATCCGTGAAACCGTGCCGGACACCGCGCTGGATCACGCCGAATTTGAGCTGGTGGATCTCACGCCGGAGGAATTGCGCGCCCGGCTGGCGGCCGGCAAGGTCTATCTCGGGCCGGCGGCGCAGGCGGCGCAGGAAAACTTTTTCCGCCCGGGCAATCTTTCCGCCCTCCGCGAGCTGGCGCTGCGGTTTGCGGCCGAACAGGTGGGCCAGGATGTGCTGGCCTACCGCCAGGCCGCGGGTATCGGCGACCCGTGGAAATCCGGCCAGCGGCTGCTGGTGGCCGTGAGCTCCAGCCCCACCTCGGGCGCGCTGGTGCGCTGGACCAAACGCCTGGCCGGCGAGTTACAGGCGACCTGGTGCGCGGTTTATGTGGAACTGCCCGACCCCGTTAATCCCGCGCAGGCCGAGCGCCTGGCCAAAAACCTGGCCCTGGCCCGCGAGCTGGGCGCGCAAATCATCCACACCACCGATTCCGAAGTGGCGCGCGGCATTCTGCGCGTGGCCCGCGAACAAAACGCCACGCAATTGGTGGTCGGCAAGCCCGTGGGCGGGCGCACCCGCGACTGGTTGCGCGGCGGGTCGTTGCTGTCCAAGCTGATCCGCCAGAGCGGGAACATTGACGTCCACGCCGTCCGTGCCGAAGCGGAGGCCGCGCCGTTCCGGCGGCCGGAATGGCCGCGGTGGGGGGCCACGCGCTGGCAGGGCTGCGGCGTGGCCGTGGCGGTGGTGGCGGGCGTGACGGGTTTGAACGCCTTGCTGCAGCATCTGCAATTGGGGTATCAATCCCTGGCCCTGGTCTATCTGCTCAGCGTGGTGGTGCTGGCCATGTTTGTGGGCCGCTGGCCGACCCTGCTGGCGGCCACGCTCACGGCGCTGCTGTGGGATTACCTGTTCGTGCCGCCATTGTTCACGTTCCGCATCCAGGAAACCACGGACCTGATGATGTTCCTGACGTATTTCATCGTGGCGCTGGCGATGGGGCATCTGGCGGCGCGGCTGCGGGCGGAGCAGACCGCCGAACGCCGCCGCGAACAGCGCGCCACCGCGCTGTACTTGCTCACCCGGGAACTGGCCAACGCCACGGATTTCACCGACCTGCTGGCCATCATCGTCCGCGAGGTGGGCAAGGCCTTTCAAGCGGAGGTGGCCATCAACCTGCCGGATGATTCGGCACCGGGGGGATTGACCGGCTACTTCGCCAGCACCTGGACGATGAGCGAAAAGGAGGAGGGCGTGGCGGACTGGGCGTTCCGCCGGCAGCAGCCGGCCGGGCGCGGCACGGACACCCTGCCTTCCGCCGAAGGCCTGCACCTGCCGCTGGTGACCTCGGATCGGATTGGCGGGGTGTTGAGCCTCAAATTTCGGCAGGCGGGCGAGCTGGATTCCGCGCAACGGGATCTGTTGGATTCTTTTGTGCGGCAAATCGCCTTGGTGCTGGACCGCCAGCGGTTGCGGGCCACGGTGCAGGAGGCCAAGCTGCTGGCGGAATCCGAACGGCTGAGCAAGGCGCTGCTCAATTCCATTTCGCACGAGCTACGCACCCCCATCGCCGCCATTGCCAGCGCCTCCAGCGGTCTGGCTGAACTGGCGGATCATGAAAACCCGATCTTGCAACGGGCCCTCGCCGGCGAAATCCGCACGGCGGCCGGAAGGTTGAACCGCTTGGTCGGCAATCTGCTGGACATGACCCGGCTGGAATCCGGGCACATGAAACTGCGGCTGGAATGGTGTGATCTGGCCGACCTGGCCGGTGTGGCGTTGCGACAGGTCGAGAAGGAATTGGCGCGGCATAAGGTCGCCAACAATCTGCCGCGCGGCCTGCCGCTGGTGAAAATTGATTTCGTCCTCATGGAACAGGTGCTGGTGAACCTGCTGCTCAACGCCGCGGTGCACACCCCGCCCGGCACCCAGGTGCAGATCGGCGCCGCCGTCGAAGGCCAGGAAATCGCCCTCACCGTGGCGGACAATGGCCCCGGTTTGCCGGCGGAGGCGCTGCCACATTTGTTCGATAAATTCTACCGGGCGCCCGGCGCGGCGGCCGGCGGCAGCGGCCTGGGGCTGTCCATCGTCAAAGGATTTGTGGACGCGCACGGCGGTTCCGTCAGCGCCCAAAACCGTCCGGGCGGCGGCGCGGAATTCACCGTGCGGCTGCCGTTGAAGGAGGCGCCACCAACCTTGGAGTCCAGTGTATGAAGTCCAAAGTCCAAGGTCCAAGGTCCATGCCAGGCCGCTCGGGAGCGGGGGCTGAATTATTATGAACGAACCCGCTGACAAACCCACCGTGGCCCTGATCATTGATGATGAGGTGCAAATCCGCCGGCTGCTGCGGCTCACTTTGGAGGCGCACGGCTACCGCGTGTTTGAGGCCGAGAACGGGCAGGCCGGCCTGCTGGAGGCGGCCGCCCGCCGGCCGGAAGTGGTCCTGCTGGACCTGGGCCTGCCGGACCTCGACGGGGTGACGGTGCTCAAACGCCTGCGGGAGTGGAGCCGGGTACCCGTGGTGGTGCTCTCCGTGCGCGACCGCGAGGAGGACAAGATCGCGGCGCTGGACCAGGGCGCGGATGATTATGTGACCAAACCGTTCAGCACGGGCGAGCTGCTGGCGCGCCTGCGGGTGGCCCAGCGCCACACCCAACCCGTGCCGGAAGCCGCCGTGTTCCGCGCCGGCGAGGTGGAGATTGATTTTGTCCGGCGCGTCGTGCTGCGCGCGGGCAAGGAGGTAAAATTGACCGCCACGGAATATTCCTTGCTGGCGCTGCTGGCGCGCCATGCGGGCCGGGTGATGACGCACCGGCAGTTGTTGAAGGAGGTCTGGGGTCCCAACGCCGTGGAACAAACCCACTACCTGCGCGTCTACGTGGCCCACTTGCGCGAAAAGCTGGAGGGTGACCCAAACCAACCGCAACTGCTGATCACAGAGGCCGGGGTGGGATACCGGCTGATGGAGACGGCGTAAGGGCGAAGACAGGATTCAGGAGATAGAATAAAAGCGGAAACCGGAGAGAATTCCCCGAATCAGAAATTCACGCGGAAGCAATCCAAGCCTTGCGGGAAGAGGATACGTCCGCCCTGACCCTCCTTCGCTAAAACTAAGGTGGGCGGGCATCCTCCCTTGGGGGAGAATGAAAATCACCGGCAGACTCATGGGCAGTTGCCAGTTCCTTTCTGAACTGCCCACCGGTCATGAACTCCCCGGGGCGTGCCCGTCTCGGGCACAGCAACGTCCGGGGCCCGGTGATGGTTGGGAAGTTCCTGTCGTCCCACCCTGCCGGGTGTTGCTGCGCCCGGGGACGGGCGCACTCCGGGCCAAGGCCGGGCGCAACTTCACGCCCGTCACCTGCGGGTCATGGAAAGAAGGCCCCGAAATTTTTCGCGCATTGCGCCCGTGAACCAAGGCGGAGGGACATGGCTCCGACATGGCTGGCACGTGTTCCCCCTCACCCCGGCCCTCTGCACTGCGAGGGGGAAAGGCTGCTGCGAAAGGGCAAGAGCAACGCTTGGACTTGATTTTGACCGGCCAGACACCGCTGGATTCACCTGGCTATTGGCATCGGCGAGCGCTTCGTAAAATACACCAATACCTTTAACATAGAAGGCTTAGCCACCGCCGACTCGCGACGTGAACCGCGACAGCGGAACTGCAAGCGCCAACGGCGGTTGGCTCCGACGACTTGTTAGGCGGCGTCATACTCATCTAAATGATAACTCGATACAATTAGAAATCCGCACTCCATGCTTGGTGCCATCTGGATCGGTGATAATCACGGTGCCACCATCATAAATGGCAACATGCCCCTCTGTGACAGTGCGTGCTTTGACGGCGTAGTTCGTCAATATGCCACTCGCTGGCACAACCGACTCCTCCCAAACGGCGCGAATAATCTCACCGCTGGCAATGGGAAGTGGCGGCTGACTCTTGGACTCCGGCGGTCGAGTGCAAGCAGTCAGTAAGATACCAGAAAGCAAACAACAAGCTATAATGTGAAATCTCATAAAAACGTGAGCCGGCTAACGACAAAAGCTGAGCCGCGCCGCCAAATCTGTCAACCGCGAATGCGGAACTGAAACCGTAATCGGCGACGGCTCCGGCGAATTGTTAGGCTGCTGGCTTCTTTTTGAAACACAATCCAATAACATAAGCGATAAACTCAACACTGCCGACATATAAACCGCCAACGATCACCCAAAGAACAAAGTGATGAATGAACGAATGGTGGTAAAGCTTGCGCTGTGAATCAATATACTCTGTGGCTGACATCGAATCTATCTTGGCGAGAATCGAAGTGTCCGCGCCAATCGCAATGAAGGCGACGACGACGCTAACCAAAAGCAGCGCGATAAACTTCGGGATTGCGTTCTTGATGGTCATAAAATGTAAATGCGCGTAAGCCGCCTAACGAAAAAAGCTGAGCCACCGCCGATGTGCGACGTGAACCGCGACAGCGGAAATGACCGCGCCAACGGCGGTTGGCTCCGGCGACTGGTTAGGCCACGTAATCATACTAATCATCATCAAACTTGCCTGTAACACGGCCGTCTGCGCTGAAATAAACCTCCATGTTGTTCAGCTTCAGCCGCTGAGGTCCGCCGTAGTAAAATGTGGTAGTCTGTGGCTTGTCATGCCGGATGAAATCCGGCGTGCCCATAATATCTCGCACTTGTCGCTGTGTCATGCCTTCGGTCACACGATTGTATTTTTCAACGGGAACCGCATCCCTCGACAAAAGTGAGATCATGCAAATGACTCCCGCCACCAGAAGCACGATGATGACACAAGTTGTGGCTCGTAATTTCATGTGCGCTAACGTGGCCTAACGACCAAAAGCTGAGCCACGCCGCCGGTGACTTCCGCCAACCGGAAACCCGCAGCGAAAACTGCCCGGCGTAATCGGCGTTGGCTCCAGCGCTGTGTTAGGCTGCGTCATCGTTTCTTCCTTAAAATAATGCGTGCAACGCCCCAACCTAGAGCAGCGACGCTGATAAACGCCGTGACGTAGCTCCAGAATCCAGCAGCCAAACTCACATCTCTAATCCACTGGCCGCTGCTGTCTCGTATGACAAAGCGATTGTAATAAAACTCCGGCCTATTGATAAAGGCACTAGCCGATGTCTGACGGTAAATCTCGAAATGAATCACGAGGCAAAGCACACCAACAACCAGTGAAATGACCATGAAACTGGTCGAGCGAATCATTCGTGTGAGCGTCGTAATCATTGCGCCGCCTAACAGGCATTCGACCGCGCTTTGCGTTTAATCTGTTTCAACATGCGGCGATGATATTACAGACTTGCATGATTGTCAAGCCTGGTTTATCCTTGGTGGCCGATGAA
>Ga0182012_10003288_pt1 | contig 17275 bp, 12 predicted proteins | sample 612S2SmetaG_FD_120486 | JGI IMG/M metagenome (GOLD analysis project Ga0182012, IMG submission 120486) | Permafrost microbial communities from Stordalen Mire, Sweden - 612S2S metaG | ecosystem: Environmental > Terrestrial > Soil > Wetlands > Permafrost | place: Sweden: Stordalen | collected...
CAAACGACTCACCAAACGCCTCCAAGCCTTAGGGGCCACTGTCTCCGTCACAATGCCGCCGACTCCCTTGAACGTAAGGCGCTGAGCATGACGGACTTATCGGAGGTTGTTTTCCAAGGACCGGATTACGTTCGCTCACGTTTACGACTCGGATTCACCCCGAACGGGTCAGTAATGCAGCTTAGGCTGTTGAGATGCTGTTCGCCGAACGGCTTACCACCGGGCCGTCTATACGGACAGCCCGGTGGCGACCCTGATCTGCTAAAACAACGATTTCACCGTAAAGCTTACCGTGCCCGAATCGCTCAATGCCCCCGCCGTGACAGTGAATGTTTCGGTGTAAGTCCCGTTTGGAGTGCCCAGCGGTACCAGTATGCTGGCCACTTGCAACCCGCAACCATTCACCATGAGCACCGGTAGCGGAGCGCCTACGCAGGATGAACCAGACGGCCCGCCCGAGCAAGTCAGCGTGACCCAGCCTGAGTAACCGGTGGCCGATTGAATCTGAACACCCACCAAGGCAAACAGCCCTGGCAATACTGTCTGCCCTTGGGGACTGATTGTTACAGTGAACGCCGGCGTTACCGTAAAGCTCTGCACCACATTGGGAGCCGGCGAGTAATTGCTGTTACCCGGTTGCGCAGCCTGAATCGTGCAAGTTCCGGCGTACGGGGTCGATACCGTTGTCCCCGAAACCGTGCAAACATTTGGCGTCATCGACATGAAACTTACCGGCAATCCTGAACTTGCCGATGCACTCAGTATCGCCGTCGTACCTTGCAACTTGCTGGGGAGCGAGCCGAAGGTAATTGTCTGCCCAGCGGGATTAACCGCTATCTGTTGTCCCACGGGCGTGGCCGGAGCGTAAATATTGTTGCCCATTTGTGACGCCACCACTCCGCAAAGCGGTGTGTTTACAAATGTCAGCGCATTCCCGGAGAGGGTGCAATTGCCGTTTGGCACCAGCACATAGGTAATCGGCAATTTTGAACTCGCTTGAGCACTCAGCGTAAGCGTAGTGCCATAAGTTTGTGGCGGGATGGCGTTGAAGGTAATGCTCTGTGGCGCCAAGCCCACTGTCACGCTTTGGTTTGCCGAGGCAGCCGCGTATACGCTATTCGCCACCACCGAAGCCGAAAGCTGGCAGGCGCCGCTTGTGAGGAAGTTCACAGTGCTACCAGATACCATACATACCAACTGCGAAGATGAACTGAAGACTACTGGCGAAGTCGAATTAGTGGTGACGCTGAGCGCCGCCGATCCGAGTGCCGTTGCGCCCGTTACGAGCTTAAATGTGAACGTCGGTATTGCCAACACCGTGAAGCTTTGGGTCACGGATTTTGCAGCGTACGGGCCATTGGCCGCCACGGTTGCCGTGATCGAACAAGTCCCGCCCGCAGTATTGAACGTGGCCACGTTCCCGGATACTGTACACGCCGATGACGTCGTCGAGCTAAAGGTGACCGTCGAGGTTGAGTTTGAACTTGCGCTCAAATTCAAGGTAGTCCCGCCGGTCTGGGTCCCAATCGGAGCGAAAGTCAGAGTTGGCACCGTCAAGCCTTGTCCTTGGAGAGTAATCGATTGCGTGGCCGCAGTCTGTCCCAAAGCGTTGTCGGTCAAGACCGCTTTGCTCGTCAACGCACCCGTAGAAGCCGGTGTAAAGCTAATGCTTAAGTTGCAAGACTTTCCACCCACTAGAGAAGTTGAAGCAGAACAATCAGCCGGTATGCCACTTCCTGCCACCTGTGCAAAGCTTGAGCCAACACTAAGACCAGTTAATGACAAGGCGGCATTCCCGATATTGGAAACCATCACCGATTTCGGACTATCGCTGCTGGTAATGCCTTGGCCCGTTGCTGCGTAAGCGAGCGTGGGCGCTACGGAGCTTTGCAACTCCAACACGCGCGCGTTACCGCTATCGGCGATAAACAAATCTCCCGCCGCGTCGAGCGCCAATGAAAGTGGTCCACTCAAACTGCTGCCCGTTGCCACAACCACCGGTGTTCCGCCACCTGCCGGCACTTCGACAATTCGGTTATTCCCAGTATCGGCAATGTAGACATCTCCCGCTGCGTCCACCGCCACACCGCTCGGCGAATTCAAGGCGGAATCGATCGTGATCTGCGACCCACCACCTGCAGGAACCTCAATCACTTGGTTGTGCCCGGTGTCAGCTACGAAAATATTCCCCGCCGCATCCACTGCTACGCCACTAGGTGAACTAAATCCACTTCCAACCGTGATCTGCGCACCACTGGCCGCCACAACTTCCAACACCCGGTTGTTTCCGCTATCCGCTATGTAAAGATTGCCTGATCCGTCGACCGCGACTCCAGCAGGAGAACTCAAGGAGCTAACCACTGTGGACTGCGTTCCGCTAGCTGCCGCGACTTCCGATACCAGACCATTCGCTTTATCCGCGATGAAAATGTTGCCCGCGCCATCCAGCGCAATACCCGCGGCGTTCCCAATTCCTGTGCCTACCGATTTGAGCGCACCACCACCCACGGGCGCTTTCACTGCACCCAGCGACTTATCAGCGACGTAGGTATTGCCAGCCGCATCGATCGCCACTGCCTGCGGCACCTGAAGCGCCGTTCCAACGGTGGTTGCCGTGGCTGGGCTAAAGACCACTTCAGCGCCAACGCCAGTGCCGCGGATATAAGTCGATCCGAGCACGTTTCCGCTGCCATCCAGAATTTCTACCGAGCCCTGGCGCAATCCCGGGTACTTAGGCGCGAAAGCCACGTTCACCGTACATGTCGAAATTGTAGCCGTTGAAGAAGCTGTTAACGAGCCAGTGCACGTGCTGCCGCTAGCGAGGGTAAAATCGCCGCCCGGAGCGCCGCTCGTTAACACGCTGATGGAACCAACCGTGACGTTGCTGTTGATGTTGAAAGTCAGCGTTTGCGTTTGGGCACAGCTGGAACCCGGACAAATATTAGCATTGCCAAAGTTGGGGACGGCCGCCAATAATTCAATGACCCGATGGTTGAGGCGGTCGCTGATATACAAGTTCCCTAATGGATCAAGCGCAACCCCCGAGGGATAATTCAATCCGCTGCTTAGAATTGTGATCTGTGGCCCGCCACCTGCCGGCAATTCCACTATTTTGTCGTTCTCGCGCTCAGCGACGAACAAGTCGCCCTTGGGGTCAAGCGCGATGCTCCATAGAGTGGCCAATCCAGTCCCGACCGTCGAAGCTGTACCGCCGCCCACCGGCAGCTTCACGAGCTCGCCCAGACAGGGATCTGCGACTAACACATCGCCAGCCGGATCGACCGCAACGTCCACAGGACACCCCCATCCGCTGCCGAGGGCTTTTGCCGGCTGGCCGCCCGCTGGCAATTCAAGTACGCGGTGGTTATTGGTGTCTACAAAGAACACATCGCCTGCCGTGTCCACAGTGACAGCGTAAGGATAGTTAAGGCCGGTAATCAGGGGATTTTCGCCACCGCCGGTCGGCACTTCCACCACGCGACCATTGAGCGAATCGGCAATGAATACGTCGCCTGCGGCATCTAAAGCCACACCGGAAGGTTGGCTCAAGCCCGTGCCTATTGTAGTTTGAACACCTGCGGCCGACACCTTCCAGACCATATTGTGGACCCAATCTGCAACGAAAACGTCGCCTGCCGGATCTACTGTCAAATGGAGAGGCTCACCTGCCGGTGATGTGCTTGTGGCTGCCAGCCCCGGGACCGGTACAACCGTTTGCGTCTTTGAAAGCGTCAGGCTTTGCGCCGAAACCGTATTCGGCAAAGCCGCGCTCAAACCCACTGCTAAGAAGCTGGAAAAAAGCCAGCGATGAAAACCCTCGGAACGTTTTATCATTAGATGCCTTGCCGATAGACTAGCGGACAATCAAGGGTGTGCGCATCACCCAAGCGGGTACTGACCAGTACAGAGCCTAGAAGCGGGGTTATAGAACTTTAGCAGTTCTAAGGCAGCAACTCGTTTGCCTTCAATGCTTTATCGGAAGGTAAACTGTCGTACTGACTGAGTCCGTACCCCGTACTGTTAGAACTAATCCATCGTGGCCTCTACCACTTTTTTCTCATGGAAGTACGAGCCTATCCTGTAGAATTGCGGGAAGCTTAACTCATGCCAAGTAACGAACGAAGTATCTCGGTAGTGCGCCATTTCGCACGAATCTTGCTTGGCGCCGCCTTGGCGTTTGCCGGCATCTCACATCTGATGTGGTCTCGCGTCGAGTTTCGAGCTCAGGTCCCGCCCTGGGTGCCGCTTGCTCCAGACACGGTAGTTGTAATTTCCGGAGTTGTGGAGATTGCCCTTGGGTTAGCGCTGGTTTTCCTACTGCGATATAAGGTCCAACTAGGCTGGATCGCTGCGGCATTCTTTGTGGTGGTTTTTCCGGGCAACATTGCGCAACTGGCCTACCACAAAGATGCGTTCGGATTGAATACTGATCGTGCCCGAACCATCCGCCTCTTCTTCCAACCCGTTCTTATCCTTTGGGCGTTGTGGTCGACAGGAGCCTGGCGGCAATACCGCGCGCGCACCGCTCGCAAGTAGGACCCAGCGGCGAAGGAAGCGTGATCAAGCTGCGCGTGATCTTCTAGGCGCATCACTGTTAGACCCGTCGATTCCTGTCGGTTGGACGTCCGAGTCCGGGCGGTCTGAGATCTTTGGGACGGTTGCACGAAACCTCGCCCAACTGATGAAAAAGGCGATGCCGGTAAAAAGCCATGCGCCGAGAAGATAAGCCAAAGTTTGGAAATGCACGGTTCGTCCGAATGGCGCGATGGCCACGTTGGAGGAGTAGCTTCTTGCGGCCTAAGTTCTCTATCGGATTTTTCTTATTTAGCAACTTTGCGTTTGTCTTCGAGCGATCCAAAGCCAGCGAGTGGCGAAAGCTACCCTTTATCTCGCCACAACTAGAGATTCCAAACGTTCCTTATTAATCTTCAGGACCACGCCCGCATTTCGATCGGCCGCCTCGCTCACTTTATACTCGGCCGCTGTCCCGAGCACTTCCGCAACCTCTGATGGCGTAAGTTTGTAGTCGTCGGCCAGCCACTGTGCCATATTTGCTGTGGCTCCACGGAAAGCGTCATCAATCGAGCCTGCCAAGCCCATCGCCATAATGTGGGTGGCCGACTCCACTCGCGGCCCTCTGACCGATTTGCCCGGAACTACCTCAACCGTGAACTCCACATCCATTGACGTTTCCAAAGCGTTACCGTTCAACTCGCCATCGCCCTGAGCCGCGTGGCCATCACCAAGATAGAGGAGCGCGCCGGGTACACTCACGGGCAAATAGATAGTGGCGCCTTCGACGACCTCATTGAAGTCCATATTGCCACCCCATCGTCCAGAATCCCCACTCCCTGGAGGCGCTTGTGCCGAACCGGGCGCCACGGCAACGCATCCCAACATGGGCCGCAATGGTACTGCGTAGTGAGTCAGGTGCTCACCTGGCTTTTCGAGCGTTGCGAATCCACGTTGCAGGTCAAGATGCCACCGTACATTCTTCCAGCCATCCTTCATCTTCACTGCGAGATCACTATCCACCCCCCGGTCCACCAGGCCGTCATCGCTCAGGGCCCAATCGCGGTTCAGCCGGAGGCGCATCAAGTGCACAACCAAGGTGTCGCCGGGGCCGGCCGTCTCAATGAAGAACGGACCGGTCTGAGGATTGCCACCCAGCACGCGCGTCACACCCTTCTCATCGGCACCGCCCGCGTCGACGGTTGTTGTGTGTACGGTGTCCCCCGGAAACACAGTCAGTACTGGTTTGTTGGCAGCAGAAAACTGACGCTGAAAAATGGTGGGAGTAAACTCGTAGCGATGCGGCGCGCCCGTACGACGCGTAGCCGCCAAAGCGGCCGTGAAAGTGTGAGTCGTGGGGTGCTCCTTGTCGTCGGAGTCTATAAAAACGATGGTTCCGGATATTGCGCCGCCTTGAACTATGCCTGTCAGTTCTTCGGTCCCTCCGTGCTCATCTTTTGCTAAGAAGTGGATCGCATTACCCGTTAGAGTACCTTCCAGCTTGTCTCCATCAAACTTGCCGGTCAGCTTGGTGTCTTGCTGGCTGAGTTCGAGCGGGAAATGCAGGGCGGTCCCGTAGAAGTCCGCAGTGGCGAACCACCTCCCGGTAAGTGAGCCAGTCAATGACGATGTTTGGGCAAACACCAGTCCTGGAATCAGGAGCAGCGGCGGCAGAATTTTGGGTAAGGCACTGAGCATAACAGGAACGTACGAAAGGCAAGCTTAATCAGTTCCCTAAACACGACTCAAAAAATGGAGAGCAGGAAGTTTATTTCCCCTGCTCCCTCGCGCTTGGCTTATCGTCCGCTTTCAAATCTCCTAGCGCATATTGAATCCCTGCCAGCAAATGTTCCAGCATTTGCTTATTCGCATATACCTCTTCCGCGTGCCCATGCGCCACATAAAACACCCGCCCTTTGCCCTCGCGCTTGATCCAGCTCAGGCCATAATCGTGGTCCGCTCGCGGATAATCCTCTTTGGCCTTATCTTCGGCGCTCATCTTCGAGTAATCGATGCTGGCCAACACGTGCACGTTTTCGCGCGACCAACTTTTCACTCCGAACGTGTAGGTCTCATCGTTAATGGAAAACCCATCCTTGAACATCGCCGTTAGCGGGCTTGTCGGATCGTCAATCTTATAAACGATGTGCTGCGGATACACCCAGTGAAACTTGAAATATCCACCAATCATTCTGTTGAACTCCGGCCAGGTACCTTCTTGGTGGTCGGGTCCTGTCTTTGCGATCGGTGGTGCGGGTGGTGCACCCGTGCGACGCGGTGGACGCGTACTAAACAAGATGCGCGCGAACCCAGCCTTGAAATCTTGGACACTAACCTTCCCCGCGTGCCCGCTATCCGCCATATCGAACCATTTGTCCGCCAACCCGCTCAACTCCATCGCATCCAGCGTCTTGTCGTCGTCTTTGTCAGCGGCGCCTAATATGCCTGCGGCGATCATTCCGCCAATCTCCGGCCCGTCGCTTGCCCGATGATAAGAGTCCGATGCGGCATGAATCCCGGCCAATCCCTTTCCGGAGCGCACGAAATCGAGCAAGGCTTTCTTGCGCGCAGCCGTCACCGTTGCATCCGCGTCGTCCAGAAAGAAGCCTGTCGTGCTGTCGAGAAAAACCAAGTCGTATTGCTTTAAATTCTCGGCCGTGATTACCGACGATTCATAGCTAACATCAGTCGTCCACGCTCCCGTCTTTGCGCCTAGTTCTTCAACAGTTTTTGCTGCGAGCGGAATAGAGGAGTGCACAAACCCTGCGGCCTTACATAGCACCAACACTTTCCTAGGCCTCAGCGGTTTGGCCGGAGCTGAGTCTGGCAGCGCCGCTTCCATCTTCTGCTGGTCTGCTGGCTTTGGCGTCCTGCTCTGTGGCGGTGAGATCATTCCCATGAACGTCGCTTCGGGAAACGCCGCATTCAAGGCGCTAGTCAATTCTTTTTCGCTGACTCGCTCGCGTCCGCCCAACCATTGCGTCATCGCGGCGCGCAACTCTTCGCGCGTAATGTAGCCGTCATTGTTCGCGTCCGCTGCTTTGAAGAAATCGTTGTCGACCGCCGCCACGCTGAGTACGGCACACGCGGCCGCCGCCAGAATACAATTCGTGAAACTTCGCATGCGTTGATACTATCCCACCCGGCGAAAAACTTGAGGATTAATTCGCGTGCAATTCAACCACTTGAATTGAATAAGCAGGAACAATGTGGCTGAATTTTGTGCTTACGCTATTCAGCGGGCCCTTAACCGGCACAATACGCCGTGGAGCGGTAATGGTGTTTGTCTCCGCCCAGCTATGGCCAGAAAGCGTCACTAGCGTACCTGTCTTATCCACATTGTGCGCGCCAGTCAGGTTGATTTCTAGGGGTTCCGCTACCGACGACGCGTTTACCAGCTTGAGATAAATGGAGCCCTTCGCCGCATCGCGGGTAACGGAATAGAAGAACCGCTCCCCAGCACCAGCAACCTCTGATGTCGGCACCTCCGTACCCAAGTATTCCGCGAACATCGACTGAGCATAATAACTGGGGGCTCCATAACTCGTCAGAGCGTTGTAGCCGATCAGGTCCGATTCCCATTGCATCCCACCGGGATTGACGTTTACAAACAGCGGTGCATAAGACGCCATCACAATCAAATCGCTGTTCCGTTCCATGCCTGTCATCCAGGCAGCATCTCCCAATGCCGCTCCCATATTGGTTGTGGGCGAACCCTCGCGCGTGGCCCACTCTCCAACGAAAATCTTCGGCCCATTCCGGTCGACGCTGTCATAGTGCTTTACATCAGCGAAGAATTCGTCCGCACGTTTGTAATAATGATCGTCCTGTACATCCGGCTTCATTCTCTTCAAGCGTGCCGTGGCAATCACTTGTAAGTGTGGATACTTCGCTTTGATGGCTTTATAGAACTGCGCATAGCGGGCCTCGTAGCTGCCTGATCGATCGAATTCGTCTTCGTTGCCCACCTCCACATACTTCACGGGAAACGGCGCAGGATGCCCTAGCTTGGCCCGTATTGCGCCCCACTTTGTCGATGTGTCGCCAGTTGCGAACTCAATTTCGTCCAAGGCATCTTCCACAAAAGGAACCAGCATCGGCCCGGGGCGGATGTGGTCGCCCTTCAGTGAGTAGCCAGCATATACCGCCAGCACAGTATCAATATGTAGATCTTCAGTCCATTCCAGAAATTCCAAAAGACCCATTCCGTCCGATGATTGGTAGTTCCAGGGGCTTCGATGCGTGGGCCTGTCTACAAGCGGTCCAATCGTGTTCTTCCAATCGAACCGTTCATCAATTTGATCCCCCTCAAGATAGTTGCCGCCCGGAAGCCGCAGAAATTTCGGATGCATGCCCGCCATCAGCTCCATCAGGTCCGGCCGGTTTCCGTTCTCGCGATTTTTGTAGGTAGGAGGGAATAACGACACAAGGTCGATCCACAACTTGCCCGAGTGCTCCACGGTAATCAGCAGATGATTTTCGGAGGAAACTTCGATGTTCCCGGTCGTCAGCGAGAATTCGTACCGTTTCCATTCACGCGAAAGCTCGGGAAGCGTCACCGAGGCTACAGCCTTGCCACTATTGTTATTGATAAGCGCCACATGGAGCGGTCCCGTATCATCGGAACCTGCCTTCGCATACAAAGATCCTTTGTAACTTGTATTGGGTCGCAAAGCCATCCCCCAATAGCCCTCGTTGCGAACGCCTGCTTGGTTCGCGGAGTCCGCCTTGGTCACATCAATCGCAAGGCTATGCTGTAAGGCGGCGCTAGGTCCCTCCGTTTGGTCTACCGCCATTTTCGCAACGGAATTTCCCAGCTGTTCCATGCTCCAATGAGCGACTCCACCGAAGCCATGATCCTGAAATGTCCGATTACGGACCATTTCCGCATACAGGCCGCCGTCGTAGGAATAATTGATCTCTTCGGTCATCAAGCCGTAGAGGGTGGGACTCACGGCATGAGAGGGTTGATCCAACTGAATCGTCAACTTAGCGGGCGCCTGCGCAAACGAGATCTGTGCCAGCATGGCGACGATTGCTGCGGTAGTGCTGATTGCTGTTCCTACGGTTCTGCTCATATCCGGTTCTCCATGACCCAGCCAGTTTATCCTGTGGAGCCTCGGCACGCGCTCAGATTTGGCGGATCTTTTTTGGGAAACACGCGCACTCGACAGCAATCACTCACACTGAAAGCCGCATCCTTCGCTGACTCACCTCGTCGATCAGACGTCGCGCCGCGATCTCCGCTCCATCGGTGCGAACTAAGGCAGCGACAGCACGAGCACGGTCCGCCACATCGGGCTGGAGAGTTTGGCTGAGCGCTTCGGAAAGCGATTCGGCAGAGGGCGAACCGGGCGTGTGTGCCCTTCCTATCCCGAGTTGTTGGACTCGCTTTGCCCAGTAATGCTGGTCGTACATCTGCGGCACCACCATCTGGGGTGCCCCGGCCTGCGCGGCAACGGTGGTGGTTCCGGCGCCACCGTGGTGTACAACAGCCGCGACCCGCCTGAAGAGCGCCTGTAGGTTTACTTCCTCAATCGAAAAGCAGTCGGGTTCACTTTCTGGAAGTGTTACGCCGCCCCACCCACGCAAAACGATTGCACGGCGGCCGACCGCGCGTGCGGCCTTGATGATCGCCTGGCTCACGTCCTGCGGTGCTCGCATACTACCGAAGCCGAAGTAGATTGGTGGCTCGCCGGCGTCGAGGAACGCTTCCAGTTCTGCGGGCAATTGCCTATGGTCGGCACGAATCCAAGCGCCCGTCTGGACGACATCTAAGCCCGCAGTCTGGGGCCATGGCGCCAAAGTCTGGTCGGCGGCTAGCCGTGGACGGTCGGTGAAGATGTGGGTTCGCACGTCGGAGACTGGCGCCAGAGCGGCGGTCGCTCGATTCAGGTTGATAGCGGCACCAAATTGATCGTTCCAGCGTTTCGCGTCCTGAGCCCAGAGAGTTTGATTGTCTTCCGTACCGTCCGCTGGAGGTGTCCAAGACGGCATTGGGGGCGGCGCATGGTGCGAGGATGGCAGAGTTATCGGGCACCAAGCCGCATAAACATAGGGGATTCCCAGCTCTTCTGCCAACGAGTGAAGGGCAAATTGCAGCGCCATGCCAGCTACCAAAACGTCACAGTCCTTGGCTGCCGGCGTGATTGCCTCGAACTGGCCGGCGACCGTTTCCGCCAGTAGCTGACGAATTTGCTCTGGCGTCGGAGGAGTCTGCGATGCAGCTGGCTTAGCCGACGCAGTTTGGCGCACCTCGGGTCCGACCGGCACGAACGGAATTCCGAGAGTGCCAAGCCACTCTTCAAAGTCAGGCGGCGCGCAGATGCGGGCTTCGTGGCCAAGGTCGATCAATTGCAGCGCTAATGCCACCAAAGGCTGGACGTCGCCCCGAGTTCCGATTGTCGATAGCAGCACACGCATGGGCCCCTCCTCAGAATCAAAATTCCAGAGCGCTTGACTATATCATTTGGCTGGCATTACTTTCAAGCCTGCCAAGATAGAGTGAGTCATGGCGAAACTTACCCTTAAGATTGAACCCTCAACTTGCATCCTGGCAGCGAATTGCGTCGGCATGGACCCGAAACTCTTTCAGATTGGTTCCGAGTCCTACGTCGAATTGATCGACGCAAAAGGCGAGTTGCAGGGGACCGAATACACTTTTGATGCCTCAGATTCTGAATTAGAGAAGCTCGAAGATGCCGTGGAGTCCTGCCCAACCCGCGCTATTTCAATGATCCGAGATTAGCCTCCGATTACCGCTGCTTTCTATGCAAGCAATCGTCATTTCGGCGAATGGGGCCGGGGCGGTGTCACTCTTCTTGGATATGTCATCTCCAAGACGACTTACAGCGGGATTCGAGGCTCCGCCCGTGCATTTTGGGTGCTGCGGGAAATGTTAGCCTGACTATCAGAGAGTCGCCGATGGTCACGTTTGCGGAGTTCCTCGAGAATGCCGCGTCAAAGCGGGAGTTCGTCAATATCTTGTTCGAGCAACGCGTTTTTGAACTAATAGGCACGCTACAGAAGTTATCGCTGCCGTTGGAACAGGCGGATGTACCGCACGAACTTGTCGGAGGTCTCGCGGTTTTCCTGCACGTTGAAAATGCAGATTCCACACACTCTTCTTTAACTCGTGATATCGACCTTATGATTCAGCGGAACGATCTGCCCCGAGTCGTCGAAATCGCGAAACGCCAGGGCTTCCGGCACTCATCCGGCCTAGATATGCTTCTCTTTGGTGACGCCAATAGTGCCCGCAACGCAGCGCATCTGCTCTATTCCGGAGAGAGGGTTAAAGCGACTCAACTGGAGGCGCATCCCACCATCTGAACTGTTCGGGCCGGTTTGCACGGGCAGGATTTCCAAGTGATTTCAGTTTTGGACCTCCTACGAATGAAATTGAGCTCTTGGCGTGACAAGGATCGCGTCCATGTGCGAGGCATGGATGCAGCCGGTTTGATCACCAGGGAGGTGGAGGAAGGGCTAAGCGTCGAGTTGCAAGCGCGGCTGCGAAACGTTCGCGAGACCGAATAAACTCAGCCTTGCTCACTTTACAATGTGCTCGCGGATAACTGATTCTCTGTGTTTCTGCCATCGAAGCGAGGCTCTAGGGCAAAAGCGGCAAATGTTAGGCTTTCTTACCGCAGCCTGCCCGGATGCTAATCCACCAGATCCTCGCGAGGAACTGTGAGCGAATCGGTCACAGTGAGCTCGCGAACTTGCAAACGCTCGATGACAAGGTTCTCGATCGAGACAGACCTCAGCCTCGCTCTACCGACTGTCAACTTCCCAATGATCAAGCTGCCAATCGCCAAAGCGCCCAACGCGAAGGCGCCGACTGCGAGGGCACCTAAGGCGTTAGCGCCTACAGCGGCTCGGCCAATTCTGAACTGCCGAAGACTCTCGGTATGCGTCATAGCGTTACCCACAGCAATTATCCCTTCACGGACCGGATCCGATGGCCCAGTCAACTCGAATTCTCCTACGCTTCAACTTTTGTAAACAGTAGAACCGCCGACCACAGTCCGTACGATCTCAATATCCTTAATTTTTCCCACGTCCACCGTGAATAGATCCTCTGAGAGAATAACGAAGTCCGCCAGCTTGCCCGCTGTGATCGAGCCTTTAATCGCTTCCTCGTGCGAGTTATACGCACCGTTTAATGTATTCACTCGCAACGCTTCTTCAATACTGATTCGCTGGTTTGCTCCCCACGTCTTCCCATCCCATCCGGTGCGCGTAACCATACCCTGAATGGCCATGCGCGGGTCGAACGGACCTGGGCTGAAGTCCGAACCTGCCGCCGCCACAATCCCTGCATCAAGGAAGGAACGGTATGCCATACAGTGCTTCATCATCTCCTCGCCATAATATTGGAATTTGTCGGAGTTGTAATAGGCATACGTAGTGAAGGCCGCCGGGACACAGCCGAGCAGCTTCATCCGCTCGATCAGGCCGTCGTTGATCAACGTGCAATGAGTGATCTTTGGCCGCGCGTCCGCTCGTGGGAAAATTTTCTGGGCTCGCTCAAAAGCCGTAAGTACCATGGCGATAGCAACGTCGCCATTCGCATGACAGTTAACCTGAATGCCGGACCTATGGACCCGTTCGATCCAGGCGTTTAGCTCGTCCTGGGTCTCTGTTACGTTGCCTTTGTACGCGGGCACAACGCCAGGGTAAGGAGTGCTCAGCGCCATGGTCCGCTCAGAGAAAGATCCGTCAACCGTATGTTCAGAGGTGGCGCCAAACCGAATCCACTCATCCCCGTAACCACTCTCAATCCCGCCCGAGATCATCGCTTCTAATACCTTCTCGTTGGCTTCATAGCTTACCCGGTGAAGCAAATCTCCGCGTGCGCGCACTTGCTGCAGAGCGAAAAGGTCTCCGCCTTCGTGGTGTACACTTGCCACTCCGTAGCGGACGAACTGTTTTGAAATGTGTGCCAGTCCATCGCGTGAACGTTGTTCCTTCTGCGCATCTGTGAACGCCTCGCGCTTGCCAACCCGCTCAAATACACTCCGTGCCTTGTCAGTTACCCGGCCATTCAGAGCGCCGGTCTCGTCACGGTCGAACGTTCCGCCGACTGGGTTGGGAGTTTCCCGATTCACATCCGCCATCTCCAGGGCCTTGCTGTTGTAAAAGGAGGTGTGCCCGCCCCGGTGTTGCACTACCACAGGCAGGTCTTTTGACACGCGATCAAGATCGTGAACGTTGAGTAGTCTCCCGTCTTTCACTTTTGTGTCGTCAAAGAAATATCCCTCCACCCAAGTGCCCGGTGCGGTCGTTTGCGCCTTCTCTCGGAGCTTCGCAACGATACTGTCGATGGTCACAAACTCGACGACGAAGGGATTCCCAACCAGGACGTTGTAGAGCAAAATCTCACCCGGTGCATGATTGTGGCAGTCAATGAACCCGGGCACAATCGTCATCCGTTTGGCATCTAGAGTCTGGGTCCCTCTACCGATCAGAGCCTTCATCTCTGCTGTGGTCCCGATTGCGAGGAATCGGTTTGCTTTGACCGCGAACGCCTCTGCTCTCGGCGCTCGTGGGTCGACCGTATAAACCTTAGCATTGAATACAACCAAGTCGGCGGCCGGGCCCTCGGCAGCTGATGCTGTACCACGCCACGGCCCACCGATAAAACCAGCGATGCCGGTTGCGGTAAGACCCATGAATTCTCTGCGGCTGTTTCGGTGCACAGGCAATGGTGTCAAGCTCCTCTAAGTCAGTGTAATGTGCACTTCCTCACTGAGCGAGCTTCGCAGCTATCCTCGGATCAATGCGCACCGCTAGCGCTATCGCGTTTTCTGCTCCCTTGGTATCCCCTCGTTCTTTCAAAATCAAACCAAGATCGTAATAAAGAATCGCGGATAAAGGATCGATCTTCAGTCCCGCTCGAATCGCTTCAATCGCGGCATCTTGCTGTCCGCTCCCAAAAAGCGCGGTGCCCAAACTCTGATACGCAGCCACGATATCAGGATCAAGTTCAATAACCCTGCGCAGTTGCGCAATCTGATTTTGCGGGTCCTGACCTAGCGCTAGATTGAACTGGGTTGCCGCATCTTGTGGATAAGTCTGCGCAGCGAAACCCAGCACTCCCGCTGCCCGACTTGCATTTCCTGTCTGCCGCAGCATAACTCCCATTAGGTTCAAACTACTCAGTTGATAAGGATAAACATCAAGTGCCTGCTTGGCCTTCTTCACTGCCTGCCCACGCTCACCATGTTTATTCAAGTTCAATGCCTCATGGAAAAGTTTGTCCGCGTTCCATCTGAAATCGCGCTCCATACGGTGAAGAATCACACGCTGATCACCAACTTGGATGAAGCCGCTATTAGAGTTTTCTCGCAACTGTGCGGCCGCAGTAGCCAAGACGGGGTCCATGTCAGCCAGTGCCGTATCTCCGATAAATCCGCCCGCTGCGGCACTTGGATCGGTTGATAGATCATGCGCCACGGCACTGAACGAATCACCCTTCGCCAGTCTATCTGCAACGGTCTTCATACTCTCATCGGTGGTTACCGCTATCAAACGGAGGAACTCTCGCTTTGGGATGACTTGCGAGCGAAAGGCGGGATCTCGCTCGTGATGAGTCGCTCCCGCCTCGGGCACGACTCTAATCCAGTGGTCAGTCACGCGAAACGAATCCACTTGGACAGTGGGCATGTGGCAACCGATGCAGCCTTGCTTTTGATTGATTGGGCAGATGGCCGCATGCTGGTTTGTCGAAAGCGAGTGGCAACGCAGACAAACATTGATTGAGGTTTGCCAAACAGTCGCTGAATCTTCATGCGGGTTATGGCAAGTCGTGCAAGTCAACTGTTCTCCGCTTTGTATGAAGCACTCCGTATGGCGCAGAGCCGGTATCTGGCTTGAAATAAGCAGATCTCCTGGCACTGGGTCTGCATGGCTGCGAGGCTTGAAACCGCTGTGACATTGCGCGCAAACCTCCATCGACGCCGTCCCTCTTAAGCTCTGCGGCTTCACGATTTGGCCGTGCTCGAGTGCTGCCCCCTGCGCCGACGCCACATGGGCCGATGCCGGTCCGTGGCAACTCTCGCAGCGAACACCTCCCTCGTTTCCCGCTCCCAATGTGCCTGGCTTACCGTGACAAGTCAGACACCGAATCTCAAAACTCGGACTTAAGACCCGGCCCAACTGGTGTTCCAAGTCTTGTGGTGGCTCTTTAGGAAACCCCGGAGACAACGCTAATGCGCCGCTGTGCAATAAGGCATAACGCGCCTCTATCATTGCAGGGCGTTCTAAGGAAATGCCGCCCAACTGGTCGATTGTAAGCAGCAGGCTGATGCCATGCCGCTTGCCCCCGATAGTACTCTCTACCGGCAGCGTCAGCGCTTCCTTACCGTTCGCCAACGAAAAAAGTACGTTTTGTCCAGCACGCCGAATGTCGTAGTGAATTTGCCAGCTAGTTAATCTGCTTTCGCCCGTCTCATCAAACTTGCTCTCGGCAAAGGCATCCCTGTTCCCGCGCCACGTATTCGCCATTGCTGTCCCAGCCTGTGACTCCACTATCGCTCGGTGGCAAGGCCTGCAAACCTCCGAACCCGCGTAGTGATTATCTTTTGGGTCAGCACTGCAGTGGCCGATTGCCAGACAACTCAAAACAGCCAGCAATCTCAGCGACAAGCTCATACTCACTGCAGCAAATAACGTTTGAAAAATTCAAACTTGGCGGGACTTCCGGCCACTGGGATCGCCTCTGTCTTATCTCCCACCTCCATGATATTGGCCTCATCTCCGATGGGCCGCCACCGTGGAACGCCCTTTCCATTCGGATCACCCTTCGCAGCAAAGTTCGCCCAATAGGATGACATCATTTCGGCGATCTTCCTGTCGGTGTCTTTGAAGGGTCGATCAGACATGTACAGTGTGTTCAACACGTAAGGAACCTCCGAAGTGTGGAATGCTCCAAAACGTTCAGCATCCGGCCCGGGCATAGCGTGATCCCACAAGTACTCATACACGTTTGTCTTTGCCGTCTTCTCCCTTACTTTCGCCCAAAGATACATGGAAACCAGCGCCTGATCTCGAGCACTCTGGCTTTGCGCCAGCTTCGCTTCGTCATCAGTGCTGGCCGGATAAAGCTTCAGAAACTCATCAGCGGATGTCCCATAGCGTTGGCGTGCCTGCTTGGCAAATGATTCCACTGTCACCGGTCCCTGCGGAGGGCCGAAGCCTCCAAGCTCATCCCTGTTGGCGCCGGTCAGAGTTACGACGTCGTTCTGTTTCCCCTGTGAAATAACCTCTAGTGGAGGAGCCGGCAAATAGTATCCGTCGGGAATCGGTGCGAAAGATAATCTCGGAGCCCCGCCTCCAGACGCGTCGCTTGGCAGAGGTTCCATGAGTTTTTCCCAACTCAATGCGCGCAACTCAGCCGCAGATGTTGCTGCCTTCGCCTCTGCAAATTTCTGCCCCTGCGCTTCCGCCTCAGCCATGGTGACCGGACCCATCCGCATGCCACTTTTACCCACACTTGAACCACCGCTCTCCACGATCGCTCTCTGGAACAGTCCTTTCGCCATCGGAGCTGCAGTCAGATCGTGAACCGACATCCCGCCAGCCGATTGCCCTGCAATGGTCACGCGGCTCGGGTCTCCGCCAAATTCGGCTATGTTCTCGTGCACCCACCTCAGTGCAGCCAATTGGTCGGTTAGACCGTAATTTCCAGATACATGATGGGTAGATTCGGCGGCCAAGCCAGGGTGAGCCAGAAATCCCAGCACGCCCAGTCGGTAGTTGA
>Ga0182012_10003289_pt1 | contig 17274 bp, 11 predicted proteins | sample 612S2SmetaG_FD_120486 | JGI IMG/M metagenome (GOLD analysis project Ga0182012, IMG submission 120486) | Permafrost microbial communities from Stordalen Mire, Sweden - 612S2S metaG | ecosystem: Environmental > Terrestrial > Soil > Wetlands > Permafrost | place: Sweden: Stordalen | collected...
CATTTGGTCTTGCGAACTATGGTTCACCGCAGCCTGAAACGCGCGGATTAGATTGGGGTAATCTTTGGCGCGTTCGAAACGTCCAATGGCTAACCACACGAATTTATTCTCAACGCCTAGCGCCCGCCGGAATTGCAGCCTCACGGAAGAATCCGGCTGAAAATTCACGGTGTTGACGCCGTTATAGAAGACCGCAATTTTATTTGCGCTGACAGCACCGCGTTCCAAATAACTCTTTACGGCGGCTGTACAAATTACGGTGGTGATATCGCAGAATCGGTCTGTCCAGCCGTGCGCACGCTCCAGGAAATGACCAGAACCCCCGTTAATCCTCTCCATTGTGAGATTGTGCAGCGTACTGATCAACACGGGAATAGGATGAAACGGTCGCACGGCCCGCGCAAGCAAATTGGCTTGCGGCATGTGGCAATGAACAACATCAGGCCGAAATCTACCTAATTCCTTGACAAGCCGAACCATTGCTCGCGGATCAGGAATTCCGCGCTTCATTCCTAGAGACGAAAGGGCGATGTCAGAGGCCTCAAGCTCTGCAGAAATCGGAAACAGCGGCAGCAAGGAGACGATCTTCACCTCCCACCCGCGCGCCCTCAAACCGAGACTCAGGAGCATCACTTGCTCTTCGGCCCCGCCGCCCACACCAATAGCCGTCGACAGCATCAGCACGCGCCCGCGCTGGCTGCGCGACTTCGTTTCAAAAGACACCGGTTGGCTGACCACCGAAATCAGACTCATGATGCGCTCCACGAATCAGTGCGCGTTAATAATCGCGCATAGTCTTCTTCGATCGAAAACCGGCTCATCACAATTGCCAAGAAAATATAGGCCAGATAATCTACCGGGTCTTGCGCGTAACCGAACAGGCCAGGAACTTCAAAATTAGCGCGCAGTAGCAGGAAAATGGCGGCAAACAATATCCATGCCTGTGACGGCACAGTAGCCCACTTGCGAAACGTCAGAAGCCAACTCGAACGAAGCAAGAGCCATACAATCAGGCCAACCGCCAGCGCACCCATCAGTCCCTCCTCAGCCAGAACGCTAACGTATTCATTGTGATAACCACCACCGAGGTTCTTCGCTAAGTCAAAGGTGAGATCAGCTTCACCCGGCAGCCGCGAAACTAAATCTTCGCGCCAGGATTCGTAGCCGAACCCATAAAGGGGCCGTTCCAAGAACTTCTCAATCGCCACCGGCCACAGATGCGATCGACCCTCGGTTGCTCTGTTTAGGGCCTGATCAGACACCATTGACAGAATGACGATGCCAGCCGCCACCGCTGCCAGAGCCAGGAAGGCCGACGTTAGCCGCACTTTGACAGACTGGCTTCGCACGCCCTTCATGCACAATAAAACAAAAACGCTGGCGGCGAGGATAACGAGAGGTGCGCGCGAACCCGTAAATAAGGAGGAAATGAGAAGGAGCGGGACACCAACCACCAGAAGCAAACCGTTTGCGCGAACCAAACACAAACCCATCACATAGCTGAACACCGCCGCGAAGGCAATGCTGTTTAGCGGTACACCTCCGAGTTGTGCGATTCCCTTAAACTCGCGCGCTACTTTATAAGTCGGCACGCTGAAGCCTAGATACCTCACATACGTGAATAAAATAAAAGCGCCAAGAATCATTCCACCAGCCAACAGAGCCAAGCCGAACACATGCGCAGTAGGTGGGTGACGCAATCCGCGAGTTGTAAAGCAGCAGACCGTGAAAAGAATCACTAGTTTGATCCATCCGAGTAAAGCGTGCGCGGGATCATTCGCGAGCAGCGTCGGTATCAGCCACACCACCGCAGCCACCGTCAAAACTCTAAAAAGTAGAACCTCCGCATGACTCAGCTCAGCACGGTACCAGAACGAACCAAGCAGTACGGAACAGCCAGCGACAGAAATTCGCAGGGGCGCACCCAACGACTCCGGTGCGAGCCAAAAAGCAATCCAATAAAGCGAAAGAATTAAGGGGATGGCTGCTCCCAACAGACCGGACACCATCAATACAGAAAACTTCGGAGCCCCCGGAACTCGAGACGCTGGCCATCGCGCGGGATCTGGCCCGGGCAGCGCGGAGGTCTGACTCATGGCAGAGCTCCCACGGAGGCTACCGTCTCTTGAACTTCAGTATTGATTTGGGTCAATGAGAGTTCCGGCAGCAATGCCGCATACAATTCGCGAGTTTCACGCGCTACTCGCGGCCAACCACAATTAGCAAGCAACCAAGCAGCGCCAGTGCGTCCAATCTTCTCCAGGTTCGCCGGACCGAGACCAACGGCAACTCGCAACCCCGCCGCCACTCCCTCTACGCTCGCATCCGCAATACTAATGCCACCTTGAGAATTCTCCAAAAGCCAATGAAGCCCCCCAGCGCCAGTCGAAACTAGAGGCTTCCCATTGGCGAGCGCCATGTAAGCCACGCCGCTATCAGAGGAAAACGTGGTGTACGGTAAAAGAAAACAGTGACAGTTGGAAAACAGCTCTGGCAGGTCCTCATCGGGCACAAACTTTTCCAACAAACGGATGACTGATGATTGCGGGTCAATTAATGTCCGGCACCCGGCCCAATACGACTCCTCTTTGCGATTTACTACCTGCCCGGCAATCGTCAAACGGATTGCAATCCCCTCAGCTGCGAGCTGCTGCACGGCCTGAATTGCCAAATGAGGAGCTTTGTTTTCTCGCAAAGAACCAAAAAACAAAACTTCCAGACGATTGATTTCGCTGCACGGCTCAACACGCTTCTTCAACTCATACGGGCCATGAACAATTACGTGAATCTTCTCCCCGGGTATCTGAAAGACATGGCTTAGCTTGCGCTTACCTGCTTCACTGTGCACAATCAGGACGTCGCTCCAGCGATAAGCCAATCGCAGTGCCAGCATCTCGACAAGCCGGAAAGACGATGGAAACAGGAATTTGTGAGGGAGCGGATCATGCACGGTAAAGGCAATACGAGCTCGTTTCACCCAGGCACATAGGAAAAAGATCAATCCGAACGGAAGGTGCAGAATGTACTGGAAATGAACGATATCGCCGGCGCGCGTGGCCTGTAATAGCGTGGACGCCGAAGATAGAACAAAACACATATTCTCGAAGATCTTGGTCAACAACGAAACATTAGTACGCGTCCCGCGCTCACACGAAGCATGAACATCAATGAGCGGATCTGCCTCCATCGTTGGAATGGCTTGATGATTCGCCGGACAGACCACCCTTACCGGAACGCCATCCGCAGCCAGCGCCTTAGAAAGGGCCTCGACATAGAGCGCTGCCGATGATGCCGGCTCCGGCGTGTGCAACACCACGCGGGCAGGCTTCGCAACGGTCTCCTGCGCCCCAATCAGATCGGTGTAAAGGGCGGAAGTCTGCCGCGCAATGGCGCACCAGGAGCGTCCAGTCAACGCATGAGTGTAACCGTTCATGCCCTTTCGCTGGAGAGACTCGGGCGAGATATCAAGGGCCTTTTCAATACTCGCAACAACGCCTTTAACGGTGGGTGTCTCGATGAGAATCCCACAATCCGTCGCCCGCAGCAATTCACCCAGCCCGCCTGCATCTGTTGCCAAGATTGGCCGCTGTTGCGAGATCGCGAGCATGGCAACTCCGCTGTCGGAGAAAAATTGGATGTATGGCAGTAGAACACCATCATGCGAAGCAAATAGCGGGCCAACCTCCGCGTCTTCGATCACTCTTTCGATCACCGTGATGCCATCCGGTTGAGTCTGAATCAATCGCTGACAACTCTCCCAATACGTTCGCTCCATCAGATTCGGCACACAACCGGCAATGGTCAAACAGACAGGCCTTTCAAGCTCTCCCCTTCGTAGGTGCTGGATCGCGGCGATCGAGAGATGCAATCCTTTGTTCTCACGAAGAGACCCAAAGGCGAGCAGACGCAAAGGCTGCTCCAACTCGCGGGTTTGATCCGGCGTCTTTGAGCACGCGAGATTCAACGGACCATGTGGGATCACTTGAATGGCCCGCGGGTCTATGTGAAATTGCTTCACCAAAATCAGCCGTCCGGCTTCGTTGTGAACGATCAACCTATCACTCAGCGAATAGCCGACACTGAGAAGCGCAGTCTCAAGCCAGCACAGTGGCCTTGGCAAGATCCAGCGATGCGGTACAGGATCATGCACCGTCATCACGATGAACGCACCTTTGATCCGCGTCATGAGGAAGAAGAGCAATCCAAGTCCAAGGTGCATGGCGAACTGAAAATGAACGATGTCGCCCCGCCGGACAGTAGTAATGAACTTTTCCAAAGCACCTATGGCAAATACGATGTTGCGAACGATGCGGCGCCCTAAATGGGCGAATCCTACTTCGCGACTTGGTGCGAGAACAAGCTCGACGCCGCTGGCAGCTACGTCCTTCCCATAGGAGAAGTTGCGCGGGCAAAAAAGGGTGACGGTCTCACCCTGAGCGGCTACTGATTTCGCAAACTCCGCGACGTACTGGCCGGCACCGGCAGCCGGCTCGGGAGTGTGCACTACGATTCTTCGGCCTAGGCTCGGGTCTGTGAGCGTTCTGGATTGGTCTCGTCTCACGGAACTATCCCTCTTGCACCGCAGCTAACTCAGGCACCCGCGCCGAGATCTGCGTGGACTGCAGGCAAGTCCACAGACTCACTAGGAACGCGCAACCCTCGGTCAACACTGAACACCAAATCAGCATGGGTGCGCTCAATCGTCCCCAGAGCGCCGCACGGATTAGGTTGGCCGCGAGGTAGGCGCCCACTTGCCGGCGCACATAAGAGCCCCCCTGTGATTTAGAAAACAGGTACCGCGCAACTATGGCATTGAGAGAGGCGACTACGAAATAGGCGAGCCACGCGGGCATGATCTCCACAACCCTGTCCAACTCCAGCGTCGAAAATTTGCCGCGTAAGTAAACAAGGCTCGTAACAGGCACTCGCGCAGTATAGAGCGCAGCAGCAAAAATAAGCACTACCGCGGAGATTGCCAGCAACCATTTTTTAAAAACCTCCAGCAACTGTGTGCCGTGCGCCGCACATAATCTGGACTGTACTAACTGCGCTAGAGGCTGCCCTAACAAACTAAAGCCAAGCATGCCCACCCTCATAGCGCATGTATTCGCAGAGACAGCGCCCGTGCCCGCCTTCGCCAGAAAGAACACCAGCAGTAATTGATTCGCCGAAAAGCAGATATTCTCGACAGAGGAAGCGGTCAGTTGCTTTAGGAAAAGCCGAAACCCGGGCATTCGCCAAGTCCGCAGCACTGTGCGAACGTCTGTATTCTTGCACTCCGTTACTAACACTTGACCCAACGTGCACCCCCCGATGAGACCAAAACCCGCCAGAAACGAAATAGGCAAAGTTAGATCGTCTAGCTTGCCCACTTTATATAGCAAAATCATCAAAATCGTCATGAACAAGTAAGGTAAGCCAGCCACGAACATAGCTCTCACATTGTGGCCATTGGCAATCGTAATTCCAGCCCAAATGCCCAACCAAATCGCCGGCAAAAAGGCGCAACTCAGAATCAGCAGCGTGCTGGCACTATGCGCAGAAGGAGAGTTAGTAAATGCCGGAATCAGCCAGTTAGCGGATGCGGCACTCACCACGGTGAGCAACAAACCGAGCACACTGCTATAGAAAACTAAACCGGGGAGCCAGGCCACCGCGCCGCTATCCCGTTTTTGCGCGGCATAAGCGGGAGTAAAAGCTAAGGCAAACGCACCGAACATGAACGTAACCAACATGAGAGGAAACTGCTGAAAGGCAAAATACGCATCGGTAAAGCTGGAAAGCCCGAAGTGGGAAGCAATAAAGGCCTCGCGCGCAAAAGCGGCAATCTTAAACAATCCGCCAATCATAAGAGTGAGCAATGCCAGAAGACCGCCGCCACCCGTGAGTCGCGCAAAAAGCCATTTCAGATTCATGCTGAGTGAATCGGAGGCACCGCTAGCTCCCCGCCTTATCTTCGTGTTGACCTTGCTGATAGTAGTAGCCAAAGCCTTTAAGACCGGAGAACTTCACTTGGTTCATCACTACGCCTAAGACATTCGCGCGGCTGCGACTCAGAGCAGAGAGCGTCTCCGCCAAGGCCTTCGCAGAAGTGCTATTCGCTTTGGCAATCACCAGAACGCCATCAACCATACTGGCCAATTCCTGCGTCTCCGAAAGACCCAGCATTGGAGGTGAGTCAACAATCACTAAATCAAAGTTGCGCGAAACTTGATTCAAGACGCCGGCGAATCCCAAACTAATGAGATCGGCCGCGTTCAGCACCGCTGGTCCCGCCGGCATTACGAAAAGTCCCGGCACGTGCACTTCCACAATAACGTCAACCGGCAAGATCCGGTGCGCCAACACATCAGATAAGCCGATCTTTTTCGCAATATCAAATTTCTTGTGCAACGCCGGCCTGCGTAGATCAGCGTCAATGAGTAGAACCTTCTTGCCCGCTTGCGCGCACGCCATGGCAAGGTGAGCGGCTGTGGTTGACTTCCCTTCGCCCGGGCCAGCACTGGTTATGAGAAGCGTTCCGAGGGCGTGGTTCGCGCCCACTAAGCTAATAGCGTTACGTAGCATGCGAACGGCTTCTTCATAGCGCATGCTCATATCGTGCGAGCGTCCCGCTACGCTCGTGAGCGCGGTCTGATCTTCCACTTTCATCCCTAAGCGGCGTACCTCTGGCAGCGTACCCATCACGTCCAATCGCATCCGGGAGGAAACCTCGTCGGCGTCGGAGAAAGTTGTATCAAGAGCATCTGCCCCGATCGCCCCTAAGACTCCCAAAACCAGCGCCACCAAGAGCGCGATGGGCAAGTTCACAATCATTCTCGGAAAGATCGCTTGGGCCGGAGGCAGGGCGGGCGCGACAAACTGAATCGTGGCGTCGCGAAATTGCCGATTCACATCCACTTCGCGCGTGCGCGCTTCCAGATCCATGTACATTCGTCGATCGTTGTCCGCCTCTGTCTTTAGCTGCGAATACTCCATCGCATGAGCCTTCAAACCATCTACTTCCGCTTTGGTTGCCTCGAACTGATGTTTGAGAAGTAACTCGCGCCCCAATGCCTGGCGGTATTCTGCGGCCGCTTTATCGTTCGTCGCCATGCGCATGCTTTCCACTTGTGCTTCGGCTTCGTCCAATTGCTGTTTGGCTTTGCGGTATTCAGGATGGTTCTCGCCGTAATAGGAACGCGCTGCCACAAACTGTTGACGAGCCGTCGCCAAGCGCCCCAGCGCTTCATCTAAGAGACTTTGCCGCTGGCCTCCCATTTCCATCGCTTGCGTCTCAGCTAGGGTGGGAGATTTCGTAATCCCTTCGAACGTTGCTTGCTTATGAAGGCGATCCGCCTGCGCCATAGTATATTCAGTGAGCAGTTGTGTCAGTCGCGAAGTCAACACGGTAGAATGCTGTTCGGGGTCTACCATGTTCAGCTCTTTTTCGTATTGAGTTAGTCTCTTTTGCGAGATATCCATCTTGGAGTGCAATTGCTCCATGTCACGGCGAATGGCGCTGGAGAGGTTGTCATAGGACTGATCTAGCGACTCCTGAACATGTCTCACCAGAGATTCCGCAACACCATTTGCTACATTGGCGGCAAGTTGGGGATCTCTCCAGGCTCTATAAGTCACACGGATGAGATAGGTGTTGGGAGGGCGGCTCAAGTTTAAACCTTTCAGCACAATGGGAGCTGCCTTGGCGCGTCGCATCGCGGCCGCATCATTCCTAGCTCCAAACAAACGGTCCCACACACCAGGCTTTTTATCGTAGTCAACAAGCTGGTATTTTTCGGCAACAGGCCGCACTACAGGGTCAGACTGGGCCATCTCCATGTCTGTCGTGATAATTTCATCCATATCATTAATGGAGGAAATTTGTGAGGCTTCTTGCCCTACTGCTCCAGCCGCTGAATGACGGTCAAGGCGCAAGATAGCTGTGGCTGAGTATAAACGTGGAAAAGCAAACTGCAGCGCTAGTGCGAGTAGCATGGCGATTCCAACAAAGTAAATCAGCTTCCCGCGCTGTTTATAGAGAATCTTGCCAAGCTGTCCGAATAGAGCCTTCGTGTCCGCCGGAACCATTTCCGCAGCATAGGGGCCAAGTTGATAAGGCGCGGGTGCACCGGGAGGTACACTGCGTGCGGGCGGTTGTGAGCCCGTTAGCCGTGGTAGGTCAGGAGGACGATCTAACATTTCTTTTTCTTCCTCTTCGATCCCTCAATGCCAGATGATCATCCCCGAAGCGACCGAGGAACCGAATCCCGTCATACGATCAAGGGCCCCTGCTGTTAGCCGCGTTTTAGGATTATCTGGGATGTATAAAATATCGTTGGCCTGCAACAGAACGTCTGGTTCTTTGCGATGCAGAATCTGCCGGAGTTCCACGGAGATCTCCGTACGTTTGCCTGTGTCAGGCGCAAGCCGGTAAATATAGGCAACCTTCGCCGAAAACGGCAACGAGCCTTGTGAGAGCGCGAGCGCTTTCAAAACAGTTGAGCCATCCGGGTCTGCTAATGGATAAGCCCCCGGCATCTTCACATTGCCTACGATGAACAGTTTCGGCGCTTCCGGAACCCTTATTTCTTCTCCTCCACGCAACACAATGTTCAACGACTCGTCTTTCGCTGCAAGCAGCGCACGAATAGGAACATGCAGGGCCGGTTTCTCGCCATCTTTGCCTATCGGGAACGAAACAATAACCTCCGGACCGGCATCTGGCGTAAAGCCCTGCGCACGGGCAATCGCATCCAGCAGCCTCATATCTCCTACCGCTTGGAAATTGGCCGGCATTCTCACGGAGCCAACCACACTCACCCGACGGCTGCGATACTCCAAGACCCCCGCAGAAACAATTGGGTCAACCAGAACTTTTCCTTTGACAAGGGCCGCCGCCACTGCTTGCGCAATCCGCGTCGGTGTCATTCCATAAACCGGCACACCTTCGCGCAACAGTGGAATCATGAGTTTACCGTCGGGAGTGACTCGCGAACTGTGTGATAACTCAGGAGAACCTGTCACCGAGATAGAAACCAAATCTCCAGGACCCACCGGCTCATAGCCCAGATTGCTGCCATAGGCCTGAGCACCTTCTCCCAGATCGGGGGATTGAGAGGCAGGCGCACCTGCGCCTTGCGCCTGCGCCGCCATCGCGCCACAAACAGCCAACGCCAAGACTGCCCATCCGTTTCTTTTCGTCATCGTTTGTCTATCTATCATCGCTTTATGGCATCGCTATTTACCGCGTCTACCTGGAAAAATCCGCCGGCGCCGCTGGCTCTGTATGAAACCATATCCACAAAAACGCGGCAAATCCAACCAACAATCCTGCAAAAATCAACCACTGGTAAACCGTTCGCCTACGGCGGCTCATCACACGGCCACTCTCTCCGCCAACACTTGGCGGTAGACCTTCTCGGTCTGTTGAATCATTTTGTCGGCTCGAAAATATTCTTCAAACCGTCTTCTTCCCGCACGGCCCATCGCGATCCTTAATGACTTATCGGCCAGCAGCCGGCGCAATGCAGCACTTAATTCCTCCACAGAACAAGGCGCTACGAGGATTCCGGTCTCTCCGTCAAGCACTTCCTCCGAGACGCCCCCTACATCCGAAGCAACTACGGGTAGACCTGCCCGCATTGCTTCCAGAATGCTAATGGGTAGAGTTTCTGTTTTAGACGCAAGAACGAATACATCCGTTTGTGCCAAGATCTCAGGTACGTCTCCGCGCGCACCTTTGAACTCCACGCGTTCGCGAATGCCGAGTTCCTCTGCTAGCTTCTGCGCAGCGGCTAAGGTACTGCCATCTCCCACAAGCTTGAGTCTCGCTTCCCCGGGAACGCGCGCAAACGCTCGCAACAGCAAGCCATGATCTTTGAAATCCGTAAAGCGCGCCACCATCGTGCAACTCGCACCATGGTCATGGTCAAGACTCGCGCGGGACCGATGATCCGGTATGCCATTCAAGATGCAAGTCACTTGAGACTCTTGGGCGATCTTGTATTGCACCGCATCTCTTGCTCCTAACGCAGAGACGCTGATGATCTTGTCACACCAACGAGCGGCCCAACGTTCACAAACAGGCGCCACCATGCGCCAACTCAAGGGGACGGCATGGCCGAACGGCCACATATGCACTGTATAGATGGCTGGGATTTTCAGAACTTTGGCAACGAGTCTGCCTAAGAAACCGGCCTTGAATGTGTGCGCATGCACAAGATCCGGCTCCACCGTGCGCATCAATTGCGTCAACTCGTGCACGGCCCGCAAATCGCTCCATGGTTTGATCTCTCTCTCGAGGTGAGGCAATACATGCACCGGAATGCCCTGCTCGCGGCAAGTCTCCGTTAGAAATCCTTCTTCGCCCGTCGCTACGTGCAGCTCGTATTCCTCACTCATGCCAAGGGCGAGATCCAAGAGGTGCATTTGCGCTCCCCCGCGTTCCGCTCGTGTAATGAGGAAGAGGACGCGAGGTCGTCTCGCCGGTTGGACGCTGATACGAGTCGTTCGTGAGGGGCTGTAAACCTCCTGCAAAGTGTTCATTGTGCCGCTCCAAATTTCAAAACGTTCGCGTCAGCTTTAGTCGCATAGGTGACATCTCCCATACACAAAGAGGACATGCCAAAATCCTTACGACATTTCTCGTACACGCCTAACACCCGCCGCAGAAAATCCAAGTTACGTTCGGGGTAACCTGCAAAATCTTCCGGATGCCACCAAAGGTGAAATATTCGTTTGCTTTGAGCTGCCATCTTCATCGCGGCCGCAATCCGCTCGAGCCGGACGTTTTCCAACGATCGCAACACCGGAGAAAAGGGTCGGAGATACCGGCTCGCATCCACGGGAGCGGGCTCTTCGCCGTACGGGAATTCCACGGTCTGACACCCATTCAAATTCCAATAAGAATCCACTAAACGCAAAGCCCTCATCCAGGGCCTGCGTTGTTTCTGAAATGTCACCGGGGCCTTGGAGGCCACCTGTTCCGTCCCCCGGTAAGCGGAAAAACCCGCTTGCCGCAAAATGGGCAAATACTCAACGCTCACCTGATTGCGCGGGAACACGTAAGACCGCAGCCGGTAACCGGAGTTTTCGGCAATGCGTTTCGCGCTCGCCACATCTGCCTTAAACTCTTCTTCCGTCTGACCGGATTCGAGCGAATAATAGTGCGAATAGGAATGCGAACCAATTTCCTGACCAGGCACCAGCGCTACGTCTCGAATCAGTGATGGCGCAAAATGAAACGGATCTTCCGACTCGTCCCGGCCCAGTGACTCCTGATAGGGATCAAATTCTTTTTGCTGATAGTTCGGAATGCGCAGCGGCTTGCACTCCTGCGCCTCTTCGCGCGAACGCGCAAACAACAATCCCACGGTAGCCCACGTTGCGCGTACACCGTGATCCCGAAAGGCGCTCAATATACCGGGCACCACAGAACGCGCGGCTAGCAGACGTTTTCGTTCTGCGGCGTCGAGTATACAGTGGTCACGCACACCCCAATGCAGTTCAAAGTCGAGCGATATGACTAACGCGCCTTGCTCCTCGAAGCCCATCATTAGTAGGCCCCCACTCCCGAGATCACGGCACGAAAGGTGCGAACAAGAATCTGTGCATCTAGTCGCAGTGTCCAGTTGCGAACGTAATAGGAGTCGAAATCGACACGCTGTTGATAGGTCGTATCATTGCGGCCGGAGACCTGCCACAAACCAGTCAGTCCAGGCCGCACGGCTTCGTAAGCGGCATAGTCCAAGCCATATCTCTCAATCTCGGAAACAACAATGGGCCGAGGTCCCACCAAGCTCATATCTCCAACCAGAACATTCCAGATTTGCGGAAGCTCATCCAAACTGAAGCGTCTTAAGAATCGACCAACAGGGGTGACGCGGGGATCATCTTTCAGCTTATGAACGCTCTCCCACTCAGCCCTCAACGCCGGATCTCGTTCCAGGTAATGAGCGAGTCTGTCTGGGGAATCGACGAACATTGTGCGAAATTTGAGGGCTCGAAACATCCGGTTCCCTCTTCCTATCCTTAATTGGTTATAGAGGATAGGGCCCTTCGAAGTGAGGCGGATTGCAACCGCAACGAGACAGAAGAAGGGCAAGGTCACGATCCCTAGTGCCAAGGAAGCGGCAACATCAAGAATTCTTTTCGCCACTTGGCGTTCGCTCGGGGCCGGGCAATTGCCAACCTGTATCTCAAGATTGGATGTCCCGCGCCTCACGCTGGCTACGGTTAACGCTCTCTTATCAATCTGCGGAGCCAATACTATTTTCTGGAAAATGTTCGCTGATTTTTCAACCAACTCCGAAATTTCGGAATTACATTCCGCCGGCACGGCAACAATTCCGCATTTAATGCCGCAGCATTCTGCAAAACTTCTGGCCCATCCGGTTTCACCAACCACCATGTCGTTCTCGGATGTCTCATAACAATCTGAGACATCGTCTGCAAAGACCGCAGCAATCCGCCAGGCCTTAGCGCAAGTATTGTCTGTGCGCAGCGAATCGCTTAAGAGAGCGTCGTATAACTTGTTTGCGTCCTCACCCTTGCCCAAAACTACGACGCTCAAAGGTGCATTGCGAAGTTGCTTTGCAGAAACAAAATGCCGTGTCAGCCGAATCACAAAAAGAGCAGCCACTGCCAACAACCAAGCCAACAGAAACCAGATTGCCCACTGACGGCCACCATCGCCAGAAAAAATCAGCGATTCACCAACCGCGAATCCTATGGCCGTTCCTGCGATTAGCGTGGGCGTCTCGCGACTCCAAGCGAAATCTTTTCTATAGGCACCCCATATTCCAAGAAGGGCCATGGAGATCGCAATAGCAACTAACTCAGCTAATTCAAACCGCCAGGACACTCGACTCGTGGGAATAAGACGTGCACACAGGAAAAGGCCCGACAAAAGCGCGCCGGCGTCACAAATCGCTAAACGCCAGCCCTGACCGCTGTGGGTGCCGGGTTCCGCGGGCACGAGCCTCGAAACACTGTTGACTTTGATTACAGTGCTGCTCATGCTTTCACCGATATACCAATTCCGACACAGGCCACGCTTAAAGTTCTCCGACTTCTGACATTGGCTAATTCGCTTCGGATCACTGGAATTGGAAACGGTGGATCCTTGAGCAAACTCATAAGATCAATTCCAGGCGAAACTTCCGAACACGCTTTCCCGTCCTCTATTGGTTAACACGGTATCGCGGTTCTACGGAATGCTAGAAAGTACTAAAACCCTCAAACGTTTTCGGCGAAAACAGGAATCCCGTGGCGTTTTTTTCAGAAACAAGAAAATGTTTGTTTCACGTTACCGGTACTCACAGCGCATTTATTCTTTTTGAGATTTAAATAATGCGAATCCGAGATAGGCAAATAAACAAGCCAATCTTTCCCAACATTTATGAATTATGAAGGATATTCCTCAAAACTCTCGCCTTCATCAACCCACTCTTGATAAGCAAGCTGCGCACCCAAAGCCTGAAATTGATTGGTTTTTCGTCAATTTGGACTAACTTATGCGGACAGCAAACGTACCATAAATCCCGCTAAGATGGAGGAACATCCTGCGCAAGAGTCATGATTCAGATCCAATTGTCGGCCCGTCTCGGTGTTATTCGCCTTGCATACGCTTCGTACTGTTTTCTCGTTCTAGGACTTCACCCCGCTTTCAGCGCGCCTCCGGCGGCATTTCGCGACTACCGTTTGGTGCTTTTTGACGATTTCAACACTGACGATCTAGGCCTCGCCGAGGGCGGTCGCGCTCAGCAGCCTAACACTTGGTACGAGGGCGTGTGGTTCAGCAAGCATCACGCACCCCGCGAGAATTTTGTATTTTCTGCGTCTGAGCTATCCCTAATATGGAAGCGCGGGCAGCCCCAGCCAGATTCGAGCATCGCAACATTCTCTCGCAATAACCCCCACTATCACGCTTGGCGGTATGGTTATTTCGAAGCTCGGATGAAGTGGCAACCGCAGCCAGGTGCGTGGCCTGCCTTCTGGCTGATTCCAATTCAACCCGCAATTAATCAAAGCCAGCGCGAAACGGGCGAACTCGATATTTTTGAAGGGCAAGGCACTGAACCACATACCTTCTTCGGAACCATTCACCGCTGGAACGGCGCTCGCGACGTAGAAAACAGTTCTCCCAACAATCACTTCGCTCTTGCGCGCTCAACTGACTTTTCGCAGTTTCACACCTACGGTCTGCTCTGGCTTCCAGGACGCGTCACGTGGTTTTTCGACGACGTCCCCCTTCACACGGAAGCTACTTATGACATCTTCGACCATCAGGACTATTTCCTCGTCCTCAGCATGCAGGAGGGCAGTGACTGGAAAACAGGTGACCTCACCGGCGTGAGCGCGGAGATCCTCACGCTCACTGTTGATTGGGTTCGAGTCTGGCAAAAGTAAACGATTTTCTTCCTCAGTACACTTTAATTAACAATGGGGTCCGCCGAAACAAGTTTTTCGCCACGCTTTTGGCGACTGGTCATCGCTACATTCTTAGGGTTCTTAGGAATGGGAAGCGTGCTTCCTGCCATGGCGCCCCACGTGCGCTATGACTTGGGTGGCTCCGATTTTACTGTTGGCCTTGTCATTGGCACGTTCTCTTTCGTCGCACTCGGCAGCCGCTTCTTCTCAGGGCCCCTCGCCGATCGGCGCGGCCGCAAAATCACGTTTATGACCGGACTGGTGAGTTGTGCCCTGGCCGGTGTGGCTTACTTGCTTCCGTTGCATCTGGCTGGCGCTTTTCTAGGTCGCGGACTCCAGGGCTTCGGTGAAGCTTGCTTGTATACAGGCGCGGCGGCATGGGCGATTGAAGTGGCCGGTGTTCACCGAAGCAGCCAAACACTCGGCTATTTGAGCAGTGCTATCTGGGGCGGAGTTTCTGCCGGGCCTGCCGTCGGTCACTGGGTTGGTTCCTTCCAGCACGCCGCCATGCTGCAAGTTGTTACGGCCACGGCCGGATGTTTGTTTTCACTAACCGTTCGCGAAGATTTTCGCCCGTCGCCACATCATGTGAAGCGACTCAGCCCTAAGTCCGTCCTCATGCCCGGGCTAACCATTGGCTTTGTTAATGTGCACTATCCGGTCATTACCGGCTTTCTCATTCTTCACTTAACGACTCACGGCAACTCTGGTCCAGCCGCCTTCTCCGCATACGCCATCACCATTCTTTGTTCACGCTTCTTTTTGGGCAGCCTTCCTGACCGCATCCACCCCAGCATCACTTTCTATATTGGCCTTGTATTCATGGCCGTAGGACTCATCATGTTAGGCTTGGCGCCGCATCCATTCTTCGCGGTTACGGCCGCCGTTATCCTGGGATTTGGCTTTTCCTTTCCCTGGGCCAGCGTCGCCAGCACTGTGCTCCGCCGCACGCCCAGCCAGCAGCATGGCTCCGTCATCAGTCTTCTCAGTGCGTTCTATGATCTGTTCGTCGGAGTCAGTTCGTTTACGGCTGGGGCGGTCGCGTTGCACTTTGGTTATGCCGCTACTTTTTATATGGCGGCCTCGGCGCTCGTCGTTTCAGCGCTACTAGCGCGCTTTGTCTTTTTCAACACCGTGGTGCCTGCTGCCCCCGCGCCCGTTATTGAGCAGTTTGAGAATGCGCTGTAATATGCTGTTGCAACATGCATCGTCTCTCCGTTCTCGCACTCACGTTGTTCGCCTCCAGTCTCTTTGCGCAGACAAATCCGCCGCAAATTCCGTTTGAGGCTGATACCAATTTTCTCAAGCTGCCCACTGACTTGGACCTAGGCGAAGTGGCGGGCGTCGCCGTCAACTCGAGGAAACACATCTTCGTCTATTCTCGCGGCAATTCGACTGGCCCCGCCTATGGCGCCACCGCCTCCCAACTGCTCGAATTCGCTCCTAACGGTGCATTCCTCCGTGAGATTGGCAGGAATCTCTACGCGTGGTCGTACGCTCACGCAGTGAAGATAGACAAGGATGACAACATCTGGGCTATTGATAAAGGCTCCGACATGATCATCAAATTTAACCCGCAAGGCCACGTCACTATGGTCTTTGGCCGCAAGAAAGAAGCCTCCGATGAAGCGACGCCGTGGACTCGCGTGAATCCTCCCCGCCCGGCTCTCAACGGGCAATTTCGCCAACCGACTGACGTCACGTGGGATCTTGACGGCAACATCTTTATCAGCGACGGCTATATCAATTCGCGCGTGGCGAAATACGACAAAGATGGTCACTGGGTCAAACAGTGGGGCAGCGCCGGCGGCGCGCCTGGCCAATTCAACACGCCGCACAGTCTCGCTACCGACAATGACGGCAACATCTACGTAGCCGATCGCGGCAATCGGCGCATCCAGGTTTTCAAACCATCCGGCGACTATGTTCGCGAGATCAAGATCGATGTGCCCGTTCCTGACGATGCACAACCTTGGATGGGTGAACGTCCAACGCCGCAGACGGCTCTCAGTCAGCAAAGCGGCTCACCATGGGCCATCTGCATTACTCCCGGCGCGAATCAGTTTCTCTACGCAGCCGATGGATTCCCTGGACGTATCTACAAACTCTCCCTCAGTGGAGAGGTCTTGGGCATGCTCGGCTCCAGCGGACGCATGCCTAAAGAGTTTGGCTGGATACACGAAATGGCGTGTCCGTCGGAGAATGAACTCTACGTTGCGGAAATTTTGAATTGGCGCGTGCAGAGGCTGACCCTCCACCCTGGAAAGTGAGATGCCGCTACGCTCACTTGCTCTTCCTATAATTGCAATCTGCTTGCTTTCGTGCACGCGCGCGTATCAGGTGTTGCCGCGCACTCCTAGCTATGTTTTAAGATCTCCCGATTCCCGCGAAACGCCTTTTCGTGAGATTCTCGGCAACTATAGTGGTTTTGAACCGGGCCATCCATCCGTTGACCTCCGGCCGGGATTGGGACTGCGAGTGGAAAATGCATACTACGAAAAAGGGGCGTCGCGAAAAGGATTGAAAGGCTACTTGGGCACCGAGGTGGCGAACTACATGGTGACCAAGGACGGACTTCGGCTTCTTGCTGTGGTGCTAATGAAGAATCGGCCAGAAGGCGATACTCCAGTCCAAGACTTAATTTCTGCAACCCAGATGAAGTTTCGTTACTACCGTTTCTATTTCGAAATCCTGTTCAACAGTAAAAGCGGCGAAAACAGCTCGGTCCTTTTGGCTGCGAATTCGCTCGCTGAGTTGAATGACCTTTCTGCTCAGTTGACTGATCCTCAAAAAGTTTGCGGCGGCGTGTCCACCCACTGCGCGGTGTTCCCCGAAGCTTGTTCTGTTTCGTTGGAAATGAAC
>Ga0182012_10003291_pt1 | contig 17268 bp, 15 predicted proteins | sample 612S2SmetaG_FD_120486 | JGI IMG/M metagenome (GOLD analysis project Ga0182012, IMG submission 120486) | Permafrost microbial communities from Stordalen Mire, Sweden - 612S2S metaG | ecosystem: Environmental > Terrestrial > Soil > Wetlands > Permafrost | place: Sweden: Stordalen | collected...
TCAGCCCCAGCCAAAAGCTGGTCAAGAATGGCGTCGGGTATCTTCGGTTCCTTGCGTCGGGCCATGGGAGAACTCCTTCGGTCCCATTGTGCCCAAACCACACACGAAATTCAGGACAGTCCCTGAGCCATTACGCGTCGAGCGACGTTCTTATCCATCGTTGCGTCGCGTATATCGTCTGTCTCAAAGGTAAGCTCCAAGCTCGGCCTGCCTTGTGACTGCCGGAATGCTACCAGCTATAGCCTCGGTGCACTAGGCGGAAAGATTCTCCGATGGGACCAGATCCGAATCACAATCATGATAGCAGTATCGTTGACGGTCGCTCAACACGTGTTTCGAACGCCCTCTTGGCGATCCGCGTTCAGGGGCAGCGGCGATATCCGCTCCCAGCGCCCCCACCCGCCCCAGCCCAAACCGAAGCAATTCGCCGCCTGAACCCGTCCTTGACATATACTCTTAACGAGCATATGTAGGCGTCAAGGCTTTGATGCAGGATTGTCCCGACATCCCCTGCGCGGTAGCCATGCTATAAGGGCGGCCGGCATGTTCGACCCAAAGGGGTTTGGCTAGGCAGCTTATGCTCATATCGAGCATAATATCCCCGCGGACCTTGAAGTCCAAATGTTCCTCGCGGCGTAAATTGGGAGCGGCGTCATGAGCTTATCGTCACTTATCGGCGAAACCGGCAAGCGCGCCGGCGTCGCGCCGCTCGGCGTTGCCCTTCGCCAGCGATTTCCGGTTCTGCCGCGCCCCAATCTCGATTGGACGCCGCAAGTCGAAGCCGCGACCGCGCATCTTTACGAGCGCATCTCTAAGGTCATGCCGCCGGTCGAATGGCCCTTCCACGCGCCTTACGTCAAGGCGATCAACGAGTTGAAGCGCGAGCGCAACGCGGTGATCCTGGCGCACAACTATCAGACGCCGGAAATCTATCACTGCGTCGCCGATTATGTCGGCGACAGCCTGCAGCTCGCCAAGCTCGCGGCCGCCTCTCCCGCCGAGGTGATCGTGCAGGGCGGCGTGCATTTCATGGCCGAAACCTCGAAGATTCTGAGCCCCGAAAAGACCGTGCTGATCCCCGACAGCGAGGCCGGCTGTTCGCTGGCGGCGTCGATCACCGGCACCGACGTGCGCGCGCTTCGCGTTGAATATCCGGGGGTTCCGATCGTCGCCTACGTCAACACCTCGGCCGAGGTGAAGGCGGAAGTCGACATCTGCTGCACCTCCTCCAACGCGCTCAAGGTCGTCGAGAGCCTTGGCTCGGATCGCGTCATCATGCTGCCGGACAAATATCTGGCGCAAAATGTCGCCGCGCAAACAAAGGTCAGGATCATCGCCTGGCACGGCGCCTGCGAGGTTCACGAGCGTTTCACGGCCGAGGAAATCGAGAGCTACCGCGCCGACAATCCCGGCGTGAAGATCATCGCGCATCCCGAATGTCCGCGCGAAGTCATTGAAATTTCGGACTTCGCGGGCTCGACGGCGGCGATGATCGACTATGTGCGGACGAAGAAGCCGGCGCGCGTGCTGCTCGTCACCGAATGTTCGATGGCTGATAACGTGGCCGCCGAAACGACGGGCACGGAGTTTATCCGCCCCTGCAATTTCTGCCCGCATATGAAGCGCATCACGCTGCCGAAAATCCTCGACAGCCTGATCTATATGCGCGACGAAGTGCTGGTGGATCAAGCTCTTGCCGCGAGAGCCCGCGCCAGCGTGCAGCGCATGATCGATGTCGGCTGAGCCCCCCGGCGCGCAAGATCTCGCGGACGCGAGACTGGACCGGGTGCTGGCGGCGATCGACGCCGCCAACGCCGACGACCCCCGCAAATGCGTCGTCGACGGTCGGGAGATCGCCTTCGAGCAGCTTTATTCGGCGCGCATGAGCGCGCATCTCGCGCGCATTTACGCGCATCCATCCGCATTGCTGCGCATCGCCGCGCATGCGCAGCACCTGCGCCGGTGGGAGATTCGTCGCGACGCTTTTCCGCCGGGGCGCCACGGCTATAACGACTGGCGCAAGCGCTGCCGTATCCATCACGCCGACCTCGTTGGCGCCATCATGCGGGAGCGCGGCTACAGCGACGCCGAGGCGGCGCATGTCGGCTCTCTCATCAAAAAAGAGCAGCTGAAAAAAGACCCCGAGTCGCAGGCGCTCGAAAACGTCGCGGCCGTTGTCTTTCTGGCGTATTATTTTGACGAATTTTTGGCCAAATACACCGGCTATGACGACGACAAGATCGTCGACATCCTCGGCAAGACCCTGTGCAAAATGTCGCCGCGCGGACATGCCGCGGCGCTGGAGCTTCCCCTGCCCGAGCGCGCCCGCGCGCTGATCGCGGCGGCGATCGAGAAGGAATCCGCCGCCCTCGCGCGCCTCGCCGCCGTCGCCATCGACTGAGCGCATGGACAAAAGGACGCCATCCATTCTCATCGTCGGCGGCGGCCTCGCCGGGGTTTTCTGCGCGCTCAAACTCGCGCCATCGCCCGTGACAATCCTGGCGCCGGCCGGAATTGGCGGCGCCTCGGCCTGGGCGCAGGGCGGCGTCGCGGCGGCTGTTTCCGAAGGCGACACGCCGGAGGTTCACGCAGCCGACACCATCGCCGCCGGCGCCGGACTTGTCGACGCCGACATCGCGCTCGGCGTCGCGCTGGAAGCGCGGGCGCGGATCGACGATCTCGTGGCCTTTGGCGCGCCTTTCGACCGCGACGCGCTCGGCGTCTTGCAACCCTCGCGGGAGGCGGCGCACACGCATCGCCGGATCGTGCGGGTGAAGGGCGACGCCGCCGGCCGCGCGATCATGGAGACTCTCGCGCGACGGGTGCGAGAGACGCCGTCGATCGAAGTCGTCGAGGGCATTTCGGCATTTGAAATCGTAACGCGGGAAGGCCGGGCGATCGGCGTGCTTGGCCGCGACCCCAACGGACAAACGCGCTTCCTCGGCGGCTCCGCGCTCGTGTTCGCGACTGGCGGCGTCGGCCATCTCTACAGCGTCACGACAAACCCCATCGACGCCCGCGGCGCCGGCGTCGCCATGGCGGCGCGTGCGGGAGCGCTGATCGCCGACGCCGAATTCGTGCAATTTCACCCCACCGCCATCGACATCGGCGCGGATCCCGCGCCGCTCGCAACGGAATCGCTGCGCGGGGAAGGCGCGGTGATCGTCGACAGGAGCGGACATCGCTTTCTCGCCGACATCGACCCCGCCGCCGAACTCGCGGCCCGCGATATTGTCGCGCGCGGCGTGTTCAAAAGCATCGCTTCCGGCAACGGCGCCTTTCTCGACGCGCGCACGGCGATCGGCGCGGCGTTCCCAACAAAATTCCCGACCGTTTACGCAAGCTGCATGGCGGCCGGGATCGACCCCGTGACCGCGCCGATCCCCATCGCGCCAGCCGCGCATTACCACATGGGCGGCGTCGCGACCGACGCCAAGGGCCGCGCGAGCCTGCCCGGTCTCTGGGCCGCTGGCGAAGTCGCCTGCACCGGGCTGCATGGCGCCAATCGCCTCGCTTCGAACTCGCTGCTGGAGGCGCTGGTTTTTGGCGCGCGAGTCGCCGCCGACGTCGCCGCCTCCGCGCGGGACGAGACGACGGCGGCTTTTCACGCGAGAGAGCAATCTCATCACGACGTCATGGATCACGCCGTCGTCGAGGAATTGCGCGACGTCATGGCGGCCTATGTCGGAGTCGTGCGCGACGGCGCGGGGCTCGCGCGCGCGCTGGGCGCGATCAATCGCCTGCGCCGGCAAGCGACAGGCGCGCAAACGCAAAACATGCTGACGACGGCGCTGCTGATCGCCAGCGCGGCCTTCGCCCGGCGCGAAAGCCGGGGCGCGCATTTCCGCTCGGATTTTCCGACCGCTTCACCAGAACTGGCGCGGCGCTCGCGGCTCACGCTGAACGAGGCCGAAACAATCGCGCGGGAAGCGACATCGTGACCAATCTCCCTGCCCTGCCCAAACTCCTCGTCGCGGACGCCGCGCGCGCGGCCCTCAAGGAAGACCTCGGCCGCGCCGGCGACATCACCACGCAAGCAACCATCCCCGCGACGGCCCGCGCCAAGGCCATCATCGCGGCGCGCGAAGACGGCGTGATCGCCGGGCTCGTGCTGGCGCGCGAAGCCTTTTCGCAAGTCGACGCGGCGATCACGTTCGAGCCATGCGTCGAAGACGGCGCGCATGTCGCAAAGGGCGCGGTCGTCGCGCGGATCGAGGGTTTCGCGCATGGGATTCTTTCGGCCGAACGCGTCGCGCTCAATTTTTTGGGGCGAATGTCCGGCGTCGCGACGCTGACCGCGCGCTTTGCTTCAAAAATCGCTCACACCAAGGCGAGGGTTTGCGACACGCGCAAGACCACGCCGCTGCTGCGCGCCTTTGAAAAATACGCGGTGCGATGCGGGGGCGGCGCCAATCACCGCTTCGGGCTCGACGACGCGATTCTGATCAAGGACAACCACATCGCCGTCGCCGGCGGCGTAACGGCCGCGTTGCGCGCCGCCAAGGATTTTAAGGGCCATCTCGTGAAGATCGAGATCGAGGTGGATACGCTGGAGCAATTGCGCGAGGTTTTGGCGGAGGGCGCCGATGTGGTGCTGCTCGACAATATGTCGCTTGGCGATTTGCGCGAGGCGGTGGCGATGATTGGCGGGCGCATGATTATTGAAGCTTCCGGCGGCGTGACGCTGGAGACCATCGCGGGAATAGCCGAAACCGGCGTCGACCTGATTTCGGTCGGCGCGCTGACCCATTCGGCAAGGGTGCTGGATTTGGGGTTGGATGTGGTGGTGGAGGGGTAGCGAGTCGATCAGATTTCGTCTTCCGCCACGAACTGACGTTGAGCTGCGAGCATATACCGGACATTCACGGGCACTCCTGCAAAGGCCGCTATCGGACCGCGGGCCAACGTGAACTGATTCCAGGCGGTCCGCTATTGGGGGGAAACAGTTAGGCAGCGGACGTTCGAAGCGGCGTGGTGCAGACACACGACAAGTGACCCCCACAACGAACGGCCCCGTTCTTTGCGCCGCCCGCGCCGGGGGGCGCCTGGACCGGGGGTTGACGCCGCTGGCTATGCCGGCAGGATGAGCACCTTCGTCTTGATCGGCGTTCGTGAATAGAGGTGGATCATGTCCTGGCTGAGGAGGCCGGTGCAGCCGCTCGTAACGCCTTTCCCGAGCGACTCGGGGTCGCTGGTGCTGTAGATCGTGCAGACCGTGTAGCGCCCGTTCTGATAGAGATAGAGCACGCGGGCGCCGAGCGGATTGTCCAGACCTCCCGGCATGCCGCCGGCATATTTGCGGGCCTCTGGCTGACGCGCGATCATCTCCTTGGGCGGCGTCCAAGTGGGCCATTCCGCCTTGCGCCCGACATAAGCTTCACCGTTCCACAGGAAGCCGGGACGGCTGACATTGGCGCCATAGCGGGTGGCGTTTCCGTCGCCTTCGATGCGGTAAACATAGTAATTGGCGGGATCGATGATAATCGTGCCGGGCGGTTCCTTGCTGTCGTAGCGCACGGTCCGGCGCCAATATTTCGGATCGACCTTCCTAAGATCGACCGCCGGGATCGGGAATTTCTCGTTGGGCGCCGGCCCGTAAAGCGCCAACATGTCGGCAGGGATCATGCCGTCGGACGTCGCGCAACCGGTGAGCCCAAGCGCTCCGAGAGTGGCGGCGGAGCCGAACAGAAACGACCGGCGGTCGAGACGCCCCGACCGAAGCCCAAGCAGAGCCTCGTTTCCTTCGCGGGGACCGGCGATCCCATCGTCCGTGAGCATGATTAGGAGACTCCGATGTCCTGTCGCCCGACCAGAGGGCGCTCCGGCATAACCCGCTGAACGTCTTTGCTGAGCTGATTTGCCATTACCCAGCTCGATTGGCAAGCTCGGGCCTTCGCTGCGACGCGCTACCATGCACCAAAGTCGTTAACGTCCACGCGGTCTCGCAGTCTCACTTCGCGCCCGCACCCTTTCACCACGTGCGCCGCCGCACATTCTCGCCTCCGCGACCTCGTTAACTTCCTCCCATCAAGAACGCGATGGAGGCACACATGTCGAACGCTTATTATTCGGTCATCGAACCCGCATCGGCCCGCAGGCAGTTTCGACTGTCGGTCGCCATCGTCGTCGGCATGGCCGTTGGGGCCTTCGCTTTGGGCTTCGCAAAGCCGATTCCTCAAGCGCCGAAGGCGACGACGCTCGACGATGGCGCCGCCTTCACCGGTCGACTGGTCAGCTTGTTCGAGAAGTGAAATTCGGCCGTCTTCAGCGGCCAAGCCGGGCCAGCTTCAACCCCCGGCGCTCCAGCATCTCCGCGAATCGCGGCGACAGCAAAAACGCCAGCTCCTGCTCGCGCGTCACCGTCACCGGGTCCAGCGCGCGCAGGTCCTGGTCGACGTGGCCGGGGTGGCACATGATCAGATGGCGCCGTCCGCGCGCGCGCAGATAGGACTCGAATTGCGCGGCGTAATCATGGCCCGGATTGAACTCGGAAAAGCCGGCGAATCCGTCGTTCACGACGAAGCCGGCGCGGCGCGCGGCGCGGCGGAAGCCCGCGGCCAGACCCCTTACCACCAAGGCCTTTTTGACCTGCGCGCCGCGCAAAAAAATGCGGTGCAAGGAGTCGCCGCTGTCGCGCAGCCAGCACTCGCCTTGCAAATGCCGCTGCTCTAGCGCGTCGAGCAGCGCGCCGCGAATCCCCGGCAGCGCCTGCACATGCTGGTGGCCGTCGACAAAATCCGGCAGGCGCAGCATCACCGCCTGGAAGCGGTCGAGCTGGCGGTCGATTTCTTCGCGGATTTCGTCCATCGGCAGTTTATTGCGCATCGCCATGCGGACCACATGCGACACCGGCGGAAAAGCGCCCTTCGGCGCGAATCTCGGCATGGTCCCGAGCGGGGCGCCGAGCGTCAGATTGAAATGCAGGCCGATATCGGCGTCGAACTCGGCGCGCGCGAGGTCGCGCCCGAGCGCCGGCCAGCGCGGGCCGTTGGTCAGCACGGACACGGCCGACAGCCGCCCCGCCCGCAGCGCCTCGAGAATGCCGGCGCTGAGGCCATGGGACAGGGCGTAATCGTCCGCGCAAAGCGTGATGGATTTGTTTTTGGCCATTGCTTCAACGCCCTTCGCGGCGGCGTATCGCACGGCGCGGCGCGCGTGTATAGTCCGCCCCGCGCGGCCTTTGTTTTTTAGGCGCCGCGCCAAACGGAAACGGAATTGACGAAGAAGCAGCAAAGCGCCCCACGCCCCACGCCGACGCCCTCGCGCGAAGACATTCTCGCATTTCTGGCGCGCGAAAAAGAGGCGATGCGCAAGTCCGGCCAGAGCGGCAAGATCGGCAAGCGCGAGATCGCGCGCGCCTTCGGCATCAAGGGCGCCGACAAGATCGAGTTGAAGCGGCTCTTGAGCGAACTCGCGGCGGACGGCGCGATAGAGAAGCGCGGCAAGCGCCTCACGAAGCTCGGCGCCCTGCCCGCCGTGGCGCTGGTCGACATCATCGGTCGCGACGCCGACGGCGAGCTGATCGCGGCGCCGGTCGAGTGGAACGAGGACGAATTCGGCCCGCCGCCGCGCATTTTGATCCACGCGCCGCGTAGAGCCCGCCCCGGCGAGCCGCTGCCCGGCGTCGGCGACCGCGCGCTGGCCCGCGCCGAACCCGACCGCGACGCCGGCCCCAACGATCCGCAATTCACCGGACGGGTCATCAAGCTGCTGGCGAAAGCGCGTCATCGGCTGCTCGGCGTGCTGCGGGTCGAGGAGAACGGCGCTGGACGCCTGGAGCCGATCGACAAGAAGCAGGCCGGCCGCGATCTCGTCGTCGCCAAGGAAGACTGGGGCGAGGCGCGCGACGGCGATCTCGTCAGCGTCGATCTCCTCGGCAAGACGCGGCTCGGCGCGGGGCGCGCCCGGGTGCGCGAATGTCTCGGCTCCGTCAAGGGCGAAAAGGCGGTCAGCCTGATCGCGCTGCGCGCCCATGACATCCCCGATCTGTTCCGGCCCGAGGCGCTGGCGGAGGCGGAAAAAATCCACGCGCTTCGGCAGGGCGCCCATCACGAGGACTGGCGCGACCTGCCGCTCGTCACCATCGACCCGCCCGACGCCAAGGATCACGACGACGCGGTCCATGCGGCGCCGGATACGGCGAGCGACAATCCAGAGGGCTTCGTCGTGACGGTGGCCATCGCCGACGTCGCCCATTATGTGCGGCCGCATACGGCGCTCGACCGCGACGCGCTGGAGCGCGGCAATTCGGTGTATTTTCCGGACCGCGTCGTGCCGATGTTGCCCGAGCGTATCTCCAACGATCTGTGTTCGCTGCGCGCTCTCGAGGACCGGCCGGCCCTCGCGGTGCGGCTGCGGCTCGACAAGCACGGCCGCAAACTCGGCCACGGCTTTCACCGCGTCATGATGCGCTCGGTCGCCAAGCTCAATTACGCCCAGGCGCAGGCGGCGATCGACGGGCGTCCGGACGAGACGACGACGCCGCTTCTGGAGGGCGTGCTGCGCCCGCTTTGGGCGGCCTATGCGGCGGCGAAACACGCGCGCCACGTCCGCGCGCCGCTCGATCTCGATCTGCCCGAGCGCAAGATTTTGCTAAAAGCCGACGGCGCCTTCGACCGCGTCGTAATTCCGCCGCGATTGGAGGCGCATCGGCTGATCGAGGAATTCATGATCCTCGCCAATGTCGCCGCCGCCGAAACGCTGGAGGAGAACCGGCAAAGGCTGATCTACCGCGCTCACGACGAGCCTTCGCGCGAGAAGCTTTCCGCGCTGTCGGAGTTCCTCGCGACGATCGGCGTGAAATTCGCCAAGGGCCAGACCGTGCGCGCGGCCAATTTCAACGCCATTCTCGCGCATGTAAAAGGGCTTGATCAGGAAAATCTCGTCAATGAAATCGTTTTGCGAACGCAGGCGCAGGCGGAATACACGCACGAAAATTACGGCCATTTCGGCCTGAACCTGCGCCGCTACGCGCATTTCACCTCGCCGATCCGCCGCTACGCCGATCTCATCGTGCATCGCGCGCTGATCGCCGCGCTTAAACTCGGCCCCGGCGGAATGCCGGATATCGCGGTCGGCGAACTCGCCGAGATCGCCGCGCGCATCTCCGCCGCCGAGCGCCGCGCCATGGCCGCCGAGCGCGAGACCGTCGACCGCCTGATCGCCGCGCATCTCGCGGATCAGATCGGCGCGCGTTTTTCCGCGCGCATCTCCGGCGTCACGCGCTCGGGTCTGTTCGTGCGGCTGCTCGAAACCGGAGCCGACGGCTTCGTGCCCGCCGCGACTCTGGGCCAGGACTATTTCGCCTATGACGAGACCGCGCATTCCCTAACGTCGAAACGCTCGGGGCAAAGCTACCGCCTCGCCGACGTGATCGAGGTTCGGCTGGTCGAGGCGGCGCCCATCGCCGGCGCGCTGCGATTCGAGATCGCGGCGACGGCGGGCGGCGGCCGACCGGCGAGACAGAATGCGCGAGCGAAGCCCACGCCGCGCGGTCCGAAACGACCGCGGCGGGCGCGATGAGCGCGCCGCGGATTGTAGCCGATCCAAGCTAGAGGCGATCCGTGGCGAAGGCCGTTCCGCGCCGCGATGTCGCCGCATTCCGCGAAAAAGCCGTGCGCTGCTTTCGCGAATTTCCGCTTAGGCGTTTCGTTCCGGTGAAAAATGCGCTAGGCGTCATTGCGCCGCCGGGCGAACAGAGACGCTCCGCGGGTAAGCGCGATGCCGCCGTTTGTCGGAAAACTCCAGTTTTACCGAGGCGGCGCTCGGCCCCGCTTCGCGGGTTGAAGCGCGCGAGCGAGAGCTTGGCTCGCGGGACGATTATACGGGAGACCTTGGAATGCCGTCTTATCTCGATCTTGCAGTGCTCGCCATCGTCCTGGTTTCCGCGATGCTGGCCCTGCTGCGAGGATTTACGCGCGAAACGCTGGCGATTCTCTCCTGGGTCGCCGCCGGAGCCGCGGCGTATTATTTCCATCCGCTTGCGCTCCCCTATATTCGCCCCCATGTGCCCAAGGAGAATATCGCCCAAGCCGTCGCAATCGCGGCGGTGTTTTTCGTGGCCTTGATCGTCGTCTCCATCATCACGGTCAAAGTGTCGGATCTGATTCTGGATTCGAAAGTCGGCGCGCTGGACCGGACGCTGGGGTTCATTTTCGGCGCGGTGCGCGGCTTGCTTCTCGCGATCGTCGCCTTTGCTTTCTACGGCTGGCTCGCGCCCGAGGCGAACCAGCCGGAATGGGTGAAAAACGCGCGAATGAAGCCGATTCTCGAAGCCGGCGGCGATAAGCTGCGCGATCTCGTCCCACAGGACGTCGACGCGCTGATCGCCAATCTGAAGCCCAAGAAGGCCACGCCGGCCAACGAGGAGCCGCCGGCCGAAAGCGAGGGCGACAACGACAAGCCGGCCGCGGACAAGAAGACCGAGGCTTCCCCGCAAGACGCGGCGCCGGCTCAAACCGCCGGGGCCAAGTCCGGCGAGCAGAACAAGCCTAACTCGCTGCTTTCCGGCGCGAAGCCGGCGACCAAGACCAGATGAGGCGCAAGGCGCGCGAGCCGCGCAACGAGAGGACTTTCGCGATGAAGCGTTCGCCCGATGGCGAAGTCGACCACGAACAATCGCGGTCTCCAACCGGCTCCGACGAGGATCGCCTGCGCGAATATTGCGGCGTGTTCGGCATTTTCGATCACCCCGACGCCGCAGTGTGCACCGCTCTCGGCCTGCACGCGCTTCAGCATCGCGGACAGGAAGCGGCGGGCATCGTCTCCTTCGACGGCTCGCGTTTCCACGCCGAGCGGCGTCTTGGCCTCGTCGGCGATCACTTTTCCAAGGAAAGCACGATCAAGCGCCTGCCGGGCGCGTCGGCCGTCGGCCATGTGCGTTACGCGACGACCGGCGAGACGATCCTGCGCAATGTCCAGCCGCTGTTCGCCGAACTGAATTCCGGCGGCTTCGCGGTCGGTCACAACGGAAATCTGACCAATGCGCAAACGCTTCGCCGCGAACTCATCGGCGAGGGCGCGATCTTTCAATCCACGTCCGACACGGAGGTCATTCTCCATCTCGTCGCCCGCAGCCGCAAGACCAAGCTGATCGAGCGCTTCATCGAGGCGCTGCGGCAAATCGAGGGCGCCTACGCGCTGGTCGTGCTGACCAACCTCAAGCTGATCGGCGCGCGCGACCCCTTGGGGATTCGACCGCTCGTGATCGGCGAACTCGAAGGCAGATATATCCTGGCGTCCGAAACCTGCGCGCTCGACATTCTCGGCGCGCGCTTCGTGCGCGATGTCGAGAACGGCGAGATCGTGGTGATCTCGGAAGAGGGCATCGAGAGCATAAAGCCTTTTCCCAAACAGGCGATGCGCCCCTGCATCTTCGAATATATTTATTTCGCGCGCCCCGACTCCATCGTGCATGGACGCCCCGTCTACGACGTGCGCAAGGCGATGGGCGCGCAACTCGCCCGCGAGCGCAGGATCGACGCCGATGTCGTGGTGCCGGTCCCCGATTCCGGCGTGCCGGCGGCGCTCGGCTATTCGCGCGAGGCGGGCATACCCTTCGAACTCGGCATCATCCGCAACCATTATGTTGGCAGAACCTTTATCCAGCCGACGCAATCGGTGCGCGAGATCGGCGTGCGCCTGAAGCACAGCGCCAATCGCTCGGTCGTCGAAGGCAAGCGGGTCATTCTGATCGACGACTCTATCGTGCGCGGGACGACCTCCGTGAAGATCGTGCAGATGATGCGCGACGCCGGCGCGACGGAGGTGCATTTCCTGATCTCGTCGCCGCCGATCACTCATCCCGATTATTACGGCATCGACACGCCGCAAAAGGACAAGCTGCTCGCCGCGACGCATAGTCTCGAGGAAATGCGCGCCTGGATTGGCTCCGACTCGCTGGCCTTCCTGTCGATCGACGGCATTTATCGCGCCATGGGCGAGCCTGGGCGCAACAACCGGGCGCCGCAGTTCACCGACCATTGCTTCACCGGCGATTATCCGACGGCCCTCACCGATCTTGGGGCGGAGAACCGCGCGCAGCTGTCGCTGCTGGCGGAGGCGAGCTGAGGCGACGAAGAAAACGCATGGCTTCCCGGATTTCGTGACCGCATGACCTCCCCCTCCGCCCGCATCGCGCTCGTCACCGGAGCCTCGCGAGGGATCGGGCGCGCCTTGGCGCTCGGCCTCGCGCGGCGGGGCGCCCATGTCGTGGCGCTCGCCCGCACGCAAGGCGCGCTCGACGAACTCGACGACGAGATCGGCGCGATGGGCGGCCAGGCGACGCTGGTCCCCTGCGACCTCGCCGACTTCGACGCGCTCGACCGGCTTGGCGCCGCCTTGTTCGAACGCTTCGGCCGGCTCGACGTTCTCGTGGGCAATGGCGGTATTCTCGGGCCGCTCACCCCGTTGGCCCATGCCGATCCGAAGGACTGGAACAAGGTGATGGCGGTCAACGTCACCGCCAATTGGCGTTTGATCCGCTCGCTGGACCCGCTGCTGCGGGCTTCAAGCGCCGGGCGCGCCCTGTTCATCACCTCGGGCGCGGCGCACCGCGCGCGCATGAAGCCTTATTGGGGCCCCTACGCCGTCTCGAAAGCCGCGCTGGAAGCGATCGCCCGAACCTATGCGGCGGAAACCGAAAACACCAGTTCGATCAAAGTGATGCTTGCCAATCCCGGCCCGTTGCGAACGCGCATGCGCGCGCTGGCCATGCCCGGCGAAGACCCCGCGACGCTTCGAGCGCCCGAGGAATTCGCGGAAAAAGCGATACCGCTCTGCGCGCCGGAATGGCGCGAGAGCGGCAAGCTTTACGATTTTCCGAGCGACCGCGTGCTGGATTTCGCCGCGCCGATCTAGCGGTTGAAATTTGACGCTTGGAACCCTGTTTCGGGCTCTGAGCGGGGGCGATCAGCTCAGCTGTCTTCTGAATGAACGGACTAAAAACTGATGACCGAAAACATCGGCAGCGGATTTCGTAATGCAGATAGCGAGTTGTTCAGCAAGCTTGTTCGCTGTCTTGATTTTATGAACGAACTTCCATTCTTCAAGGCGTATAAATCCCATTCATGGCAAACGCTGAAAATCGAACCAGAGCAGGTCGTCCTGGATGTTGCTTGCGGAACGGGCTCGGACCTGATCCATCTGGCCAGTCATTATCCAGCAACGAATTTTATTGGCGTTGATAAGAGTGAGAACTTCCTTGCCATTGCAAAGGCGCGAGCGGCATCTTTGCCAAACATTCAGTTCCTGCCGGGAGATGGCCAGCGGCTTCCCCTGGGAGATGGCGCGGTCGACGCCGCACGCATTGATCGGTCGCTGCAACATATGGAAACGCCTGCCGCCGTCCTGAAAGATATAGCGCGCGTCACCAAGATAGGCGGTCGCATCGTCGCTTGCGAACCTGATTGGGAAACCTTTGTCCTGTTCAATGGTGAGTTTGACGACAGCGGGAAAATCGCGGGTTTATTCCGGCGTTCCATCCGCAATCCCTTCATCGGGCGAGAGCTGGCGTCGCTGATGAATGAATGCGGGGTCGAACATCTTCGCTCCCAAGTGCACGCTTTCTGGACCAACAAGCTGGAAGACGCCAATGTCATCTTTGATCTTCGGAAAGTCAAAGACCAGTGCGCGGCCGCGGACATGATCACGCGGGAAGACACGGACAATTGGTGGGCGTTATCCGAGCAAGCGTCACGGAAGGGAACTTTTTTCGCGGGACTCAATATCGTGGAAACGAGCGGCGTCGTCGCATAGCCGCCCCAATCACGCCCTCTCAAGGATTTCGACCGTTAACGCGCCAAAACACGCCGCGGGAGACGGCCGAGCCGCCGCTCCCGCGCCGATGCGAACCCTTTACTTCGTGATGAGATGACGGTGCCTGAAGGGCGGCGGCGGCTGATCGGGAACATAAGCGAGCATTAGACGCTCGATCCCGGCGGTGAGGCCAATACCCGGGCCGCCCTCGACTTCCAAAGGCTGCAAGGAAACCGTGTTGTCGGAGCCGCCGACCAGCAAGGCCCCGCCTCCGCCCACGCCAGCCTTGACCGTGGTTTCAGGACCGACGTAATCGCCCGCGAGCGCGCCCGGCCCCACATGTCCGGTCGCCGCCGCGACCAGCCAAACGATGTCGCCGGGGCCGTTGATGGTCAGGTTGGCTCCGAGCTTGCTCAGCGTGCCAATGTAATGCGCGGGAGCCGCGCGTTGGTCGACGCCTTGAAAAACGCAGTCCAACGTCTGATTTTCGACGATAACCGTGATGTTGTTGCCGGAAAGGTGGCATTGCAGCGCGCCAGCCCTCTCGTCCGCGGAGGCGACGCCAGGAGCGAACGCCGCCAACAGAAACGCCCCGCACAGCGCTTGCGCCGCTCTCTTTCGTCTCGAATTCAATAAATTGCGCATGTCAGCCCTCCATTTTTACTTCCACACGGCCCCGCCGCCCGCGAGGCGCCAAAGGAATGACGCAAGCCAAGCCGCGCCATTGGCTTGAACGTAAGCCGAGATTGGCCGAAGACAAGGCGCGCGGGCGGCCAAGTCGAAGTTTCACTCCCCCGACTGGCGCGACCAAGCGTCGCGCGTCTCGCCGCGCCGGGCGTTGCGCGCGTGATTCTTGATCCTTTGGGCGGAATCGGGCACAAGTTCGAACAGGCTGAGCCGGTCCCGGCGCGAGTCGGCTGTTTTCTTCATGAAAGGTCGCCATGTCCGATAGTTTGCGCGTCGGCGTCGCCGGGGTTGGAACGGTTGGAGCGGCGGTCACGCGATTGCTCGCCCGCCAGGCGGACGCGCTCGCCTCGCGCACGGGGCGGAAAATCGTCGTCACGGCGGTCTCGGCGCGCGACCCCGGCAAGGAACGCGACGCCGATCTGAAAGGCTGCGAATTTTTCGCCGATCCGGTCGCGCTCGCCGCCTCGCCCAAGATCGATCTGTTCGTGGAGTTGATCGGCGGCGCCGAAGGGCCGGCGCGGACCAGCGTCGAGACGGCGCTGGCGCATGGCAAATCCGTCGTCACCGCCAATAAGGCGCTGCTCGCCGCGCATGGCCTCGAACTCGCCGCGCTGGCCGAGGAAAAACATGTCGCGCTCGCCTTCGAGGCGTCGGTCGCCGGCGGCATTCCGATCGTCAAGACGCTGCGCGAGGGCCTCGCCGGCAATTCGATCGAGCGCGTTTACGGCATCCTCAACGGCACCTGCAATTACATCCTCTCGCGCATGGAGCGCGAGCAATTGTCGTTCGAGCAATGTCTCGCCGAGGCGCAGAAGCTCGGCTACGCCGAAGCCGATCCAACCTTCGACATTGGCGGCTTCGATACCGCGCACAAACTCTCCATTCTCACCTCGCTGGCCTTCGGCGTGCGCATCGCGCCCGAGGCGATCGACATCGAAGGCATAGAGCGGGTGTCGCTCGCCGACATAGCGGCGGCCGGCGAACTCGGCTTTCGCATCAAGCTGCTGGGCGTCGCGCAGCGAACCGCCGAGGGCGTCGAACAGCGCGTGCATCCGACCATGGTGCGCAAGACCACCCCCATCGCCGAGGTCATGGGCGTGCTCAACGCCGTCACCATCGACGCGGACGCCGTGCACGAACTCACCCTGGTCGGCCCCGGCGCCGGCGGCGAGGCGACGGCCTCGGCTGTTGTCGCCGACATCGCCGACATCGCCAAGGGCGTGCGCTCCGCGCCGTTCGGCGTGCCCACCGCCGCGCTCGGCGAATTGCGCCGCGCGCCGACGCGCCACCATGAGGGCGGCTACTACATCCGCCTTTCCGTGCCCGACGTTCCCGGCGCGTTCGCGGGCATAGCGACGCGCATGGCGGAGCGCGGCATCTCGCTCGAAAGCATCATGCAACACGGCGGCGCGCGCCGAAGCGCCGACCGCGCGGACCAAGGGCATGCCGCCGGCGAAGCGTTGCGCAGCGTGATTCTCATCACCCACGCGACGAGCGAATATCTGGTGCGCGAGGCTCTCGACGCGATCTACGCCGATGGCGTCATCGACGCGCCGGCGCAGGTCATCCGCATCGAGCGCGAATAGCGCCGCGCCGGAAGGAAAGCCCTTGCCGCTGACGCCCATCGTCGACGAACAATCCATCGAACGCTTCCTCGCGTTGGCGTTGGCGCGCGTCACCGAACGCGCGGCCGTCGCGGCGGCGCGCCTGCGCGGCCGCGGCGACGAAATGGCCGCCGACGAAGCCGCCGCGCGAACGATGCGCGCGGAAATGGAGCGGCTGCCTTTTCGCGGACGCGTCGTCATCGGCGAGGACGAACACGCCGCCGCGATGTTCGTCGGCGAGGAAATCGGAGAAGGCGACGGTCCGCTGCTCGACCTGGCCGTGGCGCCTCTGGAAGGCGCGACGCTCTGCGCCAAGGACATGCCCGGCGCCATTTCCGTCGTCGCGATAGCGAACGCCGGCTCCCTTCTCCACGCGCCCGACGTCTACATGGACAAAATCGCCATTGGTCCCGGCTATCCGCCCGGCCTCGTCGACCTCGACCGGGAGCCGGGCGAAAACATCGCGGCGCTGGCGCGCGCCAAAAATGTCGACGACAGCGACATCGTCGTCTGCATTCTCGACCGCCCGCGTCACGCCGAACTGATCGCCAAATGCCGCCGGGCGGGCGCCAGCGTGCGGCTGATTTCAGACGGCGACGTGGCCGGCGTCATCTTCACCACGCAGCCGGCGCAAACGGGCGTAGACATGTATCTCGGCCGGGGCGGAGCGCCGGAAGGCGTGTTGGCGGCGGGGGCGCTGCGCTGCGTGGGCGGACAAATGCAGGGGCGACTCGTGCTCGATACGCAGGCCAAAATCCTGCGAGCCGCCGCGATGGGGATCTCGGACCCGCGCAAAAAACACGATATGCGCGATCTCGTCAGCGGCGATGCGATCGTCTGCGCAACCGGCGTAACCGATGGCCCGCTCGTGGCCGGCGTCGACTTCGGCAGAAACACGATCACGACCGAGACGGTCGTCTATCACTCGTTCACCGGGACGGTGCGCCGCATTCGCGCCGAGCACCACGCCGGGAAGATGCAGGACTAAGCTTTCCGCGCGAAGAGTCGCCGGCCGCGGGCGCGCGTTCGACCCGCGAGGCGAGTCGAACGCGCGAACTATTCAAGGCCTCAATATTGAGGATGCGGCGTGTCCTTGCCGCGCGGCGGCAGGATCGGATATTCGATCCTCGGCTGATCTCCGGTAAGCGCGCCGAGGAAGGCGACGATCGCGCCGGTTTGATCGGGCGTCAGCGTCTCGTTGAGTTGATCCGCCGCCATCAGA